>Ga0181525_10002788_pt1 | contig 14064 bp, 16 predicted proteins | sample PEATcosm2014_Bin_48_FD_121100 | JGI IMG/M metagenome (GOLD analysis project Ga0181525, IMG submission 121100) | Peatland microbial communities from MTU Mesocosm Facility, Houghton, MI, USA - PEATcosm2014_Bin06_10_metaG | ecosystem: Environmental > Terrestrial > Soil > Wetlands > Peat | place...
ATTGGACGACAAGGGTGTGCTCGCCGCCGATCCTGAAGTCGAATTGGTAGGCTTGCCGGAAACCGACGCCGCCGGCGCTTCGATGACCGACATCGCGCGCGACGCCGTTGAGGATGCGTTCGAATCCATGCCAAAATCTCGTCGCCGCGATCCCGATGCGGTGGCGGAAGCCGTGCGGCGCGCGGTCCGCGGCGCCATTGCGCAACGCTGGAATAAAAAACCGATCTGCCACGTGCATGTGCTGACGGTGTAAGTTCTAACAGTCAGCGCCGTCACTTATTACGCGCTGTCGCGGTTTGCCGAGCCGCTATTCTCCACTGTCGAATTAGATATCGAAACACTTTTTGGGTCGGTGGTCTCTTTTGATCAGTATTAAACTTTCAATGGCTTGGAACCTAATCACCATGTGTTCTGTTGTCACACACCTACATTCAACTTTTTATTGGAGATTTTTCAGTGAAAAATACCGCACGAAATACTTTACTGGTCACGGTTGCCGCCGCTGCGCTCATGGTGGGAACCGGATTGGTATCCGCGCAAGACACAAAAGAAAAGAGCCAAGTGCCGGCCGCGGCTGCAACCGATAAGCAGGTCCCACCCGGAAAGATGGGCCCGCCGCCGGGCGCCATGCCGCACAAGTCGCCGGCACCGACCGCGCAGGCGCCGATGACGGAGAAGCCGGCTAAAACCGTCCAGGCGCCAACGGACGCGAAACCCGAGGCCACGGCACCTGGCCGCGCCGAGAAAACTTCGGAGTCGTCAAACCCTCGCACGGCACCGGCCACGGCCGGCGGCGAGGCGAAGGCCGCAGCGCCAGCGGCGTTGTCGAGCGAACAGCATACGAAAATTCGGGACAGCCTGCGGGGGGGCAAGGCCGAGCACCTGACTAACGTGCCGTTCGCCGTCACGGTCGGCGGCGTTATCCCGGGAAGCGTTCATCTTTATGTTCTGCCGGTTTCGATCGCCGAATATGCCCCGGAATATCGCGACTATGACTATATCATGGTCGGCGATGAAATACTTATCGTGGATCCGCACACGTTGAGAATCGTGGCGGTCATCGCCGCTTAAGGCTAAAGCTGAAATCGTTTTTGCCAAACAATGAGGGCGGCTCACTCTGTCCTCATTGTACTTCAACCACGAACGCGACGGCGGTTAGTGGCGACGCCGCCGTCAGAACGCATAGGCCACGACGCGAATAATGATCTGACGCCTCTTGGAGGATACCAAAATGTATATGTCGGGTGAAAGTCTGCTGGTCATATTGGTTGTTGGCCTGGTTGCCGGATGGCTGGCCGGACAAATCGTGCGCGGCACCGGATTCGGCATCGTCGGCGACCTGCTTATTGGAATTGCCGGCGCCTTCATCGGCAGTTGGCTCTTGCCTCAAATCGGCCTTCACCTCGGCGTGGGCATCGTCTCGGCGATCATCAACGCCACCATCGGTGCGGTGTTGTTGTTGCTGGTCCTCAGGCTCGTGCGCGGCGGAGGCGGATGGGGAAGAAGTTGGGGCGGCGGTTGGGGCAGAAGCTGGGGCCGGCGTTGGTAACCGACACGACGATGAATACGCGTTCGAGGCAATCGTGAATGTCCTTGGAGCCTTTTCTGAGTTCGCCTAATCACCGCTGACAGCGCAAGCGGAGACTGCACCGCACTTTTGTCTGGCAGACGCCGGCATTTAGGGAGATCATGCTATGTCGCTTGGTACCATTCTGCTGATTATTATAGTGATCGTGTTGCTCGGAGGCTTTAGCGGCTTCGGCGGCGGTCCCTTTTACGGAACTGGCTACTACGGTGGCGGCGGGCTCGGCCTCGTCCTGGTTATCGTTCTGATCTTGGTTTTGCTCGGCCGGCTTTGAGCCCGGGCTGAGTGTGCTTGCCTAAAACTGTCGATTCCCAAAATTGCCGAATCAAGGTGATCCGCGGATGCTTTCGGTTGCTGCCGATCTTTGGGCCGGGAGATCAACGACGACGACTTCCAACTGATGATGCAAAAAAGAAAAGCCCCAGCAGTGGGGCTGGGGGGCTTGCGGCTGGGGCTTTTGATCTTCGAGACAAAAACGCATCCCGTGACCGTTGATACAATGATCGGTCAACGAATTCGGTTCCTTCGGTTTTCCAAAAGGTACAAGAGGCGCGGGTTCGATCCTCTGTCCTTTCAGCGGACGGCAGCGGCCGAACAGAGGCAATTTTCCGCGATTCCAGCGATTCAATCCTGCCTTATTTTTCCAAAGCGGCGGTGATATGCTCCTGCCCGCCTGACGCCATCACCCCAGAAAGCGGCGCAGACCAAGGGAGAATTTCATGAGCAGCCAGCTGACCGAGGAAGAACTTGCGGCCTTAATGCCGTCCGAATTGGTGACCCATCAAACGCCGATTCCGACCCAGATCGTTTCCAGCGACGAATTCTATCCCGATCCCCAGAACGAGCGGCAACGCGAGGTCGAGGCCCGGCTGCTCGCCATGGCCGACGATCTCGGCGGCAAGCAGGGACTGGACCGCAGAAAATTCTTTCAATCCGCGGCCGGCATGGCGGCCGCCTATGTCGCCATGAATGAGGTCTACGGACCGTTGTTCGATGTGACCAGAGCCGAAGCCGCGACGCCGGCGATGGCGCAGGAGCGCGCCGACGCGCTCAAAGACCAGTTCATCATGGACATGCATACTCACTTCCTGCGCGACGACACCCGCATCATGACCTTCGTCGCCATGCGTAACGCCGTCGGCAAGGCCGGCTGGAACAAGGAACTGGCGGACCACGAGCAGACCATCGAGGATTTGAAGTTCAACAACTACAAAAAAGAGATGTTCCTCGATAGCGACACCAAGATCGCCTTGATCTCGTCGGCCCCTTCCGACATCGAGCAGGATTGGTTTCTCACCAATGAGCAGATGGCCGACGCCCGCAAAAAGATCAATGACGAGGCCGGTTCGCGCCGCATGTTCTGCCACATGATCTTCACGCCGGGTCAGCCAGGCTGGCTCGACAAGCTCGATGCTGGTTTGGCGCTCAAGCCGGAATCCTGCAAGGGCTACACCATCGGCGACAATACCCACAAAGATATCAGCCACTATCCCTGGCGCATGGACGACGAGAAGGTGACCTACAAGGGTTACGAAAAGATGGTGAAGGCCGGCATCAAAAACGTCTGCGTGCACAAAGGCCTGTTCCCACCGGGGGTCGAGAAGCAGTTCCCGAACCTGCGCGGATTTGCCGATGTCGCCGATGTCGGGCAAGCGGCAAAGGACTGGCCGCAGCTCAACTTCGTCATCTATCACTCCGCCTATCGCCACGTCGGCGGCGATCCGAAGGTGGCGCTCGCCGAATTCGAGCGCACCGGGCGTATCTCCTGGACCAGCGATCTCGCCGATATTCCCGCCCAGTATGGGGTGAGCAATGTTTACGGCGATGTCGGTCAATTGTTCGCCACCACGCTTGTCGCCGAGCCGAATGTTTGCGCGGCCCTGATGGGGACGCTGATAAAGGGGCTTGGCGTTGATCACGTCTGCTGGGGCACGGACGCGCTGTGGACCGGCTCGCCGCAATGGCAGATCGAAGGCTTGCGCCGGCTTGAAATCCCCGAGGCGATGCAGAAAAAGTATGGTTTCGCCCCGCTCGGGGCAGCCGACGGTCCGGTGAAGACCGCGATCTTCGGCACGAATAACGCCAGGCTCTATGACATCCAGCCCAAGCACGCGATGCTTGAACTCAAAGGCGATCGCTTTACCGCGATGAAAGCCGCCTACGACAAGAATGGACCGGAACCGAGCAATCTGCGCTACGGCTATGTGGTGCCGAACGGGCCGGTCGATTACTCCGTATTCGCCTGATCGATTCGACGCGGAGATAGCTTTCGGCCGCCTAAACTTCAGCGTTTGGGCGGCCGTTGGCTTTCCTCAGTCGGCCATGGCGAACGCCTTACACCAGCCGTTGGGGCTGATCTCGCCCTCCACCACCTGGCAGGATTTTGGCGGCTGGAACAGGGTGCAGGTCGCGCACATGCGGATGTCTTTCGGCGTGTTCTGGTATTCCGCCTCCTTTTGCGACATCTTTTCGCCACCCTGAGCCCGCGAAATCGCGGCGGCGGAACAGGCCGCCACTGCCCAAAACGCTGCCCGCAAGATGCCGCGCCGCCACACAGGCTTTTGCATCATGGCCTCGGTTGCTCGCCGGCGTTTCGACTGCGGGCGCCGTTTGGCCACACCCCATCTGCCCAGCGCCCGCGCGGTTTGCTATTGTCGCTCAAACCTAACGAGAAACGATCGAAACTTCTACGGCGGCTCCCCGCCACATCCAAGGAGCGCGACATGACTAATCTTCCTATCGGCCGGCGGACGCTGATCGCGAGCGCCGGCATTGGTCTTGGTTCCGGACTGTTGCGCGGTATCGCTCCGGCCCGCGCTGATGTTGTCGCGGCGCCATCGGCCGACATTCGCAGCGGCGAATATTGGGCGCACAAGGGTGACGTGAGGCTTTTCATGTTTCGCAAGCGGATCACTGCGCCCGCGGCTGGCGCCGAGCCGCTGCCGGTGCTGTTCCTGGTGCACGGTTCCTCGCTCTCGGCGCTGTCCAGCTACGATCTAATCGTTCCGGGCCACGGCGAATACTCGCTCATGAATGTCTTCGCCCGCTACGGCTTCGATGTTTGGACCATGGACCATGAGGGCTACGGCCGTTCGTCCCGGACATCGGGAAACTCCGACATCGCAAGCGGGGTCGATGATTTGAAAGCGGCGATGGAGGTGCTGCAACGCGAGACCGGCCGTGACAAAATTCACTTGTTCGGCGAATCCTCGGGTGCCATCAGGGCCGCGGCATTCGCGCAAAGCCAACCCCAGCGCGTCGACAAGCTCGTGCTGGCGGCTTTCACCTATAAGGGCAGCGGGGCCGCGGAAATCGCGCGTCGCCGGCAGCGCATCGACGAATTGCGCGCCAATCCGCGGCGCCCGCGCGACGCCGCCATGATCGCCTCGATATTCAGCCGCGACGGCCATCCTTCGGCCTACGATCCCGCGGTCACCGAAGCGCTGGTGGCCAGCGAGATGAAATACGGTGACTCGGTGCCGAGCGGCACCTATCTCGACATGGCGGCAAACCTGCCGCTGGTCGACCCCGCCAAAGTGACATCGCCCGTGCTGATGACGCGTGGCGAATGGGACGGTAACTCGACCGATGCCGATCTCCTCGACTTTTTCGGCAAGCTGCCGAATGGCGATCGGCAATATGTGATTCTGCCGAACACGTCACACAGCGAAGGTTTCGGGAAGAACCGGCAGTTGTTGTGGTACGCCATGAAGAATTTTCTCGCCGAACCGTCGCCGCAGGCGAGCTGAATTGCGGCGAAGTCATCAAGCGCGTGCGTATTGCCGCCGTGGTTCGAAGCTGCCCGCATGGAACTCGCGGAAAAGTTGCAATAGTAGTAAGCGGCAAATTGCTGCATTAGATTAAGCCCGCGTCAGGGAATCGATCCGGTGCAGCCGAGGGCCACGACTCTTTTACTCATCCGCGGCGCCATGGCAGCCTCGCTCCTGGTTCCGCTCGCGCTGTTCGCCTTTTCGGGCTGGCATACCTATCAGAACGTAAAATCACTGGCCGACGAGCGGATCAACCGTTCGCTGGACTTGCAGCAAGAAGAGGCCGCCAAGGCGTTTGAACTGGTCGATCTGGCTTTGACGAACTTAAACGAGATGATTGCGGGAATGTCGGAACCGGACATCCGCAATAATGCCGAGCGGCTCCACGAACAGTTCAAGAAGCTGGCGGCGTCCATTCCGGAGATTCAATCAATTTGGGTTTACGACAAAGACGGACACGCGCTCGTCACCTCCGTCGTCCAGCCGCCGCCGGCCCAAAGCTACGCCGACCGGGATTTCTATCGGGCCCACGTCAATGCCGACATCGGCACCTATTACGGTCAAGTCTACAGCTCGCAATTTACCGGCAAGCCTTTCTTCACGGTAAGCCGCCGGCTCAGCCGAGACGGCGCCTTTTCTGGCGTCGAAGAGGTCTCCGTGTTGCCCAGCAATTTCGAGCATTTCTACTCGGCCATGGCCTATAGCGCGGGCCTGCAATACGCCCTGGTCCGGCAGGACGGTCAATTTTTGGTCCGTTATCCGGCGGTGCTGCCGGGTGAAATCAATCGGCTCGACGAACACACCGCGTTCCACCGTACCATTTCGCAGAATCCTCAGGGCGGCTTCTACGAATCGACATCGCCCGTCGATCATGTCGATCGGCGATATGGAATTCGCAGATTCGGAACCAGTCCGCTCTATTTCACGGCCGGGATCGACAAGGCGACAGTGCGGCAGGAATGGCTCGCCGCCATGCTGCCTTATCTGCTGTTCGGTGCGCCCGCGGCCGCCATCGTTTTTCTAACGATGATGCTGGTGTTGCGAAGAACGCAGCGGCTTTACGGAGAAATCGATCGGCGCATCGCCGCCGAAGAGGGGCTGCGGCAGTCGCAGAAACTCGAAGCCATCGGCCAACTCACCGGCGGCGTCGCCCACGACTTCAACAATCTCCTCACCATTATTATCGGCAACCTGGAGAGCGCGCAGCGGCAGTTGGAGGCTTGGACCGAGGGAGCGCAGGTCAAGCTAGCCCGCCGCCTGGAAAACGCGATGCATGGCGCGCAACGCGCGGCAACGCTCACCAAGCGTCTCTTGGCCTTTGCCCGGCAGCAGCCGCTCAACCCGACCGTTGTCGACGTCGACCGGCTGATCAACGGACTCGGCGAATTTTTGCGGCGCTCGCTGGGTGAGGATGTTGCGCTGGAAATCGTGGGCAGCGGCGGCCTCTGGCCGGTCGAAGCGGACCCGGCCGAACTTGAGGCTGCGGTGCTGAATTTGGCCGTTAATGCGCGCGACGCCATGGGCCAGGGCGGCAAGCTGACGATCGAAACCGGCAATGCCTATTTGGACGCGACGTATTGCGGCCAGCACGCCGACGTCCAGCCCGGTCAATATGTGCAGATCGCGGTGACCGACACCGGTTCAGGGATGAAAAAGGACACCGTCGACCGGGCGTTTGAGCCATTTTTTACGACGAAACCCTCAGGCCAGGGTACCGGGCTCGGCCTCAGTCAAGTCTACGGTTTCGTCAAGCAATCAGGCGGCCATGTGAAAATCTACAGCGAGATCGGCGAAGGCACGACCGTCAAAATGTATCTGCGCCGTTTCGCCGGGTCCGCCGTTGCAGCCGCCGAGGAGCGGCCCGCGCGCGCCGGCGGCCGCGCCGGCGAATGTGTTCTCGTTGTTGAAGATGACGCCGCCGTGCGCGGCTATGTGGTGGAAACACTGGGCGGCCTTGGCTACGACGTATTGGAGGCCGGCAGCGGTGACGATGCTTTGCGGCTCATGGAGGAATACAAGAACATCGGTCTTTTACTGACCGACGTTGTGATGCCGGGCATGAATGGCCGCCAATTGGCGGAACAGGCAAAACAGCGCAAGCCGGGCCTCAAGGTCCTATTCATGACCGGGTATTCGCGCAACGCCATCGTTCACCAGGGGCGCCTCGATCGGGGGGTCGCGCTGATCCAGAAGCCGCTGACCAGCGATCAATTGGCGGAAATGGTGCGCAAGGTGCTCGACGGCTAAAAGCCGTTGGCGAGTCCACGCTTGACGCAGCACCAGTGTAAGATGTTCGCGCCGGAGTTCAGGAGAGCTGAGAGATGATCGGCAAACTCAATCACGTTGCGATCGCGGTGCGCAATCTTGGCAAGGCGACGGCGGTCTATCGCGACGTCCTCGGCGCCGATGTTTCGGCCGCGGTGCCGCAGCCGGACCACGGCGTGACCACGGTGTTCATTACCTTGCCCAATACCAAGATCGAACTGCTCGAGCCGCTGGGCGAAGCCTCGCCAATCGCCAAATTCCTCGAACGCAATCCCGATGGCGGCATGCATCACATCTGCTACGAGGTGGACGATATCCGCGCCGCCCGCGACGCGCTCAAGGCCGCCGGCGCGCGCGTGCTCGGCGACGGCGAACCGAAAACCGGAGCCCACGGCAAGCCGGTGCTGTTCCTGCATCCGAAGGATTTTTCCGGCACCCTGGTGGAACTGGAACAGGGCTGATGCCCATCACCACGGGCTGCGCGATCTTTTTTCTGATCTGGTGGGTGGTGTTGTTCGCCGTGCTGCCGTGGGGCGTTCGCGGCCAAGAGGAAACTGGCGAGGTCGTACCCGGCACCGATCCCGGCGCACCGGCCATCCCAAAATTGCGTGCGAAGTTGCTATGGACCACCCTTGTCGCTGCCGTGATTTTCACCGCCTTCACCGTCGTCTATGACAGGCACTGGGTCACCATCGGAGGCCTTATGGCCCCATTTGAAAAAAATTAATAAATTAGCTTTATCAAAGCGTTATGATATATATTTAAGAGTTTACTTGTGAGATTGTTCGGACCCTAAATGGGGTAACGCTGTAAGCAATCAAAGAAAAAGCAGGGCCAAAGCCCTGCTTTAAAAACCTCATCCGATTCTTCAGCCACGCTCGGATCTTGCCGAACGCCCTTGGCGTGGGTGCGACGCTTTGCGCTTCGCGAAGCTATCCCGCCAAGGCCCGAGGCTATCCTACTAAGGCCATCGTCCTCCCAAGACTTGGACCGCTCCCCCGAAATTGCCGCGAACCGGTTCGCGGTTTCCAGGGTTGCCGGGCATTGGTAATCGATCCTTCCGTCAAAGTCATCATCTTACCACCGCGCCCGGCGAAATATTTCTAATGGAACTTTTGCTTGGAACTTTGACCCTGAGGCGAGGGGCCGCCCTTGTATTTCCGGCGCCGTTGCGGCTTCAGTGCCGCGGCGACTCGCCAGCTCTCGAAGAGAATTCATGCGCCTTTCCCGTTACTTCCTGCCCACCCTACGCGAAACGCCGAAGGAGGCGGAGATTGCGTCGCACCGGCTGATGCTGCGCGCCGGCATGATCCGCCAGGAGGCGGCCGGTATTTACGCCTTCCTCCCCTTGGGTTTGCGGGTGCTGCACAAGGTCTGCGCCATCGTGCGCGAAGAGCAGGACCGCTCGGGCGCGATCGAGCTTTTGATGCCGACCATCCAGTCCGCCGACCTGTGGCGCGAGAGCGGCCGCTACGAAGCCTACGGCAAGGAGATGCTGCGCATCAAAGACCGCCACGAGCGCGACATGCTGTACGGGCCAACCAACGAGGAAATGATCACCGCGATCTTCCGCAGTTATGTTCGCTCGTACAAGGATTTGCCGCTCAACCTCTACCACATTCAATGGAAGTTCCGCGACGAGGTGCGGCCGCGGTTCGGCCTGATGCGCGGGAGGGAGTTCTTGATGAAGGATGCCTATTCCTTCGACCTCGACTTCGCCGGCGCCCAGCACGCGTACAATCGGATGTTCGTGGCCTATCTGCGTACCTTCGCCCGCTTGGGTCTGCGCTCGATTCCGATGGTGGCGGAAAGCGGACCGATTGGGGGCAACCTGAGCCATGAATTCATCGTCCTCGCCGATACCGGCGAGAGCGAGGTGTATTGCGACCGCGAATATCTGAGTTTCGAGGTTCCCGGCGCGGACGTCGACTTCGAGCACATCGGACACTTGCAGGCCATTGTCGACAAATGGACGTCGCTCTATGCGGCGACCTCGGAGAAACATGACGCCGCCGCTTTCGATAAGCTTGCCCCCGACCAGCGCGTCTCGGCCCGCGGCATCGAAGTCGGGCACATCTTCTATTTCGGCACCAAATATTCCGAGCCCATGAAGGCTTTTGTGACCGGCCCGGACGGTCAGGACCGGCCGGTGCATATGGGGTCCTACGGCATCGGCCCGAGCCGGCTGGTCGCCGCCATTATCGAGGCCTGCCATGACGAAGCAGGCATTAAATGGCCGGAATCGGTGGCGCCCTTCAAAGCGATCATCCTCAACCTCAAGCAGGGCGGCAGCGATACCGACCCGGCTTGCGCGCAGCTTTACGCCGAACTTGGCGCCAAGGGCATCGATACGCTCTACGACGATCTCGACGAGCGGCCGGGGCCCAAATTCGCCCGTGCCGACCTGATCGGCGTTCCGTGGCAGATTTTGGTGGGTCCGCGGGGCCTTGCCGAGGGCAAGGTCGAGGTGAAACGGCGCGCCGATGGGCAGCGGGAACTGATGTCGGCTGCCGACGCCGTGGCGCGGCTGAGTGCATGAAGCTGTGTGCGGCGGGTCGATGCGACGTTGCGGGGCTTGAAACCGCCGGAATCGTGTGAAACTCGATGTATCCGCGGGGACCAGACGTTTCATGGCCGAATCGACCGGCACTCATCCTTTCACTGCGTTCGAATGGATGCTGTCGCTGCGCTATCTGCGCGCGCGGCGCAAAGAGGGATTCATCTCCGTCATCGCGGGGTTCTCCTTTCTCGGCATCATGCTCGGGGTCGCCACGCTGATCATCGTCATGGCGGTGATGAACGGCTTCCGCCAGGAATTGTTGTCGAAAATTCTGGGTCTCAACGGCCATCTGCTGATCCAGCCGCTGGAATCTCCGCTCACCGATTTTGAAGCCGTGGCCGATCGTGTCTCCAAGATCGACGGTATCTACCTGGCCGCGCCGATCGTCGAAGGTCAGGCGCTGGCTTCGTCGCCGTTCAATGCCTCGGGCGTGCTGGTGCGCGGCATTCGCTCGGCCGATCTCATGAAGCTGTCCTCGATCGCCAAGAACATCAAACAGGGCACGCTCGACGGGTTCGACCAGGGCCAAGGCATCGCCATCGGCAGCCGGCTCGCCGAACAATTGTCGGTGCGCGCCGGCGACAATCTCACGCTGGTGGCGCCGCGCGGCGCGGTGACGCCGATGGGCACGACGCCGCGGATAAAACCCTACAAAATCGCCGCCGTGTTCGAGATCGGCATGTCCGAATACGACTCCGCCTTCGTGTTCATGCCGCTGGCCGAGGCGCAGGCCTATTTCAATCGCGCCGGCGACGTTACCGCGATCGAGGTCTATACCAACGATCCGGATCATATCGACCGTTTCCGCCAGCTGGTGACCGAAGCCGCGGCGCGGCCGATCTACATGGTCGACTGGCGCCAGCGCAACGCCACCTTCTTCAATGCGCTTCAGGTCGAACGCAATGTCATGTTTTTGATCCTGACCTTGATCGTTCTGGTGGCGGCGCTCAATATCGTCTCCGGCCTGATCATGCTGGTGAAAGACAAGGGCAGCGACATCGCGATTCTGCGGACCATGGGCGCGACCCAAGGGGCCATCATGCGGGTCTTTCTCATTACCGGCGCTTCGATCGGGATCACCGGAACCTTGTTCGGTTTCCTGCTCGGCACCGTCGTTTGTCTGAACATCGAATCGCTGCGGCGTTTTCTATCCTGGCTCACCAATACCGAGCTGTTTTCGCCCGAGCTTTATTTCCTGTCGAAACTACCCGCTGATATGAATGTCAGCGAGACCTCCGCCGTGGTGGTCATGGCGCTCGGGCTGTCGTTGCTGGCGACGCTTTATCCGTCGTGGCGGGCGGCGCGGCTCGATCCGGTCGAAGCGCTGCGTTACGAGTGATCAGGCGCAATGGACGACACCACCACAATAGGACAAGCCGCGACGTCGAGCGCCGACGCCGAAGCCGAAGAACAACCGCTCGTCTTCCTGCACGGCATCAGCCGGCAATTTCGTCAGGGCGACAGCACGCTCGATATTCTCAAAGGCGCCGAGCTCGCGGTATGGCCGGGCCAATCGGTGGCGCTGGTGGCGCCGTCCGGCGCCGGCAAATCGACGCTCTTGCATATTGCTGGGCTGCTTGAACATCCGGATGCCGGCGAAGTCTACCTCGACGGCGTCGCCACCACGCAACTGACCGACATTCAGCGAACCCGGATCCGGCGCATCGAAATCGGCTTCGTTTATCAATTTCATCATTTGCTGCCGGAGTTCTCGGCGCTTGAAAATGTCATTCTGCCGCAGATGATCCGCGGCCTGTCGCGCCGCGAAGCGAGCCGCCGCGGCGCCGAACTGTTGAGCTATCTGGGGCTCAAGGAACGCCTGACGCACCGGCCGGCGGAACTGTCGGGCGGCGAGCAGCAGCGCGTCGCCATTGCGCGTGCGGTGGCCAATGCGCCGCGCATCTTGCTGGCCGACGAGCCGACCGGCAATCTCGACGTGCGCACCGCGGAGCACGTTTTCGCCACGCTCGGCCAGTTGGTCCGCGCTTCGGGGCTTGCCGCCATCATCGCCACCCACAATCTCGACATTGCCGCCCAGATGGACCGGCGCGTCACCATCCGCGACAGCCAGGTCGTCGAATTGACCTGAGCGGCAGGGCTTCAAGCCTTCATGGCAAGCCTTAGGGCTGCGGGGGACGGCGCTTATGCGATACCGGCCCGGGCTGGTACGTGTTGTTGCGCTCGCAGAAGCCGCCGATCCCGCTGACGTCAGCCAAGCACTGCGCAAAGGTCGAGAATCCGCAGTTCCGGCCGCCGCCGGCATCGCCGCCGGAATATTGCGCGCACCACGGATAATTTTGCGCCGCGGCAGGGACGACGACGCCAGCGGTTGCGAGAAGAAGTCCGGCTAGAAAGAGTACCGCTTTCATTTTTGTCCTCCGGTTTGCGTGGTTTTTGCGATTAGCATTGGCTTTGGGTCGACAACTCCTTAATCGTCGAGAAAGTTCATGCCGGCCTTCACCGCGCGATCGGCGCTTGGGCGTTTTTGCGAGCGGAGTGACTCGGCGGGCGATGCGGCGCCGCCACCACGGCAGCCGGCCGCCTGTACAAATTATTCGGCTCGCAAGTGCCACCGGCGCCGGCGGCCGTGGCCATGCACTGTTCCAAGCTGGTGAAGCCGCAATTGGTGCCGGCACCGTCATGGAAACTCGAACACCACGGATAATCTTGGGCGTCGGCGGCGGTGGCGATGGTCAGCGTCTGAGCGGTGACGGCCAAGACCAGAACGAGCCGCATCGGCGCCCTCACAGTAGGCCAAGATCGGTTGGTCAAGAACGGCCCATTTAGTTTAACCGCTCAAGGTCAGCCGCTCACGATGGCTTGCGCGAATAATCCTTGCGCGCGCGATACGCGGGATGGTTCGCCGGCACCGCGGCCTGATAAAGATTGTTGCGGTCGCAAAACCCGCCGATGCCCCGCACCGTCGCCAGGCACTGCTCGAAGCTGACGAAACCGCAAACAACGGCTTCGTCGCCGGCGTCGTAAAAAGCGCACCACGGATAATTTTGCGCCTTGGCGCCGGTGCCAAACGCGATCGCCGCCGCGAGCAGCGCGAGCGCGAACAAGGGGATCTGCATAGCCGCCTTCATACCCGTCTCCTGGGATTGCCGTCGCCGTCAATGACTAACGCCGAACCTGGGGGTTTTATTGCACGGGCGCGGCGTTAATTCGCGCCGCGGAAATTGGCCATGGAAAACGCGGCCACCCTGGGGTGGCCGCGTTGGTGTCGTTTCGAACCAATTGCGCGATCGCTAGGCTTAGCGGCAGAGCCGGCACCAGCAGCGGAACGGCCCGCACACCCTGGTCGTACCCGGTGGGCAGTAGGGGCCGAATCCCCGGCATGCGGCCTGTTGGATCGGGGTCGCGTTTTGGAGCTGGGCGTGGAAACTCGCCGCACCCGGGGCTTGGGTCTGGGCGTTGGCCGCCATGACCATCGCCCCCAGCATCAACGCCGTCGCCATCAAGTTCATCGTGAGCTTTCGCATAAGACCCTCCTGCATTGTCAGTGACTGCCGGCAATAAGCGCATAAGACTGCCGCACCGCGACAGCTTACCCGTGCCGCAACCAGGTGGCCCCTCTTGGCCACCCAGCGTATCTGGGCACCAGCCCTTGATACGGGCCGCCGAGCCGCCTGGATTGGTCGCCGCGGTTCATGGCCCGGTTCGAAGTGACCGAGCCAGGCAAGCCGCCTAGCCGCCGGGGCCGAACATCGGCATAGTAGCGTCATGGGCAAAGCACCGCGCGTCCGAGTCGTTTTTAAATATAAGCGAGTGGCCGAGGACGACTGGGAGATCGAAGCCCATTGTCCCGGCACCGAGGTCAGGACCATCAAGGGCCTCAAGAGCAAAGCCGAGGCCGACGAATGGCTGCAAGGCACCCGCCG
>Ga0181525_10002792_pt1 | contig 14049 bp, 10 predicted proteins | sample PEATcosm2014_Bin_48_FD_121100 | JGI IMG/M metagenome (GOLD analysis project Ga0181525, IMG submission 121100) | Peatland microbial communities from MTU Mesocosm Facility, Houghton, MI, USA - PEATcosm2014_Bin06_10_metaG | ecosystem: Environmental > Terrestrial > Soil > Wetlands > Peat | place...
GCGTGGATGGGGCACGCGCCGATCACCTCACGCTGGCGGGTACGGTAAGCGATCCCCTAGGCCGCGCGTCGCTGGAACTGGCGGCACGTCTCGAGGGCATCGAGGTGAACGGAACGCGCGGCGGCGCGAGTCTCGCCGCGACCGGTCCCGTCCAGGCAATGCAGCTCAAGTTGACGTCGGACCTGCAAGCGCCCGATGGTTCACCGGTAGCAATCGCGGCCCGGGCGACGTTCGAACCCGATGCGGGCCGGCTTGCACTGGCAACGCTTGAGCTGGGCTATCGGGGAAATGCGATCCATCTGCTCACGCCGGCCGATATCTCGTTGCGCGATGGCCTCGCCGTGGACCGCCTGCGCATCGGCGTTGCAGGCGCCGTAGGGGAACTGCGAGGACGCATCGAACCCACGCTTGACGTGTATGCAAGCGTTCGCGATGGCGCGTCCGCCATGAAGGCCCTTTTGGGGACAGATTCCGTCGGTGAAGGCAAACTCACGCTGGACGCCCATTTCACGGGAAGCACCAAAGAGCCACACGGCACCGTGCAGGTCGACGCGACGGATCTGCGATTGCCTTCGGCGCCCGGCCAGGCGCGCCGGTCGGGCACCTTGCTGGTCAAAGCGGATCTCGACGGGAAATCCGCGGCGATCGACGCTCGATTTTCGGCGGGAGACAAGGCGCAACTCACTGCGACCGGCAAACTGCCCCTCGCTGAAGAGGAACCCTGGAGCGTTCAGGCAAAGGGGACGATGGACGCTGCGATCGCGAACCCTGTGCTTGCGGCCACGGGTCGGCGCGTGAGCGGCCAGCTCACCATGGACCTGGCCGTGACGGGCACCCGGCGGGCACCGCAACTCAACGGAACGCTGCGCCTCGCGCAGGGCGAATTCCAGGATGACAACCTCGGTGCACACTTGACGAAGATCCAGGCACTCGTCAACGCGTCGGGATCGACGCTGACGATTGCACAGATGAGCGCGCAAGCGGGACCGGGAACGATATCCGCGACTGGAACCGTGAGCTTCGCAACGGGCGATACCCCCGCTGACCTGCACCTGAACGCGCACAACGCGCAGCCGTTCGCCAGCGACCTTGTTCTTGCGAACCTGGATGCGGATCTGCATTTGCGCGGAGCCCTGGCGGCGCGTTCCGATCTGAGCGGCGTCATCAAGGTAGAGCGCGCGGAAATCAACATTCCCAATGCCTTGCCCCCGAGCGTCGGCGTGCTCGATGTGCGTCAACCCGGCGCGGCCGCGTCGGCCAGCGTCCCTGCGCCGGCGGCCGTCGTCGGCTTGGACTTGAAGATCGATGCGCCCATTGCCGTGTTCGTGCGGGGTCGCGGCATCGATGCGGAAATGGGAGGCGTGCTGCAGGTGTCGGGCACAAGCGCCGCGCCCCAGATCAGCGGCGGCTTCGATCTGCGACGCGGCACCTTCGATCTCGCCGGCTCTACGCTTACCTTCACGTCGGGTCGCGTCAGCTTCAACGGCACCGGCATCCACAAGAAGATCGACCCGACCTTGAATTTCGAGGCGGAAAACACCAATGGCAGCTTTACCGCGAAGCTCGACGTGACGGGATACGCCGACGAGCCCAAGATATCCTTGTCGAGCACACCCGATATGCCGCAGGACGAGATCCTCGCCCAGTTGCTGTTTGGCGCAAGCGTCAAGCAGCTGACCGCGCTGCAGATGGTGCAGATCGGGGCGGCCGTCGCGACCATCGGCGGCTTGGGCGGCAGCGGTGGAGGACCGCTCTCGACGGTGCAAAAAGGCCTGGGGCTCGATCGCCTATCGGTCGGCGGAATGCCCAACGGAGGTACCAGTGTTGAAGCCGGGCGCTATGTTTCCAAGCGCGTGTTCGTCGGAGCAAGGCAGTTGGGCACCTCGGGCGGAGCCACCCAGGCGATCGTCGAGATTGATCTGACCAAGCACCTCAAGGCCGAAGGCGCATTCGGGAGCGGTGGTACGGTCCAAGGCGCGACGCCCGACAACGACCCGGGCAACAGCGTCGGCCTGACTTATCAGTTCGAGTACTGACCTGTTCAATAGCCGCCCAGGCCGTTCTCGTTACCTTCGCATTGGTGATCGACGTCGTACTTCACGATGCATCCCTTGTAATCCTTCATCCACCCGTGACCCTTGTCGAAGAACACGAATTCGCGGGTGTTGCCGGCGCCGACCACACCGCCCTCGCCATTGCCCGTCCTGTCCATGATGAACGCCCAGACGTCGTCGGTGCAATTGTTTTCCAGGGTGAAGTGCTGGACCTCGCGGATGTTCAAGGACGGATTGCCGGGCTGGATGTAGTTGGCCTGGACCTTGAGGCACTGCGTGGCAAATGCGCGCTGCTGGGTCGCGCGCTCCTGCGCCTGCGCATGCAGGCGCGCCTCGCTCTCCTGCTGTTGTGCCTGGAGGCTTGCAAGTTGGACGGCGCGCTGCTCGTTCGCGGCCTGCTGCGCGGCAAGACGTTGTTGCTGTTGTTGGGCGATCTGGGCGGATAGATCTTTTTGCTGCTGGCGCAACTGTGCCGCCTGATCGAGCGCCTGCTGCTGTTGCTGGATCGCCATCGTGGCGCCCAGCTTGGCCGCATCCGCGTCGCCACCGGCCGCCACGGCGACCTGAGTCGCCAGATCGGCGTTGCCGGTTGCCTTCGCCGCGAACGCGCCCATGAGCATGCCGGTCATGGCCGCGTTGTCAGCGTCATCCTGCTGGCGCTGCGCATTCTCCTGCGCTTCGCGCTCCTCCTGTTGTGCTCGTTCCTGGTCCGCGGCCGCCTGTTGCGCGGCGGCGGCAGCCGCCTGCTCGGCTTGCGCAATCTGCCGGCCGAGCGCCGCCAGGCGCAACTCGTCGACGGAGGCATGCAAGCTGGCCGGCTGCGGATTGAAAGGCGCGCTCAGGTCGATGTCGACAAGACCCGGGCCGGCAAGGCGACGCAGTTCCGCCACCGGCACCCGTACGACTCCAGCGTCGGCCGGTACTTGCAGTGCTTTGCCGCCATTGATCGACAGGCTCACCGGTCCCGTGTACGCCTCGACAACCTCCTTCGTGCTGCTCCTGCCGGTCCTGGCAGGCGCTTCCTTGGGGTGCTCTTTCTCGTCACTGGCCTTTGCCTTATCGCCGGTGCAGTCCGAAACCATGTCATGCAGGTCGTCTCCCAAGACTGCGCCCAGGATGATGAACGGACTCAAGGCGGCGTCATAAACGCAATTTCCAACTGCACCGCTGGTATCGGACTCGCGCGAGAAGGCGAGATACCAATCCTTGTACTCGTCGAAGCGCGCGTCGCTGACCTTGCTGACGTGGGCCTCGAGTATGTCCGGATGCCCCAGCTTCACTTCCACACTGTCCAGGCGCGTCGCCTTCGCGACGCGTGTGCCGTCCACTTCCTTGTCGAACAGCTTTTCGTCGACGACGCGCGGTCCGGAGGTGCGGCTGATGGTGGTTGTTGTCTCGCAACCTGCCAAAAGGGCACCGAACAGGAAAATCGCGAGACACGGAAGAAGACTCGCCAGCCGGAATGTCGAACGGGTTGCTAGCGTCGCTGCTAATGCCTGCGCCATGACATCTCCTGGGGCACGGATGCGTACGTTGGGAGGGGCCGTCGCTTGCACACAGCCGCGTGCGCGCGAATCCCTGACTCGGATAGCGCATTCTCGATAAAGCCCCAGGACACCACTGGGCGGATATGCGAGCGATTGACTCGTCAAATCACGTGATTACAGACGCCGTTACATTTCAGTAAGTGCTATCTCATTTCTTTTTGTGACAGACCACCTCGATGTTGTTGCCGTCGGGGTCGATCACATAGGCGGCGTAATAGTTCGGTCCGTAGTCGTCCCGAATTCCCGGAGGTCCATTGTCCTTGGCGCCGAGCTTGATCGCCTTGCGATAGAACTTGTCAACGTCCTTGCGCGAGGCCGCCGCGAAGGCAAGATGGACGCTGGAGGGTCCCTTCCTGGACGTTCCGATCCAGAACGATGAAACACCCTTTACTCCGTAGCCGGCGGCATCGGGATACTTGTCGAGGCGCTCGATGCCTAATGTGGGCAGGGCCTTCGTATAGAAGGATTCGAGAACCTTGAAACGCTTGGTGCGAAGGCCGACGTGGTCGAACATGCTCATCCTCCTCGAGGTCGAATCGATTCCGTTTCGTCACTTTATTCCTCTTCGATAACCGTCGCTGCCGCGATTCGTGCCGGAGTCGTCGGCTGTAAGCTCGAAGACAGCGACCCTGCGACGGGACGGCTGCGCTCGCTGGAGGATCAGGCGCGGGTCGCGCTGCGCCACTTCCCCTGAGAACGATCGTCGGAACCGCGGCTCCCGGCGAACCGCTGGACGCCGGGCACGGCGTTCAGTGAAAGAAATGATGTTGCCCGGTTCCCAGCAAACCGATGAGTCCGATGACGATCAGATAAATGGCAACGATGTAATTCAGCATGCGAGGCACGAGGAGAATCAGGATCCCCGCAAGCAGGGAAACGATCGGAGTAAGGGCTACGTCGATATTCACGATCGCTCTCAGTCGTGATGTTCGTCGTGATCGTGGTCGTGATCGTGGTGCTCGTCGTGGTGGGAATCCCTGTCGTGGTCGCCATCCGGGACGAGGATGCACCCTGTCATGCTCGAGGAAATTGCGAAAAGAACTGCGGCGATAATCGCCCGATTCGGCGCCATGGCGAACCTCCAGTTTTGAAATTACTTGTCGACTTCGTTGTTCTTCTTGCCCAGCGAATCTATGCGTGCAGCATTGACACGATTCCGGTCAAACCGACGCAATCGGCGTCGCTTAGAATTTGAGACTCGAAACGCGGCAAAGGTTCCGCGGTGCCGGATCGAGCAACGCGTACACGGGGCCTTTCGCACAGATGGCTGGCGGCGTGTTTGCGCTAAACCTTTGGTCAGTCTGCGTCCGGTGAGTACGATCTTTCCTACGCGCTTTGCAACATGCTGGTAATCCTCGAGGGCGATTCGAGTTCACGTCGTGCGGTCTATCGGAATCCGCGCAAATTGATCGTCGCAGAGCAACCCGAGGAGGTCGAAGGGGCACTCGCGGCGTTAGCGCAGGCGCAATCGGCGGGCTATCACGCAGCGGGCTGGTTCGCCTATGAGCTTGCCTACGCCCTCGAACCGAAACTGCGAAGCCGCATGCCGGCAAAACGCGAGGGTCCGCTGCTCAAGTTCGGGATTTTCGATCGGAGTGACGCGCAAATCGAGGCGCCCGCCGGCCGTGCCTACGCCGGGCCCCTGCATTTTGAATGGACTCGCACGGAGTATGCGGAGCAATTCCGAACGATCCAGGAATTGATTGCTGCCGGGGACATTTATCAGGCCAACCTGACAATGCGGGCGCGCTTCGCATTCGCGGGCAATCCGCGCGCCTTGTATGAACAACTGCGCAGGGCGTCCGCCGCACCGTATTGCGCCTATGTCGAAGACGGCGAGCGGACATTTCTCAGCATTTCTCCGGAGCTGTTCCTGGCTGCGGACGGGCAAGGCCGCCTGACGATGCGGCCGATGAAAGGCACCGCCCCCAGGGGCGAGCACGCGGAACGCGAACGGGCCGCATTGGCTGCGAACCCGAAAGACCGCGCGGAGAACCTGATGATCGTGGACCTCATTCGCAACGATCTGGGCAAGGTCGCGCAGACCGGCAGTGTGCAGGTCGAGAATCTCTTCGAAGTGGAAAGCTATCCGACCTTGCACACGATGGTCAGCACGGTGCGCGCCCGCAAAAGTGACCGGTGCAGCGTCGTCGACGTGCTTGCCAAGGTATTTCCCAGTGGCTCTGTCACGGGTGCACCAAAGATCCGCGCGATGGAGATACTCAGCGGCCTGGAAACTTCCGAACGCGGCGTGTACTGCGGTTCGATCGGGCACTTCGCTCCGGACGGAAGCGCCCGATTCAATGTGGCAATCCGTACGCTCAGCGTGGCCGGGAGCCAGGGCGTTCTCGGCTTGGGTGGCGCAATCGTGCACGACTCGCGTCCGGCTGCCGAATACGCCGAGTGCCTCGTCAAGGCCCGATTTTTCGAACGCCAGCGGATCGCGCTTGAACTCGTCGAGACGATGCGATTTGAATCCGGTTCCGGGCAAGGATTCGCTCGACTGGAACGTCATCTTGCGCGCATGGCGCGTTCCGCCGCCCGCTTGGGAATGCGGTTTGACGACAGTTCCGCGCGCGATGCCTTGCAGGCCGCGGTACGGGATCGGATCGGGCTGCTGCGCGTGCGTCTGAGCCTGGACGAGTCGGGTTCCTATCGGGTCGACCTGCAAGATCTCACCCTCGATTCTTCGGCTTGGACCTACCGGATTGCGTCCATTCGAACCTGCAGCACGGACGAAATGCTGCGCCACAAGACGACGTGGCGCGACGACTACGATCGTGCGAGACGGGAATGCGGAACGGACGAGGTCGTCTTCTGCAACGAGCGCGGACAAATCACCGAGGGCAGCCGAAGCAACGTTTTCGTCCGTCGCGGTGCTCGCCTATTGACCCCGCCCGTTGAGGCAGGTCTCCTGCCGGGATGCCTGAGGGAGGAATTACTGGCAAACGGCGAGGCGGTCGAGGCCGATCTTGGCCTCAAGGACCTCCAGGGCGAAGTGTATTTCGGCAATTCCTTGCGCGGCCTGCTGCAGGCGGTCCGTACCTGACCTGGCAAATAGGTTCCATCTATCGGCCACCGGGCAGGTGCGAATACACTTCGGCAAAACGAAATGCTCAGGGAGAACGACAATGCGGCAAATGGCGTGGCGCCTCTTGACGGCAGCCTTCGCGGGGCTGCTTGCGTTGCCCGTTGCACTGGCTCAGGGCGACGCATCGCTGGTGACGCGCGAGGCGATCGCCCCGACGGGAACCTTGCGCATCGGCCTGTATCGGGGTAGTCCGACTTCTTTGCTGGGCGACGAAACCAAGCCCGATGCGCGCGGCGTTGGCCACGACCTGGCAATTGCCCTTGCGCAAGAACTGCACCTGCCCTACAAGTTGGTCGTGTTCGCCAACAACGCCGATGTCCTGGGTGCCCTGCAGGGCGCGGGAATCGACATCGCGTTCACGAACGCGACGCCCGAGCGAGCGCGTACCTTTGATTTCAGTCCCGTATGCCTGGAGATCGAGCTGGGGATGCTGGCGCGCAAGAATTCCCCGGTGAATTCCTTGTCCGATTTCGATCGACCTGGAGTTCGCCTGGGCGTGACGGCGAAGAGCAATTCGGACGCAAAGTTCACTCGGGATCTGCACCAGGCCAGCCTCGTGCGCGCCGGTACGCTCCAGGAGGCCGTCGCGTTGATGGCCAAGGGCGAAATCGATGTGTACGCGACGAACAAGCCGACGCTTTTCGAGTTGAGCGACCAGCTCCCCGGTTCGCGCGTTCTGGACGGGAATTGGGGTGCCGAGCACATGGCACTTACCCTGCCCAAGGGGCGCGAGGGGGCGGTGCCCTACCTGGCGCAGTTTGTCGCGCATGCGAGGGAAAAGGGCCTGATCGACGCAGCGGTTGCGCGCGCAGGCTTGCGCGGCGTCGCGCCATGAGCAACTGGTACCGCGAGCTCGAGCCCGCGCAGAGGCGCACCTTCTGGGCGTGCTTCAGCGGTTGGGGACTCGATGCGATGGACACACAGATCTACGCGTTGTCCATTCCCACCTTGATCGCGCTTTGGGGCATGACCAAAGGCGAAGCCGGAATCCTCGGCACGGCCGTCCTTGTCATGGCCGCATTTGGAGGTTGGCTTGCGGGAATCCTGGCGGATCGGTACGGCCGGGCTCGCATCCTGCAAGTGACGATCGTCTGGTTTTCGCTGTTCACCTTCCTCTCCGGGCTGACCGACAACTTTTGGCAGCTGCTTGCCACCCGCTGTTTGCAAGGATTGGGATTCGGTGGGGAATGGGCGGTCGGGTCGGTGCTGATCAGTGAGGCGATCGGACCTCGAATTCGCGGCCGCGCCGTCGGGGCGATCCAGGCAGGGTGGGCCGTCGGCTACGCAATTGCGGTGATGATTTCCTACTTGCTTTTTACCTACCTTCCCAAGGACATTGCTTGGCGCGTCTTCTTCTTCTTCGGCATGGCACCGGCGCTGCTGGTGATCTGGATTCGTCGCAACATCGAAGACGCGCCGGTTTACCTCAGGGCACGTGAATCCGCATCGCTGGCAAGCGGTGGCAAGCAAAGCGAGTCGCCGCATCCCATGTGGGAGATCTTCTCGCGCTCGCACCTGCGAACGACGCTTGTCGCCGTTTTGCTGACATTTGGAATTTACGGGGGCAATTACGTGATGATCACCTGGCTGCCCGCGTACCTGAAGATTGCGCTGAATCTTTCCATCGCAAGTGTCAGCGGATATCTGGCGATCAATATCCTGGGTTCGTTCGCGGGCGCTTTTCTCAACGGCTGGCTGGCCGACGGGATCGGCCGGCGCCGGACTTTCATGGTCATCGCGTGCTGCCAGGCCGTTGCAGTCGCGACCTATACACTCGCCCCGATCGATTTGAGCGTGACGCTGGTGCTGGGGTTCGTCCTCGGAACCTTGCAATCGGGAACCGCCGCCGGGACCGGCGCGTTTCTCGCGGAACTGTTTCCCACCAGAATTCGAGGCTCTGCACAGGGCTTTTGCGGCAATGCCGGCCGCGCTGCCGGTGCGATCCTGCCAACACTGGTAGGTTTGCTGGCGAACGGGATTCCGCTCGGCACCGCGATGGGAAGCTGCGCCTGCGGCGCCTATGCCATTGTTGTGCTTGCGGCATTCCTTCTGCCCGAGACCCGCGGACGCAACCTGGCGACGATGCAAATGGATGCCGTGGAGCGCGACGACGCTGCACCTGTAGCGCAAGCGCGCAAGGAGGCGATTCCATGAGAGCAGTCACACGCCGGCGTTTCCTGGAGGCCGGCCTCGCAACACCGCTCGCCGCGACGACCTTTGCAACGCACGCGCAAGGCAGTGCCCCGGGAGAAGCGGCCGGGAAGGGTGGTGCGATGGGCGAGAGATCGAGTGCGAAAGACGTGACAGGCACGCTGGCCCGATACGTGATTCGCGCGCGTTATGAAGATCTGCCGGAGAAGGTCCGCAAGGAGGGCCTGCGCACCCTGCTCAATTACGTCGCGGTTGCGGTCGGCGGTTCCGGCCAGGAGAACGTGCGTATCGCGATGAAGGCCCTGGCACCGTTTGCCGGTCCTGGGCAGGCGACGATCCTGGGGCGCCACGAGCGCTTCGACATCCTCAATGCCGCCTTCATCAACGGCGTCAGCAGCCATATCTTCGATTACGACGATACGCACCTCAAGACCATCATTCACCCGGGGGGGCCGGTGATCTCGGCGATCCTCGCGCTCGCGGAGTACCGGCCCGTCGCCGGCAAGGATTTCCTCAATGCGTTGGTGCTGGGTGTCGAGACCTGCTGTCGGATCGGCAATGCGGTATATCCAAACCATTATGACGTCGGTTGGCACATCACCGGCACTGCCGGCGTATTCGGCGCGGCGGCGGCCGTGGGCAAGCTCCTCGCACTCGACGAACAGCGCATGGCGTGGGCGCTGGGACTGGCCGCATCGCAACCTGTGGGCTTGCGCGAATCCTTCGGCTCGATGAACAAGAGCTTCAATCCCGGTCGTGCTGCCGAGAACGGTCTCTTCGCGGCCTTGCTCGCGCAAGACGGCTACACCAGCTCGAACTCGATGATCGAAGCAAAGCGCGGGTGGGCCAATACGGTCAGCACGAAACAGGATTACCGGGAAATCACGGATGGCTTGGGGGAACGCTATGAGGCGGCCTTGAACACCTACAAGCCGTTCGCGTGCGGCATCGTCGAACATCCGACGATCGACGCGGTGATTCAACTGCGCAACGAAAACCACCTCACGGCGGACCAGGTCGACGCAATCGAGCTCAAGGTCAATCCGCTCGTTCTCGAGTTGACGGGCAAGAAGACCCCGCAGACGGGCCTGGAAGGGAAATTCAGTATTTATCACTGCGCTGCCATTGCGCTGATCCACGGTGCCGCCGGCGAGAAGCAATTCCAGGACGCGGTGGTGTGCGATCCCCAAGTCGTCGCCCTGCGACAGAAGGTGAGCGTCGCGATCGATCCTGGCATCGTCCCCGAAAAGGCGGATGTCACGATCCGCCTGCACGATGGGCGCGTCTTGCACAAATTCATCGAGCATGCGATCGGCAGCGTCGAGAACCCGATGACCGACGCCCAACTCGAAGCGAAGTTCCGGGATCTTGCCGAGGGAATCCTGTCGCCCGCGCAGACAAGCCGCTTGATCGAGGCGTGTTGGACCGCGGATCGTCTCGATAATGCCGCCGCAATCGCGCAATTTGCCGTGCCCGGATAGGCATGCCGGCGTTTTTCGCTTCGCAGATCGATTTCGTTCTGTTTTTCTATGGCTTGGCGTTTTTATTGCTGAGCGTCATCTGCTATGCGATGCCTTGGGTGTCGGGTCGACGCGAGTTCGCGGCGACGCTGGGCACATTTGCGCTTTTGCACGGCATCGGCGAATGGCTGGATCTGCTCGCGCTGTGGATCGGCGATGCGCCGTCGTTCGCTGTGGCGCGTACGGCGCTGATGACGGTTTCCTTTGCACTGCTGGTCGAGTTCGGTCGCTTGCAGGCCGCGCGATTCCTGGGCGACAAAGCTCCAGGTCGCTGGATCCATGTGCCGCTGCTGCTGATCGTCGTGGTTGGCGGCATGACGGGTGGATTGCAGTCCGCAAATGCGCTGTCGCGTTACCTGCTCGGCTTCGTCGGCGCGGTGGCCACCGCGTGGGCGTTCCTGCGCATTGCCAGCAACCTGTCGCAAGGCCGCAAGCGAATCCTCCATTACGGCGCAGCCGTGTTCGCACTGTACGGCGTTTTCGCAGGGGCGATCGTTCCCAAGGCGCCGATCTGGCCCGCACGTTTCTTCAATACCGAATGGTTCACGGATCTGACGGGACTTCCGATCCAACTGGTGCGCGGCGGCTTGGCGCTTACCTTGACCGTGCTGATCTGGCTGCTGTGGAAGCGCATGCTGGCGAGGGAAATCGGCTCCGAACGTTACGTGAAATACATGCGCCGGATGGCGGGCGCATCCGTGGCGGTTGTCACGTCGATCCTCGTTCTCGGTTGGGGCTTGACGCAGCTGTTCGGCAATTTGTATGAGAAACGCATGGAGAGCGCGGTGCACAGCCATATCGAGCTCATCGCCGCTCTCGTCAACGCCGAGACTTCGCGTATCGATTCCGTTGCCAGCGCGCTCGCGGCTGCGGGACAGTTGCCGACGCAGGCGTCGCTGGAAACCGCCCGCCTGGCTTCGGATGCGGATCTGATGATCTCGCTCGATGCACGGGGAAAAGTTGTCCTGTCGGTCGGCAGAGGCAGGGAGGCCAACGCAGTGAGCATCTGCAGTCATTCCATGGCCGATTCCGCGGCCGACGCGATGGGCCAGACGCGATTCGGACTCGATCCGGATACCCACGTACCCGTGGTTTGTGCGCAGTACCCGATTGCAGCGCGGGCGGGCGCGGCCTTGGGCGAGATAAGGGCCGGCAAATCGCTGCGAGAGCTGGGCAGCGTGCTCGCGCAATTCAATCATTCGTATTTCCTGATCGACCGCCAGGGCAACGTGATGTTGAGTAACCAGCCTGGCGCGTTGACCCAGGTTTCATGGCCTGGGCGACATGTGGGGGACGCGTATTGGACCTCGCTCGACGGCCAGCGCCAGTTCATTCGTGTGGAGGGTCTCGCGCGCGGACAGTGGCTTCTGGTCACCGCAACGCCCGCATCGGTGGTGATCGCCAGCCGATTTTCCGGAATCGTCCTGACTTTGGTCGCATTCCTGATGCTGGTGATCTACCTCGTGGGGCGAGAGCGCGCACTGCGCGAACGCATCGAGTCCGAGCGACTTCTGGAATTGCAGGGTGTCGCGCGGGAATTGCGCGCACAAGCGACGACCGATGCCTTGACCGGAGTTCACAATCGCCTGCGCTTCGATGAGGCCATGGCTGTGGAAATGGCACGCGCCGACCGCCAGCAGTCCACGCTGAGCCTGGTGTTGTGCGACGTCGATCACTTCAAGAACATCAATGACACCTTCGGACATCCTTGCGGAGACAAGGTCCTGATCGAGCTTTCGCAAATACTGGTTCGAGGAATCCGCATGCCCGACCTGTTTGCGCGCTGGGGCGGTGAGGAATTTGCCTTGCTGTCGCCGGATTCCGACGAGCGGGCAGCGGTGCAGGCTGCGGAGCGTTTACGACGCATGGTCGAGAAGGCTACGTTTACCCAGGTAGGAAGTGTTCGATGCAGCTTTGGGGTGGCGCAGTTTCGCCAGGGTGACAGCGCACAGGACCTCATCGCGCGCGCCGATGCGGCTTTGTACCGCGCGAAGATCGAGGGACGTAACCGCGTGGTCGCGGCGCGCAGTCTGGAAATTCCAAATGCGGAAGTGACCCGTGGCTCTTGACGATCGCGCAGCCGCGACCGGGAATCGATCGCTGCTGCCAAGAATTTCCTAGGGTATGGACGCTTCTATCGATATTTGAATTCCGCAGTGGAGGCCGGGAAGCCCCCTCGATAGGATGAAATCCCCGCAGCACGCGGAAGTTAACCGATCCAGGTCTCGATGGCGCAAAAACAGGAGGTGGGAGGCGACGTCGCATCGACGTCGCTGCGCGCAGCGCCGGTTCCGCGCCGAAAATGGCTGAAATCGGCGGCGGCGGTCGTCGCGACCGGAGCCGGGCTCGCTGCCAATCGCACGTCGCGCGCATCGGAGTCGCTTGCAGTTCCTCCCTGGATGCGAGCGCCCGGCGATCCGGTGCTTTCGCACCCATACGGGGTACCCTCGCACTTCGAGGCCAGTGTTGTCCGCCGCGGGCCTCCAGCGCCACCTGCATTCCCAGGCGCCGGCTTCTCTCTCACGCCCTTGCAGGATCTGTTCGGCATCATTACGCCGACGGGCCTCGTGTTCGAACGTCACCACGCCGGGATTCCGGATATCGATCCGAAGGAGCATCGCCTAGCCATTCATGGCATGGTCGATCGCCCGCGCTTGTACACGATGGATGACATCGTGCGCTTCCCGTCGGTTTCGCGGATTCATTTTCTGGAATGCTCCGGCAACACCGGATGGGAATGGTCGGGAGCAACCGTGCAATCCGTGCAGCAGACCCACGGTCTGCTCTCCTGTTGCGAATGGACCGGTGTTCCTCTCGCGGTGTTATTGGAAGAAGCGGGCCTGCAATTGGGCGGCAAATGGCTGCTCGCCGAGGGGGCAGACGGCGCCGCGATGGCTCGCAGCATTCCCTTGGAAAAAGCGATGGACGACGCTTTCGTCGCGTATGCCCAGAACGGGGAGCGCCTTCGTCCCGAGCACGGGTATCCGCTGCGCCTGCTGCTGCCGGGGTACGAAGGAAATACGAACATCAAGTGGCTGCGCCGCATCAAGGTCGGCAAGGAGCCATTCATGACGCGTGAGGAGACTTCCAAGTACACCGATCTGCAAGCGGACGGGATGGCTCGGCAATTTACGTTCGTCATGGAGGCCAAATCCGTCATTACGTTTCCTGCCCCGGACCACCACCTCGCCGGCCCCGGCTTTTACGAGATTCGTGGGCTTGCATGGTCAGGTCGAGGGGCCATCCGCTGCGTGGATGTGTCAACGGATGGTGGTCAAACGTGGCAGCCTGCGCAGTTGCAGGAGCCGGTCCTGGCCAAGGCGCTTACGCGTTTTCGCCTGCCTTGGGTCTGGAGCGGTGCGCCGATGGTGCTGCAAAGCCGCGCGACGGATGAGACCGGATACGTCCAGCCCAGCTTGCTGCGATTGCTCGATGCGCGCGGCTCGCATTCGTATTATCACAACAACGCGATCCAGAGCTGGGGCGTCGACGTGCAAGGTGAAATTCGCAATGTGCACGTGTAGCGGGGCCCGTGCCGTCTTGCGCTTCGGATTCATTCTTGTGATCGCGCTTGGTGGTTCCGGCTCGGCCAGGTCGCAGGCACTGCGCGATCTTGGCGTCGCCTTGGACGACAAGGCGCTTGCGGCCTGGGACATCGACGTCGCGCCCAACGGCAGTGGGCTGCC
>Ga0181525_10002794_pt1 | contig 14044 bp, 10 predicted proteins | sample PEATcosm2014_Bin_48_FD_121100 | JGI IMG/M metagenome (GOLD analysis project Ga0181525, IMG submission 121100) | Peatland microbial communities from MTU Mesocosm Facility, Houghton, MI, USA - PEATcosm2014_Bin06_10_metaG | ecosystem: Environmental > Terrestrial > Soil > Wetlands > Peat | place...
CCGGCCGGGAACGAGATGCGGAAGGTCACCAGCAGGTCGGTGAGATGATTGCCTGCCGTGTCCCTGACCTTCTCCGCGTCGACGACGATCTCGAACGAGTCAGGCTCGGCCCGGCGCGAGGTCAGGAGGTCGACGTCGACCGCCGTGCAGCCGCCGATCGCGGCGAGCAGCAATTCGACCGGGGTGAAGTCGGTCCCTGCGCCGGTCCCCATATCGATCTGGCCGCCACGGACGTTGCTGGCCGTGTACCTGCTGTTCTCGATGCGCTCGAGCCGGACGCTGCGGTGATCGGATTCGGTCGTCATGCCGGTAACACTGCCACAGGCCCGGCCGGATGCCGATTCCCCCGGTGGCAGAATGGGCTGGTGGTGAACCGACGGGCATGGTCGCGCTGACGTGGAAGGCGGCCCCTCGGTAACCGCCCAGCGGGTGGCGGCGCACCGGCTCGGGTTCACCAGGGTTCCCGCCCCCTACGGCGACCCCGCCGCCGACGAGGCGCTGGCCGTCGACGTCACCGGCGGGCAGCAGGGCCCGGAAGGCCGGATGAAGGACTACCTCGCCGCGCGGACCAGGTTCTTCGACCAGGCCGTGGTGGGCGCCCTGCGCCGCCGCATGGACCAGGTCGTCATCGGCGCGGCAGGCTACGACGGCCGCGCCCTGCGGTACGCCAAGCCCGGCGTCCGCTGGTTCGAGGTGGACCATCCCGCGACCCAGCGGGACAAGAGGGAGCGGCTGGCGCGCCTCGGCCTCGCCGCCGGGCAGGTGCGGTTTGTCCCGGCCGACTTCACCCTTGACCCCCCGATCGCGGACCTGCTTCGGGACGCGGGACTCGACACCGGCAAGCCGGCCCTGTTCCTGCTTGAAGGGGTCGCTGTCTACCTGGAGCGGCCGGTCCTTGAGGCCGTCCTGAGCCAGTTCCGCCAGGTCGCGGGCGCCGGCAGTCGGCTTGCGATCAGCGTGTCGCTGTCCGCAGACCACGACGAGGCCGCCCGCGCCCGTTTCCACGCCTGGGTCGCCTCCGTCGGCGAGCCCGCCAGGACCACCCTGGGCGCCGCCGAAGCCCAGGATCTTCTCGCCCGCACCGGATGGCTCCAGACCGACCGCGATCCCGGCAACCACGAAGAGGCGGCCATCGCCAGCCGGCGCCGCTCCGCGGGCCTGCTCACCGCCGGCACCGCCCCGGCAACCCGCACCGTACGCACGGCAGCCGCGCCTCGCTTCCGCCCGGCCGACTCCGCGCCCCAGCCCCAGTCCCCGGGAGCCCTCTCCCTGTCGGTCTTGCTGTCCCAGGCGCTCGTCGCGTTCACGATCGAGTTCGACAACGAAGCCGAGCACCGTCTCCCGCACCGCACCACGAACTTCGGGGCGTCCGATGGCGGCGGACCCTGGCTGGTGTCGCTGGCCATGTGGGAGACCTGCATGCGCTTCGTCGGCGAGGAGCCCATCACGGTCGCCGAACTGGAGGCCCTCGCCCGCACGCCGACCAACCTGGACGGCATGCGCCGCTGGAGCTACATCACCATCGACGGCGCCGCCAGCCGGACCTACAAGACCCGCCCAGGGCGCGACGCCGTCCTCCGCGCTACCGCCAGGGGCCTGCGCGCCCGGCAGACCTGGCTGCCGATGGCCGGACTCATCGAGCAGCGCTGGATCGAGCACTTCGGCGCCGACCAGATGGCCAGGCTCAGGGACTGCCTGTCAACGCTGGTCCGCCAGCTCGACCCGGGCCTGCCCGACTGCCTCCCGATCCTGGGGGCGAACCTGCTGTCCCGAGGCCCTGACCCCGCGCTCCCGCCCCGCCCGCAGCCTGCCGACCCCGGCACGCTGCCGCTGTCGGCGCTGCTGTCCCGGATCCTGCTCTCGTTCGCCATCGAGTACGAGCGCGGCTCATCGCTGTCGCTCGCGACCAGCGCGAACCTGCTGCGCGTCCTCGACGCGGACGGCACCCGCCCGCGCGACCTCCCGCTCCAGACCGGGATCTCGAAGGAGGCCGTCAGCTGGGCGTTCGGCGTCCTGTCCCGGGCCGGCCTGGCCACCGAGGCGCCCGACCCGGCCGCCGACCGCGGGAAGCTCGCCCGCCTCACCTCCCGCGGCCTGCACGCACAGGCCACCTACCACGAGTTCCTCGAAGCGGTCGAGCGGCAATGGCAGGACCGCTACGGGCAGGACGCAATCCGCGCCCTCCGCCACGCCCTGGAAGCCCTGGCCACAAGCACCGACGGCGGGCCCCCGCCGCTGCTGCGTGCCCTCGAGCCCTACCCGGACAACTGGCGGGCACAGGTCCGCCCCCCGGCCACCCTGCCCCACTACCCGATGGTCCTGCACCGCGGCGGCTACCCCGACGGCAGCTGACCGCCGGAGCCATCCGAACCCGAGCTGTCGTCCGCGAGCAGGTCCAGGATCTGCTGGCCGTAGCGGGCCAGCTTGGTCTCGCCGACGCCGTTCACCATCGCCAGTCCGGCCAGGGTCGAAGGCTGCGAGGCGGCGATCTGCGCCAGGGTCGAGTCGTGGAAGATCACGTACGGCGGCAGGCCCTGCTCCTTGGCGCTGGCCGTCCGCCAGGCGCGCAGCCGCTCGAACACCGCTGCCGCCTCCGGCGTGAGGTCGTCCGCCGTCATCCGCCGGGACGAGCCCCCCGATCCTCCCGGTGTCGCGCCGCCGCCGGCCCGCCCCGCCCCGCTCCCGGCACCGGCCCGCCCGCCGCGCCCGCCGGAAACTGCGGCAGCAGCGGGCACCGGCCGCGGCGCATCCCGCCGCAGCAGCACCTTCCGCTCCCCGCGCAGTACCTCTCCGCTCAGCTCGGTGAGATCGAGCGTCCCGTGCTCGCCCTTGACCGCGAGCAGCCCGGAGGCCAGCAGCTGCCGCACCACCCCGCGCCACTCCGCCTCGCGCAGCTCGGTGCCGACGCCGAACGTGGATAGCTTGTCGTGCCCGTAGGACAGGACCTTCGGCGTCTGCCTCCCCAGCAGGATGTCGATCGGCTGCCCGGCGCCGAACGACGGGCCACCCAGCCGTCCCAGCCGCACCACGGTCGACAGCAGCTTCTGCGCCGCCACGGTCCCGTCCCAGACCGAGGGCGGTGACAGGCAGGTGTCGCAGTTGCCGCACGCGTCCGGGTAGGCCTCGCCGAAGTACCCGAGCATCTGCGCGCGCCGGCAGCCGGCCGTCTCGCACAGCGCGAGCATCGCGTCCAGGTGGGCGACCATCCGCCTGCGGTGCGCGAGGTCGCCCTCGGACTCGTCGATCATCCGCCGCAGCTGCACCACGTCCGCGAGCCCGTAGGCCAGCCACGCGGTGGCGGGCGCGCCGTCGCGCCCGGCCCGCCCGGTCTCCTGGTAGTAGCCCTCGACCGACCTGGGCAGGTCGAGGTGCGCGACGAAGCGGACATCGGGCTTGTCGATGCCCATCCCGAAGGCGATCGTGGCCACCATGATCAGCCCGTCCTCGCGCAGGAACCGCGCCTGGTTCTGCGCCCGGGTCCGCGAGTCAAGCCCGGCGTGGTACGGCAGGGCGGCCAAGCCCTCCGCGCACAGGAACTCCGCGGTCCGCTCCACCGAGTTGCGCGACAGGCAGTAGACGATGCCCGCCTCCCCGCGATGCTCGGTCCGCAGCAGCCGCAGCAGCTGACGCTTCGGCTCGTTCTTCGGCTCGATCCGGTAGCTGATGTTCGGCCGGTCGAAGCTTGCCACGAAGTGCCGTGCCTCGCCGAGCGCCAGCCGCGCTGCGATCTCGGCGCGGGTCGCGGCGGTCGCCGTGGCCGTCACCGCGATCCGCGGCACCGTGGGCCAGCGCTCGTGCAGGACGGAAAGCCCCAGGTAGTCCGGGCGGAAGTCGTGCCCCCACTGGGCCACGCAGTGCGCCTCGTCGATGGCGAACAGCGAGATGGTGCCGCGGTCGAGCAGCCGCAGCGTGGACTCGGTGCGAAGCCGCTCCGGCGCCAGGTACAGCAGGTCGAGCTTGCCGTCGAGGAAGGCGTACTCGACGCCCCGCCGCGAATCGGGATCCTGGGTCGAGTTCAGGAAGTCCGCCTTGACGCCGAGCAGCCGCAACGCGTCGACCTGGTCCTGCATGAGCGCGATCAGCGGCGAGATGACCACCCCGGTGCCGTCCCTGACCAGCGCGGGAATCTGGTAGCACAGCGACTTGCCGCTGCCCGTCGGCATCAGCGCGACCGCGTCCCCGCCGCCGCACAGGTGCTCGATGATCTCCTGCTGCTCGCCGCGGAACGAGTCGTACCCGAAGATGCGGTGCAGTACCTCGGCCGCGGCGTCACTGATCTCGGCCACACTCACGCCGCGAGTCTACGGCGCGCCGCCGTCATAACGGGTCGGAGAAGAAGTGCCGGAAGAACGATTGCGGATCACGCATGAACTGCCGCCACGCGACCACCAGGTCCAGCTCGTCCCAGCTGGCCGGGCGGATGCCCCAGGCGCCGAGCTCGAGCAGGCGGGCGCCGGGCACCGCCGCGAGGATGGGGGAGTGCGTCGCCACGACCAGCTGCGACCCGGCGGCCGCCAGGTCGTGCAGCGTGGCGGCCAGCCCGAGGCACGCGGTGAAGGACAGCGGCGCATCCGGCTCGTCCATCAGGTAGAAGCCGGCCGCGTTTACCCGGGTTCGCAGGATCTCGAGGAACCCCTCCCCGTGGCTCAGCTCGTGCAGCCGCTCCGGCACCCGGCCCGGATTCTCCTCCAGGTAGGTGTACAGCAGGTGCATCGTGTCCGCGCGCAGGAAATAAGACCACCGCGGCCTGGCGCCGCGCTCCACGGTCAGCTGGGAGCCGATGCCGGGCTCGCTCGGCCTGATCCGGAACGTCTGCGCCAGCACCGAGCCGCCCTGCGGGTTCAGCCCGTAGGCCTCCGCCATCGTCTCGACCACCGTCGACTTCCCCGACCCGTTCTCTCCCACCAGTATGGTCAGTCCCGCAGGCAGCTCCAGCCCCTCCCGGAGCAGCTGCCCCACGGCCGGGACGTTCGCGGGCCAGCGAGCCTCGTCGACATGGAGGTCCGCGCCCGGCCGGAACATCCGTACCGGCCTGGCGTCCCATTCCTCGGTTGCTGTCCTGCTCCCCATATAAAAGACAATTCTGCCGAACGAGCGGTGGTGCACCTCCCCGGTCATGCATTACGGTGCCCAGGTGGACGCCACTCTTGCCGACCGCCTCATCATCAGGGATGTCGTCGAGACCTGGGCCAACGCCAGGGACTCGGGGGACTGGGAGGCCTTCAGGGCCTGCTGGCACGACGACGGCTACATGATGGCGACCTGGTTCCAAGGCCCGAAGGAAGAGTTCATCAGGGTCAGCCAGCAGGGCGTGGCAAGAGGTGTCAACATCCTGCACTACACCGGCGGCTGCCGCATCGCCCTGCAAGGCACGCGGGCCATCGCCCAGACCAGGATGACGATCATGCAGCGCGGCATGGTCGACGGCGTGCTGTGCGACGTGTCCTGCACCGGCCGGTTCTACGACTTCTTCGAGCAGCGTGACGGCCGGTGGGCGATCGTGCTGCGCCAGCCAATCTACGAGAAGGACCGGCTCGACCCGGTGGATCCGGCGGCCACGCTAGCCCTGGACCCAGTGGTGCTGGCCCGCTATCCGGAGGGCTACCGGTACCTGGCGTACCTGCAGGTCCAGGCCGGGTACCCGGTGAAGCCCGACATGCCAGGCGTACGCGGACCCGGGGTCGAGCGCCTCTACGAGCGCGGCGCCGCCTGGCTGCGCGGCGAGCCCCTCAGCCCGGTCAACCCCTGACCTGGTCCGTTCCTGGCCTGGGCCATTCCCGGCCAGCCCCGATTCCTTTAACTTCGACCTCGCTAGTCCTATCTATCCGCAAAGGCTAGTGGCTTTAACCCCGCAATGCCGCTGAGCGCGGTAGGGGAGCCAGGGCCAGGTCCGGCGCCCGATTATCGTGGTTGATTAGGGCTTCGTGGTGGATTCAGTGCACTATGATCCGCTAAATCAACCACCAAGCACTAATCAACCACGAAAGATGTTGTCTGAATCGAACTTTAATCTGAATTTGGGATAGGAGTGGTATTTGAGGTTATTGATGCTGTCCGATCCAGGGTTCCGGCGGGACGACGTGCCGGGCTGAGCTTGCCGGGAGCCTCAGCCCGTGATTTTCTCCTCTGCCGACGCCCAGACGGCCGCGTTGCCCGACGGCTCGTAACGGCGCTGCGGCTGCGTGGAACGCAGCAGCGCGCGCATGCCCGGCAGGTCGCCGGGAGCCGCGCCCAGCGTGCGTGCCTGCACGAGCACGTTGCCGAGCGCGGTGGCCTCGGTGGGCCCGGCGATCACCGGGAGCTCGCAGGCGTCCGCGGTGAGCTGGCAGAGCAGCGCGTTGCGGGCCCCGCCGCCGACGATGTGCAGCACATCCGCATGCCGGCCGCTCAGCGACTGGGCCGCGCGAATCGTGCGCCGGTAGGCCAGCGCCAGGCTGTCCAGGACGCAGCGCACGGTCTGGGCAGGGCCGGCCGGGGTGTGCTCGCCCCGTTCGGCCAGCCAGGAGGCGATCCTCGCGGGCATGTCGCCGGGCGGCAGGAACACCGTGTCGTCCGGGTCGATCACCAGCCGTAGCGCCGGGACTAGCGCCGCCTCGGCCAGCAAGTCGTCGAGCGAGGCTTCCGGCCAGCGGCGCATGCTCTCCTGCAGCAGCCAGAGCCCCATCACGTTGCGCAGGTACCTGACCGTGCCGTCGATGCCGGTCTCGTTGGTGAAGCCCGCGGCGCGGCTCGCCTGCGTTAGCACCGGCGCGTCCAGTTCCATCCCGGCCAGCGACCAGGTACCCGAGGAGATGTAGGCGAAGTGCGGGTTCGCCGCCGGCACCGCCGCGACAGCGGACGCGGTGTCGTGGGACCCGACCGCGATAAGCGGGACGTTAAACCACCGCTCGTTCTGGATAATCAAAGGACCGATCTTCTCGCCGGGCCGGCGCAACGGCGGGAAGATGCGCGGCGGGAGCCCGGCCTTCTCGATTACCCCGGTCGCCCAGGCCTGGGCCCGGACGTCGAGCAGCGACGTGGTCGAGGCGTTGGTGATCTCCGCGCCCGCGATCCCGGTCAGCCAGTAGGCCAGCAGGTCAGGGATCAGCAGCATGGTCGCCGCGTGCCCGAGGTCCGGCGTCGCGGCGAGCTGGTAGATCGTGTTGAACGGGAGCTGCGCGATGCCGGTGACCGCGTAAAGCTCGTCGGCCGGCACGGCCGCCTGCATCCGGGCCGCCACCCCGTCGGTGCGCGCGTCACGGTAGTGCACGGGGTTGCCGAGCAGCGCGCCGGACGGGCCGAGCAGCCCGTAGTCGACCCCCCAGGAGTCGATGCCCACGCTGGCCAGGCCGAACTCGCGCGCCGCCGCGTCCAGCCCGTGGCGCACATCGGTGTATAGCCGCAGGATGTCCCAGTACAGCGTGCCGCCCGCCGCGACCGGCTGGTTGGCGAACCTGTGCACCTCGTGCAGCGTCACGCCCGCCGCGCTGACCTGGGCCGCCATCACCCGCCCGCCGGACGCGCCCAGGTCGACCGCCGCCACCACGACCGGCGCTGTCATCGCAGGAAAGCGGCCGCGACCCCCGCGTCGACCGGGATGAGCAGGCCGGTGGTGAGCGGCAGGTCCCCGGCGCACAGCGCGAACACCGCGGCGGCCACGTGCTCGGGCAGCACCTCGCGCTTAAGCAGCGTCCGCTGCGCGTAGTACTCGCCGAGCTCCTCCTCGGGCACGCCATAAACCGCCGCCCGCTGCGCCCCCCAGCCGGAGGCGAAGATGCCCGAGCCGCGCACCACCCCGTCCGGGTTGATGCCGTTCACCCGGACGCCGATGTCGCCGAGTTCGGCGGCGAGCAGCCGGACCTGGTGCGCCTGGTCGGCCTTGGCGGCGCCGTACGCGACGTTGGCCGGTCCGGCGGCGACCGCGTTCTTGCTGCAGATGTAGATGATGTCGCCGCCGAGGCGCTGGTCCGTCATGATCTTGGCGGCCCGCCTGGAGACCAGGAACGAGCCGCGGGCCATCACGTCGTGCTGGATGTCCCAGTCCTCGATGGTCGTCTCGAGCAGCGGCTTGGAGATGGACAGGCCCGCGTTGTTGACCACCAGGTCCACGCCGCAGAACGCGAGCGCGGCCGCCTGGAACGCCTTCGCCACCTGCGCCTCGCCGGTGACGTCGATGGTCGCGGCTACCGCTACGTCGCGCGAGCCGATGCCCTTGGCCACGGCCGCCGCCGACTCGCCGTCGCGGTCGGTGACGACCACGCACGCGCCCTCGGCGGCCAGCCGCTGCGCGGTCGCCCGGCCGATCCCCGACCCGGCGCCGGTGACCAGCGCGACCCGGCCGGCCAGCGGCTTCGGCTTGGGCCTGCGGCGCAGCTTGTCCTCCTCGAGCTGCCAGTACTCGATGCGGAACTTCTCCCGCTCACCGATGGGCTGGTAGACCGACACGGCCTCGGCGCCGCGCATCACGTTGATCGCGTTGAGGTAGAACTCGCCCGCTACCCGGGCGGTCTGGGCGTCCGCCCCGAAGCTGAACATGCCGACGCCGGGCACGAGCACGATGGCCGGGTCCGCGCCGCGCATCGGCGGCGTCGAGGCGTCCGCGTACCGCTCGTAGTAGGCGCGGTAGTCCTCCCGGTAGGCCTGGTGCAGCTCGGCCAGACGGGTCGCGGCCGCCTGCACTCCCGCGCCGGGCGGCAGGTCGAGAAGCAGCGGCCGTACCTTGGTGCGCAGGAAGTGATCCGGGCAGGAGGTGCCGCGGGCCGCCAGTTCTCCATGTTTGGCGCGGGACAGGAAGTCCAGCACGGCGGGGGAGTCGGTGAAGTGCCCGACCTGCCGGTGGTCGGTGGACGCGAGCCCCCTGATGATCGGGGCCAGTTCCGCCGCGACCTCCCGCCGCAGCGGGTCCGCGAGCGGCTCGGCGAGCACCGGCCCGAACGGTTCGGGCTTGCCGCGGGTATCGAGGTACCGCTGCGCGGTAGCGACGATGCTCAGCGACCGTGCCTCGCACTCCTCGCTCGTGTCCCCCCAGGCGGTGATGCCGTGCCCGCCGAGGATGACCCCGATCGCGCCCGGGTTGTCCCGCTTGACCTGCGCGATGTCCAGGCCCAGCTGGAAACCGGGCCGCCGCCACGGCACCCAGGCAACCAGGTCGCCGAAGCAGGCCCTGGTCAGCGCCTCGCCGTCGGCGGCCGCGGCGAACGCGATGCCGGCGTCCGGGTGCAGGTGGTCGACGTGCGCGGAGTCCACGAGGCCGTGCATGGCCGTGTCGATGGATGGCGCCGCGCCGCCTTTGCCCCACAGGCAGTAGTCGAACGCCGCCACCATCTCGTCTTCGCGCTCCACGCCCGGGTAGACGTCGACCAGGGCGCGGAGCCGGTCCAGGCGGAGCACGGCCAGGCCCGCGGCGGTCAGCGTGCCCAGGTCGCCGCCGGAGCCCTTGACCCACATGAGCTCGGCGGGTTCGTCCGTGACCGGATCGACGACGGTGCCCTTGGCCGAGGCGTTGCCGCCCGCGTAGTTCGTGTTGCGCGGGTCGGAGCCTAGCCGGTTGCTGCGCGCCACCAGGGTCGCGACGACCGGGTTCTGTGTGCTCATCCCTCAGGTCCCCCAGCTGGCGGGTGTCCCGCCGACGCGCTCGGCAATGATCTTTTCCGCATAACCGGACCCACGGTATGCCGCAATCGGGTCAGGATCCAGGCCCATCTCCTCGCGCAGTTCGGCGAGCAACGGCCGGACGTCGGTGTTGTAAGCGTCCATCAGGGCGGCGTTGGCGGCCAGCACGTCGCCGGACCGCTGCGCCTCGGCCAGGGCGGCGGCGTCGACGAGCAGGGCCTTGGCCGTGGCTTCCTGGACGTTCATGACCGAGCGGATCTGCGCCGGGATCTTGGGCTCGATGTTGTGGCACTGGTCGAGCATGAACGCGACGCCCTTGGCGGGCCCGAGCGCGCCGGCCTTGACCACCTCGTGCATGATCCGGAAGAGCTGGAACGGGTCGGCGGCGCCGACCATGAGGTCGTCGTCGGCGTAGAAGCGGCTGTTGAAGTCGAACCCGCCCAGCTGGCCGGCCCGCAGCAGCAGCGCCACGATGAACTCGATGTTCGTGCCCGGCGCGTGGTGGCCGGTGTCCACCACCACCCGGGCCTGGGGGCCGAGGGCCTGGCAGTGCAGCAGGCTGGTGCCCCAGTCGGGCACGTCGGTGGTGTAGAAGGAGGGCTCGAACAGCTTGTACTCAAGCAGCATCCGCTGGCCCGCCGCCAGCCTGGCGTAGACCGCCTGCAGCGCCTCCGCGAGCCGGTCCTGCCGGGCCGCGATGTCGTCCTGGCCCGGGTAGTTCGTGCCGTCGGCGAACCACAGCTTGAGGTCACGCGACCCGGTGGCGTCCATGACGTCGACGCATTCCAGCAGGTGGCCGAGCGCCTTCTCGCGCACCCTGGGGTCGGGGTTGCAGACGCTGCCCAGCTTGTAGTCGTCGTCCTGGAAGACGTTGGCGTTGACGGCGCCGATCCTGATCCCGTGGCCGCGGGCGTAGGCGGCCAGCTCGGCGTAATCGTCCACCTTGGCCCAGGGGATGTGCACGGCCATGCTGGGCGCGACGCCGGTGAACCGGTGAACCTGCGCCGCGTCGTCGGCCTTCTCCCACGGGGTGCGGGGCACCCCTGGCTGGCCGAACACCTTGAACCGCGTTCCGGTGTTCCCGAACGCCCAGGAGGGCAGCTCGATCTCGTGCTGTCTCAGCGCTGCCTTGACTGCGGTCAGGTCACGCATTTCCGGTTCATCTCCACTTCGGTTCAAACATCCCGCACCCTCGTGTGGGCCACCATGGCTGGCGGGTCAGTCCAGGTGGAAGATCTCGGCGACCCGGCCGAACCCCTGATCAGGCGGCCGCCCGTTCAATTCGGCCAAATAGGGCGCCATCTCGGCCTGCCAGCGCTCGTTGATATCCGCCCCGGCCATCCGGGCGAGCTCGGCCTGGTAGTCGTCGGTCTCCAGGTAGCCGACGAGGAGCCCGTCGTCGGTGAGGAAGAGGCTGTAGTTCCCCCAGCCCGCCTCGCGCAGCGCGGCCAGCATCTCCGGCCAGACCCGCTGGTGCCGCTCGCGGTACTCCGCCAGCCGCTCCGTCCTCACATCTACCCTCACCCGCCCCACAAGGCAGACCCTCTCCATGCCTCGTTCTCCTAGGACCCAAGATCGTGGATACTTACCCCCCATGTTTCGGGGGGTAAGTATCCACAATGATCCGGCCTGTGTCAGAAGTTGAAGTTGTTGATGTTGGAGGCGTCGAAGACGTAGGGCGGGCCGAGCAGGACGGTGTGGTCCGCGCCGACGGTGAACGAGCCGAGCTTGCCGGCCGTGAACGTCTGGCCGGCCGCCCCGGTGATCTTGCCCGAGGCCAGCTCGACCGCCGCGTACGCGGCCAGGTAGCCGAGGTCGGCCGGGTTCCACAGCTCGAACGAGGTCACCGTTCCGTCGGAGACGTACTTCTTCATCTCATCGGGAGTGCCGAGCCCGGTCAGCGCGATCTTGCCCCGGTACTTGGCGGTGTCGAGGACCGCCGCCGCGGCCGCGATCCCGACGGTGGTGGGGGAGATGATGCCCTTCAGGTTCGGGTACTGCTCGAGCAGGCCCTGGGTCACCTGGGTCGAGGTCGCCGTGTCGTCGTTGCCGTAGACCGTGGAGACCAGCGTCATCTTGGGGTACTTCTTCAGCTCCTGCTTCATGTACATGATCCAGGTGTTCTGGTTCGTGTCGGAGGCGGAAGCCGAGACGATCGCGATCTGCCCGGTGTCGTGGATCTGTTTGGCGAGCAGGTCCACCTCGCTGGCCCCGATCGCCTGGGTCGAGGCCTGGTTGATGAACATGCTCCGGCAGGTCGGCGCGTCCGAGTCGTAGGTGACGACCGCGATCCCGCGCTTCATCGCGGAGTTGAGCGTCGGGCACAGCGCCGTCGGGTCGGTCGCCGAGATGATCAGCGCGTTGGCGCCCTTGCTGATCGCGGCCTGGATGGCCGGAATCTGCGACGCGGGGGTGTCCGCGGTGCCGCTGGTCTCGGTGCCGGTCTCGCCGAGCGCGTCGAGCGCGGCGATCGCGCCGCCGCTCTTCGCGCTGTCCGCGGTGGTGAAGTACGAGTTCCCGAGGTTCTTCGGGATGACGAAGACCTTCAGGCCCGTCTTCAGGCCGCCGGATGAGGAGGACGTTGACGCTCCCCCGGAGGAGGACGCGGGCGCGGAGGCGGACGTGCTCGACGATGACGAGCAGGCGGTGAGCAGGATCGACACCGTAACGAGGGGCACGGCCAGCCACGCCGTCTGTCTCAGTTTCATATCCTGAATCCTTTCAATTTGAGGGGCGAAAAATAGCGTGCGGTTCGGCGCGGCGCGCAGCGGCGTCGTGGCGGTCACGGCTGGCTCCCCGCTGCGGCCTGGCCTTCGGTTCTGCGGCGGCGCGCGGGTGCCCATTCGCGCAGTCGGCGGGCGTAGGACGCGGCGTTCCTGCCGAAGACCGACAGCAGCAGCAGGCCGCCCGCGACCACGCCCGATGCCTCCTGGTTGAAGTTGGTGAGCAGGAGCGCGTTCTGGATTCCGGCGAACGCGAGGACCCCGAGCACCACCCCGGGGACGGATCCCTGGCCGCCGAAGATGGAGACGCCGCCGACCAGCACGATCGCCACGACGTCGAGCTCCAGCCCCACCCCGTTGTTCTGCACGGCAGTGGACAGCCGGAACGTGTACAGGACGCCGGCAAACGAACAGATCAGGCCGGAGACGATGAACAGGCCGGTCTTGATGCGCTTGACCCGGATCCCGGCGAACAGGGCGGCCTCGGGGCTGGCGCCCATGGCGAAGATGGACCGGCCGACCGGGGTCGCGTGCAGGACCACGCCGAAGATCACCGCGAGCACCGCGAAGATGGCGGTGGAATACGTGATGGCGTTGCCGGTAAAGGGAACCGCGTTGACGCCGAGGTTGGTGTACGCGGTGGGGAAGTTCGAGACGGTGTTGGGGCCGAGCAGGATCTCCGCGATGCCCGCGTAGAGGGTAAGCGTGCCGATCGTGACGGCGAGCGAGGGCAGCCCGACCCGGGTTACGAGCAGGCCGTTGAGGGCACCAGCGGCAATGCCGACGACCGCGATGACGACGAAGATGGCGATCATCGGCCAGTGCCTGGCCCACAGGAAGCCGAGCAGGCAGCTCGACATGCCCAGCGTCGAGGAGACCGACAGGTCGATCTCCCCGCTGATGATGATCAGCGTCATCGGCAGCGCCATGATCGCGATCTCGCCGTTGGAAAGGCCGAGGTTGAACAGGTTGTTGCTGGTCAGGAAGTTCGGCGAGGCGGCGGTGCCGGCGATGCCGATGACGACCACGACCAGCGCCAGGCCGGTCTCCCAGCGGAAGGCCCACGGCGCGCGGGCGCGCACGCTCTCCAGGCCGCGCCGCCCCGGCTGCGAGGGCTCCGGCGCCGGGCCGACGTCAGGTGCCACGACGGGTACTCCTTAGCCGCAGGGCCTCGGTGAGCTTGACCGAGATGGTCCGGTCGATGCTGATGGCGAGGATGAGCAGGAAGCCGAAGATCGCCTGGTCCCAGAAGTCCGAGACGCCGAGGACGTAGAGAGCGGAGTTGATGGTCGAAAGCAGCAGCGCGCCGAGCGCGGCGCCGACCACGCTGCCGCTGCCGCCGAAGATCGCCACCCCGCCGACGACCACGGCGGTGATCACCGTCAGCTCGTAGCTGGTCCCCGCGGTCGAGTCGACCGTGCCGTACTGAGCGGCCCACAGCACGCCCGCCACGCCCGCTACCGCGCCGCTCACCGCGAACGCGAACAGGACGCGCTTGCCGGTGGGGAGCCCGGCCAGGCGCGCCGCCTCCGGATTCGACCCGATCGCGTACAGCTCCCGGCCGGACCGGAACGAGCGCAGGTAGTACGCCCCCGCCGCGATGACGACCGCGACCGCGATGGCGAGGTCAGGGATGCCGAGCACGGTCGCCTTGGGTATGCCGGTGAAGCTGCCCGGCAGCGTGTTGGCGGTGACCATGCCGCCGCCGACGATCAGGATGTCGACGCCCC
>Ga0181525_10002795_pt1 | contig 14039 bp, 11 predicted proteins | sample PEATcosm2014_Bin_48_FD_121100 | JGI IMG/M metagenome (GOLD analysis project Ga0181525, IMG submission 121100) | Peatland microbial communities from MTU Mesocosm Facility, Houghton, MI, USA - PEATcosm2014_Bin06_10_metaG | ecosystem: Environmental > Terrestrial > Soil > Wetlands > Peat | place...
CACCCCCACCACCGGCTTGGCCGACAATGCCTTCAGGCCAGCGATCAACGGCTCCCGTGCGGCCTCGGCCGCGAACCGCGACGTCGCCGAGTCCAGTTCCCAGCTGCCGAGCACGAGGTCCCACACGTCAGGCAGATGATCAAGCAGCGAAATAACCTCCGCCGCCTCGGAAGGCGTGATCCCGGCCGAGCCAAGGCCCTCATCGACCGTCAGCCTGCACGCGACCGCCGCCCGGCCCTCGCACTCCTCCCTGGTGTCCGCCAGGATCTCGGCCAGCAGCCGGGCCCGGTTGGCGACCGAGCCGCCGTAGCTATCGGTGCGCTGGTTGTACCGGCGGGACAGGAAGTGGTGCAGCATGCTCAGGTTGTGGCCGGCGTAGACGTAGACGACGTCGTACCCCGCGGCCAGCGCGCGCCGGACCGCCAGCCGGTGCCACCGGCGCAGGTCAGCGAGGTCAGACAAAGACATCATGCGCGCCTGGACCGGGTCGTTGGACCAGGTGACGACGGGCAGGTGGGCCGGCCCCAGCGGGGGTTCCCGGCTGGCGAGGTTCGGCGCGTTCATCCCGTTGTGCGCGAGCTCGATCCCGGCCAGCGCGCCCCCCGCGTGGATCGCGTCCGCGATCCTGGCCAGCGCGGGCAGGTCGCCGTCGTCCCACAGCCGCAGCTCGATAAACGGGGTGATGTCCGAACTAGGGTGGATCTCCACCTGCTCGGTGCACACCACGGCCCAGCCGCCCTCGGCCTTGACGTTGCGCATCGCGGCCTGCGCGGTGGGATCCCGGTACCCCATCCCGTTGCAGTGCGGCACCTGGAAGAACCGGTTCTTGGCGCGCACCGGCCCCAGCTGGACCGGCTCGAACAAGATATCGTAACGGCTGTCACGCATCCAGCTAGCGTACCGGGCCTTCGGTCTCCCGCCGCAGGTGGAAGAACTGCGGCTTGAGCACGAAGCGCGCGATCAGCATCAAGATCACCCCGACGCCGATGATCCCGACCAGCGACCAGATCTGCGGCGCGGTGGAGACCAGCAGCGACTTGACCAGGAGCCAGCCGAGGAAGGCGGCGGCGGCCAGCGGGAGAATGCCGATGATCAGCCCGTCCATGGCGTTGCTGAAGATCCGCCGCCAGTAGTAGACGATGGCGGCCAGCGCGGTCAGGATGTAGAACGCGGCGTACAGCAGGGCGGTGATCGCGATGGCGTCGTTGAAGGCGTTCGCCAGCGACGTCGACAGCAGGTAGGCCCAGGTCCCCCCGAGCAGGATCACGCCGACCACCAGGCTGGCGGCGACCGGGGTGGAGAACCGCTGGTTCACGTTGCCGAGGAACGGCGGCAGCACCCGGTGGCTGGCCATCCCGTAGATGACCCGGGCGCCGAGCACGATGCCGACGCCGGTGGTGGCGATAACCGACAGCGCGAGGCCGAACGCCATGACCTTGGCCCAGTTGCTGCCGCCCAGCGCCTGCGCCACGTAGACCAGGCCGTAGGTGGAGTTGGCGGCCAGCTTGGACGGCGACACCACGCCCTGCAGGCCCACCTGGGCGAAGGTATAGACGACCGCCAGCAGCGCCACCGCCATCATCGCGGCCCGGCCCGGGTTGGTACGCCGGTGCCTGACCTCCTCGTTGACGTAGACCGTGCCGTCCCAGCCGGTGTAGGCGAACAGCGCGACCAGGAATCCGGCCGACAGGCTGCCCTTGCCGCCGACGCCCCTGATGCTCCACCAGCCCTTGGTGATGGGGTAGGTGCCGTGGTGGTGGCCGATGACGAACACCAGGCCGACGGCGGCGAAGCCGAGCAGGATCGCGTACTCAAGCACCCCCATGCCGACCTGGGTGCGCGCGGTGATGCGGATACCGACGACCGCGATCACCAGCATGCCGACGATGACCGCGGTGTCGATGGCGAGGTTCGGCGGGACGGCGGTGGAGTCGGAGCCGAAGACGGCGAGCACCGAAGGCCCGAGGACCACCGTGGTGCTGACCGTCCCGATGATGCCGCCCATGATCATGAGCCAGCCGACGATGAAGCCGACGTAGGGGTTGATCACCCGTCCGACCCACTCGAACGCCGCGCCGCAGTTGGCGTTCCACAGGTTCAGGCGGCGGTAGCAGTTGGCGATGACGATCATCGGCAGCGCCATCAGGATGAGCGCCGGCCCGCTGGCGTAGGCGGTGGCCGCGGCGAGCGAGGCCAGGATCAGCCCGGCCGAAGCGGCGGGCGCGGCCGTGGCCATCCCGATGACGGTGTCCTGCGCCACGCCGATCGCGTTCGGCTCGAGCCTGGTCTCGCTGGTGGGCGCGGGACTTGTGATGGTTATCGGCGACTCAATCGCCATCTGGGTCTCCTCCCCTGCTGCTGCCAGGGCGATCGTAGCGGTCAATTCCCCCGAGAGGGGACAAGAGGCACAAATTCCCCTCTTCGACGGGCGGTCTCGGGCATCAGGCCTGTCCCAGGTTCATCAGGCTCTGCTGGACGGTCCGGGTCAGCGGGTCGCCGGGCGGCAGGGCCTGCTCGCACCGGATCGCGGTCTGCCTGAGCACCGCCACCGCGTCTCCCACCCGCCCCGCCTTGTAGTAGACCTGCGCCAGGTTGAGCATGCGCGCCAAGGTAACCGCATGGTCGCGGCCGAGGGCCTGCTCGGAGTCCGCGCAGCACTGCTCGGTCAGGTACGCCGCGTCCGGTATCCGCCCGGCCGCGGCGTAGGCGGCGGCCAGGTCCGCCCTGGTCGCGATCGTGTCCGGGTGCACCCGCCCGAGCACCTTCTCCCGGTCGGACAGCGCCCGCTTGTAGTAGCCGATGGCGTCCTTGGTCTTGCCTTCCGCCATGCAGGCGGCGGCCAGCCGGTCCTTGGTGGCAATGGCCTGCGGGTCGCGCGGCCCCTGCAGCCGCTCGCGGTCGGCCAGGTTGCGCGCCAGCAGCCGGCGCGCCGCCGCCAGGTCGCCCGCGGCCTGGTAGGCGGCGGCGAGCTCGTCCCGGGCGCCGAGGGTGTCCGGATGCCCGTCGCTGCGGAACTGCTCGCACTCGCCGACGGCGCGGAGCATGACGGTCACCGCGTCCCCGGCCACGTTCGCCAGGATGAGGGCTCGGGCCAGGCCGATGCGCGCGGCCACGATGGCGGGGTGCCCGGGCGCCAGCTCGCGGGTCCGTTCGGCCAGCACCCGCTGGTACCACTGGACGGCATCGTCGGCGCGCCCGGCCGTCAGGTACGCCGCGGCCAGCTTGCCCGCCACCAGGAGGGTGTCCGGGTGTCCCGGGGCCAGCTTGGTTTCGCAGCGGGTGGCCAGGTCCTGCCAGTATTCGACGGCGGGCCCGACCATGCGGGCCTCGTCCAGGCTGCGTCCGGCCCGCAGCAGCAGCGGCGGGCAGCCGTCGGCCCACAGCACGTCGGTGGCCGATTCGTGCAGTCGGCCGGCGTTCGCCCGCAGGCCCGCCGCCGCCCACGGCGCCGGCTCGTCGGCCGGCCATATCTCGAGCAGCGCGCCGGCGGCCGCGCGCGCCGCGGGCTCTTGTGCCTGCGGAGGTGCGGCCAGCCGGACCGCCGCCTGGATGGCGGAGTTCAACCCCACGGCCGGCCGGCCGGCGTCCCGGTTGATGCTGACCAGGCCGGTTCGCTCCATGACGAGCAGCGCATCCCAGATCAGCGCGGGATCGGCGGCCGTCGCGCCGGGGCCGAACAGGTACTCGGCCACGGCCTTGGTGCTGAAGATCTCGGCGGGAACTCCGTGACCGTCCATCAGCGCCAGCAGGACCAGCAGGAGCCGGACCGGCGCGCCGGGCAGCAGCGATTCCGCCCGCTCCATCGAGATGGTCCAGGTCGTGGCCGCCGACGGCGTTTCGCTCGACGCGCCCCATAGCTGCTCGCGCCGGTTGATGAAGAACTCCCGGTAATCGCGGCAGGTCAGGCTGGAGCTCGCCACCACCGCGCCGGCCTGGGCAAGCGCCAGCGGCTCGCAGCCGAGAGTCTCGATCAGGTCAAGGGCGCCCTGGCGCTGGAACGGGTTCGCGCTCAGCTGTTCGTTCAGGCCGTTCAGGGCTTCCCTGAGGCTGAGGAGCCCGACCGGGATGATCTGCGTCCGGGGCCCGCGCCCCGGGTCGGCGATGCCGGACCGCGCGCCGGTGACCAGCAGGCGGCCGGCCGGCCCGGTCGGCCATAGCCCGGCCAGGTCGATGGTTTCCGGCAGGTCGTCGAGCACCACCAGCCAGGGCCGCCGGGTCTCGCCCAGCCAGCCGAGGAAGCGCATCGCGACCGATTCGGCGGTGCCGGTGGGCTGGATGCCGGTGACCGCCACCGACGCCTCGACCAAGCTGGACAGGACGGCGGCGCGGTCGACGACGGAGACCCAGACCAGCACGTCGATTGCCTGTGATCGCCACAGTGACTCGGCGATCATCACCGCGATCTGGGTCTTGCCGCACACATCAAGCCAATTCGGCGGGCCGTGACCAGGCGGGGTACCCGGCACCAGGGCTACCGCGGAGCCAGCGACGACGGCACCGGGGATCCCGCCGGCGGTGTCGGGGCGTTCGGCAACTCCGTCGGCGAGTGGAGGCACCTCGCCGACACGGAATCGTTGCCCTTGCTCTGCTGGCATTCCCCCCAGGGCCCGGCCGCCCTGCCCGCTCCCCTCGATGTCTGCGACGTCCCACGAACTGTCTAGATCCTAGATAAACATGCCAAACCCCAGGCAGGGAGGATTTTGGCACATATCGGCATCATCACTGACATAAGCCATCCTCACCTGCCGGCCTCGTACGGCAGTCACCACCCTTCGTTCGGCAAAAAAAATAAGAAATTTATTCCGAACGGGAAGTGGTGCTACGGCCTGAGCCCGCTCCAGCCCCGGCGGGCTGACGGACCGGGATGCGCTAGAGATCGCCGATGGCGGTGACGGGCGATTCGATGCAGTCGGCGACGTACCGACGCGACGAGACCGTCGACCACCCACGGCCGGTCGATGATGCGGCCCATGCCCAGGATCGCCACCTCGGGGTAGTTGATGATCGCGGCGGAACCGTCGACGCCGAACACGCCGTAGTTGTTGACGGTGAAGGTACCGCCGGTCAGGTCGGCGGGCGCCAGGGTCCCGCCGCGCGCCGTCGGAGTTGAGGGCGCGTCGCGCCTCGAGCAGGCCGGTGGCGTCGACGTCGACCCATACGGTGGCCTCCGGGATCTCGCGGCGCGAGCGGGCCAGCTTCTCCGCGGCATCTTCGGCGAGCACGACATCCTGCTCCGGGTCCGGACGCATGACGCCGCGTCGCTGCGCGACGTCGTGCTCACCAGGCTGCAGGAGATGCCGGAGGTCCGCGCCACCCAGACCGTGCTGATCTTCGAGGAGCTGGAGCCAGGTGGCGTCAGAAGGACCGGCCAGGATTGAGGATGCCGGCCGGGTCGAGCGCCGTCTTGATCGCCTGATGCACCGCCAGTGACGCCGGTCCGAGCTGCTGCCGCACCCAGGCCTGCTTGAGCACCCCGACGCCGTGTTCGCCGGTAATGGTCCCGCCGAGCAGGCGCGCGTGATCGCAGAGCCGCTCGCCCGCCGCCATGGCCCGGGCGACGGTCTCGGCGCTCAGGTCGGGCAGCATCAGCACCGGATGCAGGTTGCCGTCGCCGGCGTGCGCCACGGTCGCGATCGGGATGCCGCTGTCCGCGCTCACCGCACCGACGATCGCGAGCATCTCCGCGACCTGCCCGGGCCGGACGCAGACGTCCTCGATGACCGTCGGTCCGGTGGCCATGACCGCCGTGCCCGCCAGCCGGCGCGCCTCAAGAAGCAGGTCCGATTCCTCGGCGGTCGTCGCCTGGACCACGAGGTCGGCACCCGCCTCCTCGCAGCACCGCGTCATCAGCCGGACGTCGTCGTCCGCGGCGGCGCCGTCGGCCTGGCCGATGAGCAGCCCGGCGGCGCCGCGGTCGAGGTCCATCCGGCGGTAGTCCTCGATCGCATTGACCGTGGCCCGGTCGATGAGCTCGAGCATGCTGGGCACCACCCCGCTGGCCGCGATGGCGTCCACCGCGTGGCCGATCGCGGCCAGCGCCGGAAACGACGCGACGAACGTCACCGGGTCGCGCGGCGGGCGCGGCCGGATCGCCAAGGTGGCCGACGTGATCACGCCGAGGGTCCCTTCCGACCCGATGAACAGCGAGGTGAGGTCGTATCCGGCGACGTCCTTGCGAGCGCCGCTGCCGGTGCGCAGCACGGTGCCGTCGGCCAGGACGACTTCCAGGCCGAGCGCCGAATCCCTGGTCACGCCGTACTTGACGCAGCGCATGCCGCCGGCGTTGGTGGCGAGGTTGCCGCCGATCGTGCAGATCTCGAAGCTGCCCGGATCGGGCGGGTAGAACATCCCGGCGGCCGCGGCCGCCCTGCCCAGGTCGGCGTTGAGGACCCCGGCCTCGACAACCGCGTACTGCTGCCGTGCGTCGATCTCGCGGATCGCGGTGAACCGCTCCAGGCTGAGCATGAGACAGCCGTCGATCGCGTTGGCGCCGCCGGAAAGCCCGGTGCCTGCGCCCCTGGGCACGACGGGAACCGCGTTCTGCGTCGCCCACCGCAGCGTCCTGCTCACCTCGTCGACCGTGCCCGGCCGGATGAGGGCCAGCGGCCGGCCCGCGGGAACGGTGGCCGCCCGGTCGCGGCGGTATCCCTCGATCACCGCCTCATCGGTCACCACGGCGCCGGCCGGCAGCAGTCGCGTCAGCTCCGGGAGATCGTGCCCGATCAAAGTCATGCTCCAGGCTAACGGCCAGCCGACCGCGCTGTCCGCATCGCCAGGTTCGGATCGGCCGGGCTACTTGCGCACCCGCAGGCCATCGAACGCGACGGCGCACACGGCGTCAGCCAGCGAGCCCTCCCCGGCCGGGCGCCTTCCCGGCCGGTACCACTCGACGATCGAGTTCACCATCCCGAACAGCAGCCGGGCGGTGGTCCTCGGGTCGATGTCGGCGCGCACGTCACCATCGCGTTCGGCCTCCTCGACCAGGTCGGCGACGAGGCGGTCGAACGACCTGCGGCGCGCGATCGCCGCACGCTCGACGGGTGTGTTGCCGCGTATCCGCAGCAGCAGCGTCACGTAAGGCAGCTGGGCTTCCAGCACCGCCACCGTGCCTCGCACCAGCATCTCCAGCCGCTCGATGGCTGGAGCGCCGAGCGCGCGGGCGTGCTCGGCCGCCTCGGACCAGCCGTCAAGGGCGCGGTCGAGGGCCATCCGGAGGAGCTCTTCCTTGCCGGCCACGTGGTGGTAGATCGCGGACTTGGCGATGCCGAGGCGCTTTGACAGGTCGTCCATGCTCGCTCCGTCATAGCCGCGCTCGTTGAACAGGTCGACGGCGACGCGCAGCACCGCCTCCAGGTCGTAACCCGGGCGCCCGCGCCGGCGGGGCGCATCGGAGGCGGTCAACTTGCTCTGGTCAATCGCCATACCAGTAGAGTAAACTACCGAACGGTCGGTATGTAAAGGCATCCGCGAGGGGAAGTGAGCGCTGGTGACGGCGGAGCAGATGACGGCCGCGACCCAGGCAGACCTGCAGGCCCATTTCGACCAGACCATCGCCCGCGACCGCCGGATCGAGCCGCGGGACTGGGTGCCCGACAGGTACCGGGCGACGATGATCCGGCAGATCGCCCAGCACGCGCACTCGGAGATCATCGGCATGCAGCCGGAGGGCAACTGGATCACCCGGGCTCCGTCGCTGCGCCGCAAGGCGATCCTGCTGGCCAAGGTGCAGGACGAGGCCGGTCACGGGATGTACCTGTACAGCGCGGCGGAGACCCTGGGGGCCGACCGGGGCGACCTGACCGACAAGCTGATCGACGGACGGCAGAAGTACTCCTCGATCTTCAACTACCCCACGCTGACCTACGCCGACGTGGGCGTGATCGGATGGCTGGTAGACGGGGCGGCCATCTGCAACCAGGTGCCGCTGTGCCGGTCCTCCTACGGTCCCTACGCCCGGGCCATGGTGCGGATCTGCAAGGAGGAGTCGTTCCACCAGCGGCAGGGTTACGAGCTGCTGATGACGATGATGCGCGGCACCCAGGCGCAGCGGGACATGGTGCAAGACGCGACCAACCGGTTCTGGTGGCCGTCGCTGATGATGTTCGGCCCGCCGGACGACGCCTCGCCCAACACCGAGCAGTCCATGAGGTGGGGAATCAAGCGGCACACCAACGACGAGCTGCGGCAGCGGTTCGTGGACATGACCGTGCCGCAGGCGGACAAGCTCGGCGTCACGCTGCCCGACCCGGACCTGAGCTGGAACGAGGCCCGTGAGCACTACGACTTCGGCGCGGTGGACTGGGCCGAGTTCAAGGCCGTCGTGGCCGGCAACGGCCCGTGCAACACGGAGCGGGTCGCCCGCCGCAAGGCCGCCCACGACGACGGAGCCTGGGTCCGCGAGGCGGCCCGGGCGCACGCCGCCAAGGCGCGCGCCTCGTGACCGAGCCCCAGCCGGAGAGGGAGCCGGATCCGGCGCCGGTCCGGTCCGAATGGCCGCTGTACGAGGTCTTCCTGCGCGGGAAGCGAGGCCTCAACCACGTGCACGTCGGCAGCCTGCACGCCGCGGATCCCCAGATGGCGCTGCATCACGCGCGTGACCTGTACACGAGGCGGAACGAGGGAGTGAGCATCTGGGTGGTCGCGGCGAGCGATATCACCGCATCGAGCCCGGATGAGAAGGATCCGTTCTTCGCGCCGTCCGGCGACAAGGTCTACCGCCATCCGACGTTCTACCAGATTCCCGACGACGTCCCCCACATGTGAGGGAACCCGCGCATGAGCACCGACCACGACAGCCCGTATGACCTGCTAGGCGACGACCATGACGATGGTCACCGCTGGGCTTTCGGCACCGGCTTCACCGACCCGCTTGAGGGCATCGACACCGCCGTCCCGGCGGGCGTCGACCGTGCCGCCCTGGCCCGTTACTGCCTGGCCCTGGGCGACGACGCGCTGATCTACAGCCACCGGCTGCAGCAGTGGGTCACCCGCATGCCCGAGCTCGAGGAAGAGACCGCGATCGCGAACATCGCCCTGGACCTGCTCGGCCAGGCCCGGATGCTGCTGGCCAGGGCGGGCGGCATTCTCGGCCGGACCGAGGACCAGCTGGCGTTCTTCCGGGACGCGGGGGACTTCCGCAACGTCCGCCTCGCCGAGCATGACGACCGCGACTTCGCCGAGCTCGTCGGCCGCCTGCTGATCTTCTCGGCCTGGCGGCTGGCGCTGTTCGAGGCGCTGGAAGCCTCGCCCGACCCGGTGCTGGCCGCGATCGCCGCGAAGGGAGCCAAGGAGCTCGCCTACCACCGCGACTACGCGGCCCGCTGGGTGGTACGGCTCGGCGACGGGACCCCGCTGTCCCACCGGCGCATGCAAGACGCGCTCGCCGCCATCTGGCCGCTGGCGGGCGAGCTTTTCCAGCCCGACGCGGATGCCCGGGCCGCCATGCCGCCAGCCGCGGTCGCCCCGGCCGCGGAGCCGGCTGCGGCGGTGGACGCGGTGATCGACACCGTCCTGGCCGCCGGCGGCCTCGACCGGCCCGGCGCGGCGCCGCTGGCCGGCGCCGTCGGCCGGGCCGGGCGCGACGGCGTGCATACCGAGGCGATGGGGGACATCCTGGCCGAGCTGCAGTCCCTCGCCCGCGCCCACCCGGACGCGACATGGTGACGGGGCCGCCAGCGGCCGACCAGGCGGCCGACCAGGCGGCCGCCGCGGCAACCACGGCCTACCCGGCGGCGGCGGCCACGCCGGACCCCGAGCTGCCCATGCTGACCGTGGCCGACCTCGGCATACTGCGCGCGGTAGACGCGACGCCCGAGGGCGTCGTGGTGACGATCACCCCGACCTACTCCGGGTGCCCGGCCATGGCGGAGATCGGCGCGGACATACGCAGCCGTCTTCAGCGCGCGGGCTACCGCGACGTCGAGATCCGGCTGCAGCTTGCCCCGGCCTGGAGCAGCGACTGGATCACCGGGGAAGGCCAGCGCAAGCTGGCCGCGGCCGGCATCGCCCCGCCGTCCGCGGCGCCCCGCCGCCGCGGCCCGGTTCCGCTTACGCTCGGCCACCCGCCCTCGCCGGGCTGCCCGCGGTGCGGCTCGCCCCGGACCCGGCGCACGGCCGAGTTCGGCGCCACCGCCTGCAAATCGCTGCATCGCTGCGAGGAGTGCGGCGAACCCTTCGAGGCGGTCAAGCCGCTATGAGCCCCAGATCCGACTTCCACCCGCTCGTCGTCGCCCGGGTCGAGCCGCTCACGGCCGACTCCGCCGCGATCACCTTCGCCGTCCCCGGCGACCTGGCCGAGGCGTTCGCCTTCGCCGCCGGGCAGAGCCTGACCATCCGCCGCGGCGAGGAACGACGCTCCTATTCCATCTGCGCACCGGTCGGCGCGCCGCCGCGGATCGGGGTCCGTGAGGTCGCCGGCGGGGCCGTGTCCGGATGGCTGGTCCACGAGCTCAAGCCCGGCGACAGGATCGACGTCCAGGCGCCCAGCGGCACGTTCACCCCCGACCTGGACGACCCCGGTCATCATGTGCTGATCGCGGCGGGCTCCGGTATCACGCCCATGCTGTCGATCGCCGCCTCGGTCCTCGCCGCCCGCGACTCCTCGGCGGTCACGCTGCTGTACGGCAACCGGCGCAGCGACACCGTCATGTTCGCCGACGAGGTCGCCGATCTCAAGGACACCTATCCGGCCCGGATGCACATCATCCACGTCCTGTCACGCGAACCCCAGGAGGTGGACCTATACAGCGGGCGCCTCGATCGCGCCCGGCTCGCCGAACTGCTGCCGGTAACCGTCGACGTCGCCAGCGTCGGCCACTGGTGGCTGTGCGGCCCGTTCGGCATGGTCACTGACGCCATGGATGTGCTCGCCGGCCTGGGCGTGAAGCCCGGCCGGGTGCACCGCGAGCTGTTCTGGGTCGAAGACGATCCGCCCGTCGCGGCCACCCACGAAGACCCCCCGGTCGGCGAGGGGGCCAGCCTGACCGTGATCCTGGACGGGCGCTCGTCCACGCTGACCCTCCCGGTCGGCACGGCCGTTCTCGACGGAGCCCAGCGGGTCCGCCCCGACCTGCCCTTTGCCTGCAAGGGCGGCGTCTGCGGTACCTGCCGGGCCAAGATCACCCGCGGTGCGGCGACCATGCGCCGCAACTACGCACTCGAGCCCGGCGAGGTCGACGCGGGCTACGTCCTGACCTGCCAGGCGTTGCCCGCATCGGATGAGATCACCGTCGATTACGACGCATGAGGAGTTCGGCATGAAGATCGTCGCCTACGCGCCTAGGCAGATGATGCACTGTCCTCGACGGCGAGTAGGACGCGGCGAGCCGCTTCCCGCTCAGCCGACGACAATGCAGGATGCCCGCCCAGTGCCAGCTTCATCTCGGAACGAATCTTGTCGTGCTCACCAAGAATGGCGGCGACGCGGCCGGCCCTCAGCCTGCTTCTTGCCCGCTCAGGGTCGCGTTCCAAAATCGCGGTGAGCTCTTCATGCGCCTCGGCGACGCGCCCCAGCCCAGCGAGCGCCACCGCCCGGGCGGACCGGGCGTCAGTCTCGATCTCTTGAGCTAGCCGCAACGCGAGCGCCTGGTCCAGGTCATCGAGGGCGTACTCGTACCGACCGAGGTCAGCTCGTATCTGACCGCGTCCCGCGAGCGCCAGCGCCATCTGGCTGTCCCACCGAAGCACCTCGTCGAAGGTAGCCTCTGCATCGGCCGCAGACCCAGCTCGCCACTGCGCATAGGCAAGACCGGTGAGCGCGTGTACGTCCCCAGGCATCCGCTCCACAGCTTGCCGATTCAGATCGGCTGCCGCCGTATAGTCGCCATCCAGATAGCGCAGCTCGGCGATCATGGAAAGTGCCCGTGCCGCGGAATACCGGTCATCTAGCACGATGAACATCGATAGCGCCTCGCGAAAATGGTGCTCGGCGCTGGAAGAATCTCCCGCTGCCCAGGCGGCCTCTCCATCCTGCACGCACGCGTTGGCGTATCGCCTGAGACTGCCTGAGGCCGGGTGCGCCGTCGCGATATCGCTCTCCGCGGTAACCGGGTCGCCGTCATCGTGAGCCGAATCCGGACCCGCGGAGCCGCTCGAGTCCGCATCCGCACATGCCCCGGCGGTCACAACCGGGGCCTATCGCCAGGCGCGATCACAATGTAATGGCGCGTCACCGTGGTCAGGTTAGCCGACGTTCCTCGGATCGGCCACCGGATCCGGCTCCTCACGGCGTGCCCTACGCGATCCCGGATCCGCGACAACAGCCACGTCGCCCTCTTATGGCCATGTTTCGACATGCCGTTCGGTAAGAGGCGCCGTTCAAAGCCGACACCGCCTTTGCTGTTTGCGAGTAAATTGTCTGGCCCTGTCCATCACCAAAAGATCCCCCGAGCATAGACGAGCCGACGACTGACATGAATCCCTGGCCGCGCCCCGCAATCTCTCCGTTATGCGTCGCCGCGATCATCGTGCCGTACCAGCAGTGAGGCGCGCAGAGTCGTAGCATGGAAGCTCCCCGCGCCCAGCCCGGCGGACGGATACACAGAAACGCCAGGAAAGGATGCTAACCGTGACAGAAAGGACGCATCCGCAAGGAGGCGACATCTCTACCTCTGGCCCCAGGCGTCGGCGCAGCTCTATCTGGGGATCGGAGATCCCCTTCCGTAACCCCTATTTCACCGGACGCGAAGAAGCACTCGAAAAGCTTCGCGCGCAACTTACGTCAGGTAGCCCAGTAGTCATCAGGCAGCCGCCTCAGGCGCTCTACGGGCTCGGCGGCATCGGCAAAACGGAAATCGCGGCGGAATATGCGCATCGGTTCAGCGGCGATTACGACGTGGTCTGGTGGATCAGGGCCGACCAGGAGGATTCGATACGCAGTGCTCTCGTCGGTCTCGGGCGGCGGCTAGGCCTGCCCGACTTTCACCCCGAGGAGCGCGACTTCTCCAGCCGCATCGTCCTCGATGCCCTCCAGGCAGGCGATCCCTACGACGCATGGCTGCTCATTTTCGACAACGTGACGCAGCCCGGCATCATCGGACAGTTCATCCCGCAGGGCCGCGGGCACGTGATCGTCACCTCGCGCATCTCGGAATGGCGCAAGGAACTGCATACAGACGGCATCGAGATTGCCGAGTTCGACCTGGGCGAGACGATCCGGTTCCTGCGCACGCGAGTGCCCCAGCTCGGTTACCAGCCAGATCCGGCCGCATGTGCGCCCGCTACTCCCGCAGAGGAGGATTCCAGACGGCAGGCTGCCGCCGAGCGGCTTGCCAGGAAGCTCGGCAACCTGCCGATAGCCGCCGAACATGCCGCCGCGTACCTGGCGCAGACCGGCCGTTCCGCGGACGACTACGTCGCGGACTTCGACCGTAACGCCCACGAACTCCTGAGCCGTGAGGCCGACATGTATTCCTCGGAAATTGTGGCCACCACGTGGAGCGTCTCCAGGCAGCACCTCACGCCCGAGGCGCAAGGGCTGTTCCGTATCCTGGCGTTCTTCTCGTCGGAGCCGATATCCGAGGAGGTACTGGTCCAACCGGGCCGGGTTCCGGACCTGCCCGACGAGCTGAGCAAGGTGCTGAGCTCGCGCACGGAACTCAGGCGTGCCGCCCGCGAACTCGCCAGGTTCTCTCTTGCCAAGATCCATGGCGTCCGTAATGTGATACAGGTCCACAATGTCGTGCAGGCGGTGACTCGCGGGCGCATTGAACGCGAGGATCCCGAGGCAGCGCGACGCTTGCGCATAACGGCGCACGCGCTGCTCGCCGCCGCTGATCCCGGTGAGCCGGAGAAGGAACAGAACGATCCGCTCTACGAGCGGACCATCCATCACCTGGTGCCGTCGGGAGCCCTTGAGTCAGACAATCATGCGTTGCGTAACCTCATCATCAACCAGGTGCGTCGCCTGCATTTGCGCGGCGGCTACGCGGAGAGCCTGAGCCTGGGGGATAAGGCGCTGCGAAGCTGGCGGGATCTCTTCGGCCCTGAGGACTTGCAGACCCTGTCCCTCGCCGTTCAGGTCGGCATCGCGTTGCGCGCGA
>Ga0181525_10002796_pt1 | contig 14037 bp, 10 predicted proteins | sample PEATcosm2014_Bin_48_FD_121100 | JGI IMG/M metagenome (GOLD analysis project Ga0181525, IMG submission 121100) | Peatland microbial communities from MTU Mesocosm Facility, Houghton, MI, USA - PEATcosm2014_Bin06_10_metaG | ecosystem: Environmental > Terrestrial > Soil > Wetlands > Peat | place...
GCGGAGTGATGGTCCTCGGCCAGGTTGTCCTGCTGCAGTTCGGCCAGCCGCGAGCACAGGCAGGCCGACGAGGTGATGTTGGCGAGCATCCGCACCAGCAGGTCCTGGACCAGCTGGAAGCCCGCGCTCGGGCGGCCGAACTGCTGGCGCTGGCGCGCGTAGGCAAGCGCGTGCTCATATGCGCCGCGGGCGCAGCCGGTGGCCATCCAGGCCACCCCGGCCCTGGTCAGCCTGAGCACCGCCGCGGTGTCGCGGAACGAGTTGGCGTTCTGCAGCCGGTTCTCCTCCGGCACCCGGACGCCGTCCAGGGTGATGTGCGCGTTCTGCACCACCCGGAGCGCGATCTTGTCCTTCATCTTGATGGGCTCGAACCCGGGCGTGTCCCGTTCGACGACGAACCCCTTGACCTGGTTGTCCTCGAGCGACTTGGCCCAGATGATCACGTAGTCGGCGAACGTGGCGTTGCCGATCCACTTCTTCTGGCCGTCGAGGATCCAGTCCCCGCCCGGCTCCTCCTGCCGCGCGGTCGTGGTCAGCCCGCCCGCCGCGCCGGACCCGACGTCCGGCTCGGTGAGCCCGAACGCGCCGATCTTCTCCATCCGCGCCATCGCCGGGAGCCAGCGCTCGCGTTGCTCGTCGCTGCCGCACAGGTAGATCGACCCCATCGCCAGGCCGCTGTGCACGCCGAAGAACGTCGCGATCGACGAGTCCACCCTGGCCAGCTCCATCGCGATCATGCCGTCCAGCAGGCAGTCGCGGCCCGGGCAGCCGTAGCCCTCGTAGCCCAGGCCGGCGATGCCGAGCTCGCTCATCCCCGCCACCAGGTCGTGCGGGAACTCCTCCCTGGTCCAGTAGTGGTTGATGACCGGCTGCACCGTCTTCTCCATGTACTCGCGGACCCGGTGCAGGAGCTCCCGGCTGTCTGTTGGCAGCTGCCGCTCCAGCAGGTAGAAGTCCCCGTCGGTGATGGCGTCCCTGGTCATGCTGTTTCTCCCCTTAGTCGTCGCCGAGGAAGCGGTCCACCACCGGGGCGAGCTCCGCCGCCTCGGTCACCAGGCCGAGGTGGCCGCCGTGGTAGACGTGCAGCCGCGAGTTCGGTATGAGCCGGTGCATCAGCCTGGCGTTGGCCAGCGGGATGAGCGGGTCGTCGTCGCCCGCGATGATCAGCGTCGGCTGGCGCAGCAGCGGCAGGAACGGCAGGCTGGTCCAGCCCGCTCCCGCGGTGAGCTGGTACAGGTACCCGCGCGACGGCCCGACCCGGTTGCCGTCGTTCATCGCGGTGGCTACTCGTCCCGGGTCGCTGCGCGCCGACCCGCCGTACAGGTGGCCCGCGACCCGCTGCAGGTAACCGGGGTCCAGGTAGCGCCGCGGCGTCACCATATGCGCGAGCACCGAGGGCCTGGCGGGCACCATCAGGGAGCCGGTCGCCGTCGCGACCAGGACCAGGCGGCGGGCATGGCTGCGCTGGAACGCGGCGAAGTGCTGGGCGACGCCGCCGCCCCACGAGATGCCCAGGACGTCGACCTGGTCGTGGCCGAGTTCGGCCAGCAGCTTGGCGAGCAGCGTGCACAGGCCGGTGAACCGGTAAGGCCCGGGGGCCGGGCCCGAGCCGCCCACGCCGGGCGGGTCGAACCTGATCACCTCGACCGCCGGGTCGAGCTCGTGCACGAACGGCTCGAGCAGTTCCAGGCTGGCGCCGATGCCGTTGATCAGGAGCAGCGGCGGTCTTTGGTCCGTTATTGGGCTGTTGCGGCTCCGGCTTCGGCGGCGGGCCGGCCGCACGGCGATGCGCAGCTCCCGGCCGTCGATGGTGACGCTGCGGACCTTAGCGGTCGTGTACATAGGTTCCCGGCGCGGTGCCCTGCATCGGGTAGCCCTCGGCGCCGAGCGTGCGCGGGCTCTGGCGGCGGCCGCCGCTGCGTTCGGCCAGCCAGGAGGAGTAGTCGGTCCACCAGGTGCCGTTATGCGTCTGTGCGGTCGCGAGGAACTCCTCCGGGTCCGGCGGGTTGGCCGGCGGGTTGGCCGGCGCGGTGCGGAAACTCGCCTTGGGGTTGCCGGGCGGGTTGACCATGGCGGCGATGTGGCCGCTGGTGGACAGCACGAACCTGACCTGCCCGCCGAGCAGCTGGGTGGTCCGGTAGCACGACTGCCAGGGGCAGATGTGGTCGGCGGCGCCGGCGATCACGTAGGCGTCGGTGTCGACCTTGCCCAGGTCGACCGGCGAGCCGAGCATGGTCGCGGCATCTGGCCTGGTCAGGGCGTTCGCCAGGCCGAGCCTGATGAAATCGCGGTGCAGCGCGGCGGGCAGCCGGGTCGTGTCGGCGTTCCAGTACAGGATGTCGAACGCCGCGGGCTTGCGGCCCTCCAGGTAGTTGTTGACCCAGTAGTTCCAGATCAGGTCGTCGGGGCGCAGCCAGGCGAAGACCTCGGCGAGCGACCGCCCGTCCAGGTAGCCCTGGGCGCGCGAGGCCGCCATGGCCGCCGCCGCCGTATTCTCGTCGATGATCGCCTGGGCGGTCCCCGCCCGCTCCTGGTCGAGCACCGCCACGCCCAGGCAGATGCTGGCCAGCTCGTCTAGCTGGCCGGTGACCGCCAGGTGCGCGGCGACCATCGAGGTGACGATGCCGCCCGAGCACAGCGCGCAGACGCTCGCCTTGGCTGCCTTGCTTATCGCTCTGCTGGCGTCGATGGCGGCCGCGATGGCCTCGCCGTAGGTGTCCAGGTCCCAGTCGCGGTGCCGGGCGTCGGGGTTGCGCCAGGAGACGACGAACACCTGGTGGCCCTGCCCGACCAGGTACTCGACCATGCTGCGGCCCGGGGCCAGGTCGGTGATGTAGTACTTGTTGATCATCGGCGGCACGATCAGCAGCGGGTAGTCGTAGACGGTCCCGGTCGTCGGCTGGTACTGGATGAGCTCGAACTGCTCGGTGCGGTGCACCACCGCCCCGGGCGTGATCGCCAGGTCCCTGCCCACCTCGAACGCGCCGGGCGGCACCATCGAGGGCACCCGCGGCTTCGCGGCCAGGTCGGACACCAGCGCCCGCAGGCCGCGCAGCACGCTGACACCGCGGCTCTCGGCCGCCGCCTTCCAGTGGCCCGGGTTGAGCAGCGGGCTGTTGCTGGGCGCGGCGGCGGCGATGAGGTTGGTCAGCACGAACCGCAGCCGCGTGTCGTCCCGCCAGTCGAGTTCGGCGCCGTCGAGCAGCGCCTGCGCCGAATGGCCCGCCGCCAGGTAGGCCTGGACGGTCCGTTTGAGCAGCGGATTGCTCGTCCAGGCGGGGTCGGCGAACCGGCGGTCCTTCTTGCTCGGTGCTTGCGCCGACCTTCCTGCCGTTATGAGGGTCAGCTCGGTTGCGAGCGTCGCGGCCTGGCCGCCGACCAGGCGGGGGCGGCGGGCCAGCGCGGCGGCCAGCCGCAGCAGCGAGCCGTCCGGCCGGAACCGCCGCAGCACCCCGAGCGCCGCGTCGGTGAGCAGGAAGTCCAGCGCCCCCGCGTCGGCGACCGCGGGTTCTTCGTCCTCGGTCACCCGGCTTCCTCCGGCGGGTGCACCTCGCGGCGCAGGATCTTCCCGGTCGGGCCCTTGGGCAGCGCGTCCACCAGCCAGACCCTGCGCGGGTACTTGTACGCCGCGACCCGGTCCCTGACGAACGCGCGCAGTTCGTCCGGCGTGGCGCTGGCGCCGGGCTTGAGCGCGACCGCGGCGCCCACCTCCTCGCCGAGTTCGGGGTGCGGCATGCCGATCACCGCCACCTCGGCGACCGCCGGGTGCTCGTGCAGGACCTCCTCGATCTCCCGCGGGTAGACGTTATAGCCGCCCCGGATGATCAGGTCCTTCTTACGGTCCACGATGAAGTAGTAGCCGTCCTCGTCCACTCTGGCCAGATCGCCGGTCCGGAACCAGCCGTCCTTGATCGCCTCCGCGGTGGCCTCGGGCTTGCCCCAGTACCCCTTCATCACGTTGTGCCCGCGGATGGCGATCTCGCCGATCGCGTCCTTTCCCGAGACGGTCTTCCATTCGTCGTCGATGAGGCGCATCTGGACGCCCTGGATCGGGGTGCCGATCGAGCCGGGCTTGCGTTCTTTGTCCGGGTGGTTGAACGAGGCGACGGGCGAGGTCTCGGACAGGCCGTAGCCCTCGAGGATGATGCAGCCGAACTTCTGCTCGAAGCCGCGCATGACCTCCACCGGCATCGCGGCGCCGCCGGAGGCGCACGCTCGCAGCGTTTTTGTCTTGTCCGGGTCCGCCTCCGGAAGATGCAGCATCGCGGCGTACATTGTCGGGACGCCCTCGAACAGGGTCACCCGGTCGCGCTGCACGATGTCCAGCGCCTTCGCCGGGTCGAACCTGGGCAGCAGGGTCAGCGTCGCCGCCGCGGTGACCGCCACGTTCAGCCCGCAGGTCAGCCCGAACACGTGGAACAGCGGCAGGCAGCCCATGATCACGTCGTCCGGGCCGACGTCGAATAGCGTCCGCGCGGAGATCTCCGCGTTGCTGACCAGGCCGTTATGGGTGAGTTCGGCGCCCTTGGGCCGTCCGGTGGTCCCCGAGGTGTACAGGATGACGGCGTCGTCATCGTCGTGCCGTTGCGGCCCTTGCTCGGCCGGGGCCACCTCGTCGAGCAGGCCGGCCATGTCAGGGGTCTCGGTCGTTATCAGCGTGGCCCCCGCGTCGGCGGCGCCCTTGGCCGCCTCCCCGGCGAACTGGTGCCAGGCGATGAGCGCCTTGGCCCCGGAATCGCTCAGGTAGTACGCGACCTCACGCCCCTTGAGCAGGGGGTTCATCGGCACCACGATCGCGTCGGCGGCCAGCGCGCCGTAGAACGCGATCGGGAACGCGGGCACGTTCGGCAGCATGATCCCGACCCGGTCGCCCGGCTCCACGCCGAGCGAGGCCAGCAGCGCGCTCATCCGCCCGGCGGCCGCCCGGAGCTGGGCGTAGCTCAGCACCAGGTCATCCATTTTGATCGCGGGCCGGTCCGGGTAGTCGGCCGCCGCCTGGTCGAGCAGTGAACTGAGATTGGTCATGCACCCTCCTGTCGCCTCGAGGCAAGCATGTCCCATCGCGGGGATGCGGCACAATGTCTGGGATGCGGAGCGTCATCTTCATGATGTCGGTGTCCCTCGACGGCTTCATGGAGGGACCGGACCGTTCGATCGACTGGCACCTGGTCGACGGCAACGGCGTGGTCATGCTGCGGTACCAGCGGGTTCTGCGGTTAGCCTCGGCCGACGAAGGGCATCGTGGTGGCGGTGATCGTGAGGAACAGGACGTTGGCGTCCAGCGGCAGCGAGGCCATGTAGAGCACGGCGTCGGCGACGTGCCGGGAGTCGAAGGTGGGCTCGGCGGCGATCGTGCCGTTGGCCTGCGGCACCCCGCGGCTGAAACGCTCGGTCAGTTCGGTCGCCGCGTTGCCGATATCGATCTGCCCGCAGGCGATATCGAAGGCGCGGCCGTCCAGCGAGATGGACTTGGTCAGCCCGGTCATCGCGTGCTTGGTCGCGGTGTAGGCGGCGCTGCCCGGACGCGGCGTGTGCGCCGATATCGAGCCGTTGTTGATGATCCGGCCGCCCCGCGGATCCTGCGCCTTCATCAGCCGCACCGCGTGCTGCGCGCAGAGGAACGCGCCGGTCAGGTTGGTGTCCACCACGCGCTGCCAGTCGGCCAGCTTGATCTCGTCCACCCCGCCCGCAGGCCCGAACAGCCCCGCGTTGTTGACCAGCAGGTCAAGCCGTCCCCACCGGCGCCGCACGGTCTCGAACAACGCGGCAACTTCCGCCGGCGAGGTGACGTCCGCCGGCACCACGAGCGCGTCCTCGGCAGCCTCGGCAGTTTCCCTGAGCGCCTCCTCGCGCCGCCCCGCCAGCGCGACCTGCCAGCCCGCGCCGAGCAACGCCCTCGCGATGCCCCGTCCCACCCCAGATCCCGCCCCGGTGACAACGGCAGTGCTCAATTCTCGTCGGATCCTTCCGTTTTAGGGGACCACCGTGACCGGCCACCGGCCCGCCCGGACCAGCCGGACCGCGAGGGAGCCGATCCACCGGTGCCCGGCCTTCGTCGACGCCCCCACGACGACCGCGTCGGCTCGTACCTCATCGGCCACCCGCTTCAGCTCGGTATACGGGTCCCCGCGCGCCGCCACGAAGGTAAGGTCGAGGCCCAGCCGTGCTGCCTCCGCCTCGGCCCGCCGCCGCAGGTCCGCCGCGGTCTCGCTGAGCGTCCGGTCCCCGGCGAATATGACGTCCGCCCCGCCGCCCGCCGCCGCCGCGCCGTATATGGCCGACAATTGCTCCACGTAGACGATAACCAGCCGGGCGCGCTGCCGCCGTGCCAGCCCGGCCGCGTAGGCCCCCGCCCGCAGCGACGTGACGGAGTCGTCCACCCCGACGAGGATGACCTTCGGCCCGTCGGTACCCAACTCGAAGGCTCCGCCTCCGCCGCCCATCACAGCCGAATTATAGGGAAACCCGTCCCCATAGTTCCCTCGCCTGCGAACGCGCCCGACCTTCCGAACCCCCGCTCCTCCGCCGTCCGCGTCGTCTTTGCAGGTAGTGGGTGTGGCACCGCATACCCAAAACGGTATGCGGTGCCACACTGGCTACCTTCCCGGCCGAGACGGGAACGGCACTCAGGTCTCAGCAGGCGCAGCTGCCTCGACAGAAGCGGCTAGGGCGGAGGCCGGGGCGTGCCGAAACCCTGTACCCGTCATCGACACGACTCACGGATCGCAGGCGTCACCCTGGTGTCGGGAAACAGGCAGAACCGGGGACCCGTCGGTCAGTGACGAGCTCTTGGCGTAGAAGCCGGCCGCAGTAGGCCACTGAGGGAAACGCGGGGGCTACGGCGTGGCGATTAGCTTCCGGTACAGCGCCGCCGTCTCCGCCGCCGGGGCCACTCCTACCTGATCACGGAGCAACTGGACGAGTTCCTCGTAGTGCCGGACGGCGCGAGCGGTCTCGCCGAGCTGTACCCAGCAGGCCATCAGCTCGCGGTGGGCCGACTCGTTGAGCGGCTCGTGCGCCACGGCCCGGCGGAAGGCGGCCGCCGCGGCCTGATGGCGGCCGGCCGCGACCTGCAGCCTGCCGGTCGCGAGCAGCGCCGACTCGAATGCCCGGCGCAGCTCGTCCCGGCGGATCAGTGCCCACTCGCCCGCCGACATTCCGTCAAGGAAATCGCCGCCGTATGCCGCGATGGCCCGTTGCAGGTCGGGCAGGGCGGCGGCGGCCGGGCGAGCCCGCCGGGCCGCGGCCAGCGCGTCGTCGAACGCGGTCACGTCGCACTCGTGCGGCCGTGAGCGGTCGAACCGGTACTGCCCGTCCGCGTACACCACCCAGCCCGGATCGCCGAGCGCGCGGCGGAGTTCGCGCAACGCCGTGTGCAGCGCGTTGCCGAGCTGCTGACGCGACAGGTCGGGCCAAAGCGCCGCGGCGATCTGGTCCTTGGTCATCGGCGGCGACGCGACGAGGAGGAACATCAGCTCGCGCGGCTTCGCGTAGCCCCAGTCCGCCGCGGTCACCGCGACCTCGCCGAATTCCACCGCGGCCGCGCCGAGCGCCCTGATCCGAAGCGGTCCGCTGTGATCCCTGGTCTGCTGCGGTGCCCGCGCCCGCGTCGCCGCCTTCGGCTTTGCCGGGCCCGGCCGGTCCGGCGGCGCTTCGATCACAGACGGCGCTTCGATCACAGGTGACGCGAGCGCCGGAGTCGACACGGGCACCGGAGGCGGCGCGGCCGTGGCGGGCTCTGGCGTCTCGGCAGTCGGCAGGTCGGGGCCCAGCTCATCGATGGTGGCCGCCGCTCCCTGCTGCATGGCGGCGTCGAACCACACGTCGCCGAGCGCGGCCCGGACGGTCTTGGTCGTCTGGTTGTGCTGGAGTCGCTCGCACGGGGCGATCACCGTGCCGATCATGTTGCGTATCGCCTCGGCCGCGCCGAGCAGCCGCGCCGCCCCGGCCGGGTTTTCCTTTGCCAGCGCGATCGCGGCGAGATCCTCCAGCACGCTGGACATGCGCCACCGGTCGCGCAACTCGGTGTGCAGTTGCAGGCTGCGGCGCAGCAGCGAGATGGCGGCCGGATCCCCGTCGACGGCCGCGAGCAGGCCGAGTTGTTCCACCGACCAGGCGATGCCCTCCCGGAAGCCGATGCCCTCCGACAGCGACAGGCTCTCGGCCAGCAGCGTAACCGCCCGCTCGGCGTCGCCCTGGTAGCGGGCTACCGTACCCAGGCTGATCAGCGACCACGCCGTTCCCTCGACGTCGCCCAGGTCGCGGAACATGGTCAGCGCGGTGTCGGCCTCCTCCTCGGCCCGGCCGAAGTCGCGCTGCAGCCAGGAGGCGAAGGCGAGGTAGCCGTGCGCGCTCGCCACCCCCCAGGGGTCGCCCGCGGCCTCGGCGACGGCGAGGCTCTCCGCGTGCAGCTCTATCGACCTGGCGTACCGGCCCTGCTCGCGGTTCACGCTGCCGAGCACCTGCAGCCCGCTGGCGATTCCCCTGGCGTCGTCAAGCTCGCGGTAGAGCCGCAGCGCGGCCTCCAGCCTGCGGACGGCGGGCTCGTAGTCGCATTGCAGCAGGGCCAGCCGCCCGCTGCCGAGCAGGGCCTTGGCCCGCAGCACGGCAGGAGCGTCCGGGTAAGAGCCGACCGCCGCGTCCATCCACTGCCTGACCTCGTGGTAGTGGCCGCGCAGGTAGGCGTAGCGATCCAGCGAGGCGGCGATCCGCAGCGCCGCCGTCGGGACGACGGCATCTCCCGATTCCTGCGCAATCTCGAACGCCCGGCGGAGGTTCGGCAGCTCGGCGTCCAGGCGATCGAGCTCAAGCCGACCGGCTTCCTCCTCCGCGCGTTCCAGCCTGGCTCCGGCCTGCTCCGCCAGGTCGGTGTAGTACTGCAGGTAGGCGCGGCGCACCGGCTCGAACTCCGGCGTCTCGGCCAGCCGTTCCCGTGCGTAGTCGCGGATCGTGGCCAGCAGGAAGTAGCGGGTCGCGCCGTCGGCGTGCTCGACCCGCAGCAGCGACTTGTCCGCCAGCCGGGTGAGCAGGTCCAGCACCGCGTCCCGGTGGATGCCCCCGCCCGCCGCGACCCGTTCCGCCGCGTGCAGCGTGAAGCCGCCCGCGAAGGGGGCCAGCCGCCGGAAGACCGTCCGCTCGTCCTCATACAGCAGGTCGTGGCTCCAGTCGAGGGTCGCGCGCAGGGCCTGATGCCGGGGCGGTGCCGAACGAGCGCCGCCGACGAGCACGCTGAAGATGTCGCCTAGCCGCTCGGCCAGCTGGGCCGAGGACAGTATCCGCATCCGCGCGGCCGCCAGCTCGATCGCCAGCGGCAGGCCGTCAAGCCGCCGGCAGATGGACAGCACGGCGTCCGCGTTGGCGTCCGTGACCTGAAAGGTCGGGCGCACCAGCTGCGCCCGCTGCTCGAACAACTGGACCGCGTCGCAGCGGGCAACCAGCGAGGCGGTCGGCGGCAGGCTTGCGGCCGGCAGCGAAAGCGGGGGCACCGGCCAGCTGCGCTCGCCTTCCACGCCGAGGGCCTCTCGGCTGGTGGCGAGCACGACCAGGGCTGGACAGGCGGCGAGGATGCCCTCGGCCAGCCCGGCCGCGGCGCCCGCCAGGTGCTCGCAGTTGTCGAGCACGATCAGCACCGGCCGTTCGGCGACGTACTCGGCGATGGCCTCGGCGACGTCCTGCCCGGGCGTGTCGGGCACGCCGAGCCTGGACGCGACCGTCGGACCGACGATGCCGGGGTCGTCGATCTGAGCCAGCTCCACCCAGCAGACCCCGCCGGAAAAGGACCTGGCCGCGGAGTTCGCGGCCGCCAGCGCCAGCCGTGTCTTCCCCGTGCCGCCTGGCCCGGTGAGGGTGAGCAGACGGCTGCGCGCGAGGGCCTGCACGATGTCGCCGAGCTCGCTCTCCCGGCCGACAAGCGGGGTGAGACGAACCGGAAGCGACTGCTTCACAAGCGACGCCATGCTCCCGTCCTGTCTGGTCGCCGGAACGCCTACCCAGAATCTAGCTCCGGTGGCCATTTTCTCACGAGGGGTGGCAGCAGCAGGTTCACCGCGATTTGGCGACAAGTTGGGCCGCGCTCCACCTCCGATGCTCTGCCGCCAGCGGCCAGGTAACCTAGCGGCATGGATGAGAACCGCGCTCGCCGGATCACCGATGCGCTCAGGGACCGTGGCATCAACGCGCACCTGAAGAAGTCCGGGATCGACGCGTACGCGGTGCAGGTGCCCGCGGGCGGCGGGCGCGAGGCGGTCTGGGGGGCCGAGGACACCAGCGGCCTGGAGGCCGAGGTGCTGCTGGATGGGGACCTGGTCGGCTACGTGCCGGAGATCCCTGGCTCGGACACCTTCGATGAGGACCAGATCGTGGACGCCATCGCTCGCGCCGATTACGACGAACCCGTAGGCAGGGAACGTCCCGAGGCCCCACCGCCGCAGGCGCCGCTGGCCCACGAGGGTGGCGTCTTCCGCCGCTTCATCGACGGCTTCCGCTACGACTCCGAATAGCCGCCCCGCTTAGGCACTTTCAGTAGCCGCCCAGGGCGGTCGCCCAGGGCGGCCGGATGGATCTTCCCGGCATCCAATACCTTACGCGGCAAGTTGACTACACAATGTAGTCAGAGTGTCGCGGTTCCATGCCCTCAGGGCCGTCAGAGCCGCACCTTGGCTGACGAGCGTCACGCTGACTGCTATCACCTATATAAAGAGCCGCACGGCGCGGCAGGGCATCCAGGCGGCCCGGGCGATCCTGGAAGGCCCGCACCGAGGCGGCGGGCTGCATATCGGCTTCCAGCAGTTCAAGGGCTCCGCGTTCGCCGTCACCGAGACCGACCCCGAGACCGAGACCGAGTGCGGGCCGGAGGCCGGGCCCCGTACCGAGTTCGGCGAAGAGTTCGCCTCGTTCTACGGTCACGCCTACCCGTGGGCCATATCCAGGCTCCGCGGCCTCACCGGCCTGGACCTGGGCGCCGCCCATGACGCGGTCCAGGACGCCTTCATCGCCTGCCGCCGCCACTGGGCGACCCTTGAGCCGCTCGCCCCCCGGTCCCGGCGCGCCTACCTGCTCACCGCCGCGACCCGCATGGTCCGCGATCGGCACAGCAGGGACGGCGTGGTCTGTCGCTGGGATCCCGCGGCCGGCCTTGAGGACCTGGCCACGGCCGGACCCGAGCACGAGGTCATCCTCAGGCAGGAGGTATTCCGGGCACTCAAGAACCTCCCCGAGCGGCAGCGGGAGATAGTCCTGAGGCGGCATTACGCGGACCTGACGGTCGAGCACCGTCGCCGAGTCCGTCGCCCAGGCCCTCGGCCACGGACAAGGCCTGACCGTTTGCCGGGCCGGGATGGGCAAGGTCTCATTCCGGCCCGGGGCACCACGCTAGCGTGGCGTCCCGGCGCCAACGGTGGAAAGCTGTTCGGGTGCGCCTGGCGACTTGGAACGTCAACTCGGTCAAGGCTCGGCTGCCGAGGCTGCTCGAATGGCTGGCCGAGGCCGAGCCGGACATCGTCTGCCTGCAGGAGATCAAGACCACGACCGTCTTGTTCCCGGCGGACGAGCTCGAAGATCTCGGCTACGAGGTAGCCGCTAACGGCGAGGGCCGGTGGAACGGCGTTGCCCTGTTGTCGCGGGTCGGCCTCGAGGACGTGAGCAGGGGATTCCCCGGTCAGCCCAGCTATGCGGGCGAGGCCGAGGCCGCCGAGGAACTAACCCTGCTCGACGAGCCCCTCACACGCAGCCCGGAAGCCCGTGCGATCGGCGCCGTGTGCGGCGGCATCCGGATCTGGTCCCTGTACGCGCCGAACGGCCGCACGCCCGAATCCGCCCACTACGCCTACAAGCTCGAGTGGTTCGCCGCCTTCCGGGAAGCACTCAAGGCCGAGCTGTCCACGCACCCCCAGTTGGTCGCGTGCGGTGACTTCAACGTGGCACCGACCGACGCGGACGTCTGGGACCCCGCGGTGTTCGTCGGCTCCACCCACGTCACGCCGCCCGAGCGCCAGGCGCTGGCCGACCTGCGTGCCCTGGGACTAAGAGACGTGGTGCCGACCCCGATGAAGGGACCGCATCCCTTCAGCTACTGGGACTACCGGGCCGGCGCCTTCGCGAAGGACATGGGCATGCGCATCGACCTGGTGTACGCGACCCAGCCGGTTGTCGACCGGGTGACCGGCGCCTACGTGGACCGCGAAGCCCGCAAGGGCAAGGGCCCGTCCGACCACGCGCCCGTGGTGGTTGACCTTAGCTAAGGATGCGCGCGGCGTTGTCGTGCAGCACCGCGGTCATCACCTCGGCGGGCAGGTCGAGCTCCTCGACCTCGGCCAGGCACCGCTCCGGGGTTATGAACGGGTAGTCGCTGCCCCACACGAACTGCCCGGACAGCCGTCCGCGCAGCTCGCGGATCACCTCGGCCGGGATTCGCTGCGGCGACCAGCCGGATATGTCGATGTACACGTTGGTCTTGTGCAGCGCCATGGCGATCAGGTCCATCTGCCAGGGCCAGCCGAAATGCGCGGCCACCACGGTCAGGTCCGGGTGCGCCGCCGCGACTGGGTCGAGCTTGAGCGGGTGCGCGTAGTCGATCCTGATCCCCTGGCCGCCCGGCTGCCGCGCGCCGATCCCGCTGGTCCCGGTGTGGAACAGGGCAACCAGGCCGTGCCGCTCGCAGGCCGCGAAGATCGGCCAGTACGCCGGGTCGTCGGGCGCGAACGCCTGCAGCGACGGGTGGAACTTCACCCCGCGCAGCCCGAGGGACGCGATGTTCGCCACCTCGGCCACGGCCGCCTCGCCCTTGTGCGGGTCGACCGAACCCAGGCCGGTGAACACGTCCGGGTAATCGCGGCACGCCCGCGCGACGGTCTCGTTCGGCACCCGCGGCCGCTGCGTCGCGGTCTCCGCGTCCCAGGCCAGCAGGACCGCCTTCACCTGCAGCGCGCGGTACCTGGCCGCCAGCCCGTCGAGCGACTGCCGCTGCGCTGGTGAGCGGAAGTACGCCTCGGCCGCCTCGACGTAACCGGCCATGCTGCCGTCCAGCCAGTCCGGGGTCGGCAGGTGCACATGGAAGTCAATCGCGCGCAAGGACACGCCTCATCGTAACGATCCCGCCGGCGGGCCCGCCTGGACCCGCCGCCTCCCATGCCCCGGGCTCGGGCGGATCGAGCCGGACGATCCGCTCGGTGACCATGCTGGCCGCCCCGAGCGTCACCCACGCGTGCACGCCCCACACGGCCTCCCAGGTGAACACCCCGTCCCAGCCATGCCGCTCGCCCAGCGCCGCGACCTGAGCGAAGTCCCGCGCATCCCCATGAGGCACCACGAACCCGAATCGCACCGTCCAACCCTACCGACCCGGTACGACATCGCGGCCGTCGTCATGAAATTATGTTCGTATAGTACTGGCTCAAGTCTACAGAAGCTGGTATAATGTTCGTAGAGTTGATTCTCTTATTTATTCCGAACGGGCGGTGGTGCGTGGCCCACGAACCGTTCCCCGGCCGCGGGGAGGACAGCAGGGAACCAGCCGGTTCCGCGCTCCCGCCCGCCTCGGGAGCGGTCCCGGAGGATGACTGGGACGCCGAGGACGCGCTCGCCGCCGAGGCGGACGCGGGGGAGTGGGACCTGGCGCCGGAGTGGCTGGCCGGCGACGAGCCCCCGCCTATGGCAGTGTTCAGCGATGAGGGCCTGGCCGATGAGATGGGTCCGGGTCCGGTGCTGGCCGCCCTGGTCCACGCCGCCATCCAGGATCCCGCCGCGCTGGACGAAGATCAGCTGGTCGGCGTCATCGCCGCGGTCCGCCGGATCGAGTCCCGGATGGCGTGGACGGCGATGACCGCCATGCGCGAGCTGACCTCCCGCCGCCGGGAGGCCCGCGACCAGGTGGACTGCGGCCGGACGAAGGTCAGCGCCACCGCCGCCGACCAGGTCTCGATGGAGCTGCGCCAGTCCTGGCAGTCGGCCGCCGCCCAGATCGCCTACGCCTGCGAGGTCGCCGCCCGCCTCCCGAAGACCTTCGCCGCCCTCGCCGCGGGCCTGATCCACCCGGTCCAC
>Ga0181525_10002797_pt1 | contig 14035 bp, 14 predicted proteins | sample PEATcosm2014_Bin_48_FD_121100 | JGI IMG/M metagenome (GOLD analysis project Ga0181525, IMG submission 121100) | Peatland microbial communities from MTU Mesocosm Facility, Houghton, MI, USA - PEATcosm2014_Bin06_10_metaG | ecosystem: Environmental > Terrestrial > Soil > Wetlands > Peat | place...
CGCAAACTAGTTACCAAACAGTAACATTTTATTGCCTTTTTTGGCCGTTCTTGGCAAAATATGACCCTCTTTTTGCCAAAAACGCCCCTTTTTCGCCGATTTCCGCCACTGCTCTCCGCCGGTCTTTCTCAAACTCAGCCCTCATTCCAGAGCCTCCAAAACAACCGTCTTTCATCTTTCGCCCAAACTTCAAATGCAATTGCCCTGGCGGCTTGCCTTATGCACTCTAAAACGTATAATTTAGTTATTAAAGACCGATGACTTCCCGGACGCAAAGCTGTTTTTTCAGTCGACCTTGAAGATCGAGCGGCATCAACCATTCGTTGTCTAAAGGCCTCCTTTCTGGCTGCACAGAGTGGTTTACTCCCCTTCACGGCTGGTTGCCTGCCAGCCTCCAAATCCGCGGGTATCCGTCAAGGAGGAAGCGCTAGCGCATGTCTAAGCCAGTTTCTATCTGTGTCATCGGTTCAGGTTATGTGGGTCTTGTCGCTTCCGTTTGCTTTGCCGAAATCGGCCACCAGGTCACCTGCGTTGACAACGACGAAGCCAAGGTCAAGGTGCTGCGCGATGGCGGCGTGCCCATCTTCGAACATTATCTTCCCGAACTTCTTGCCAAGCACCGCGGGCGCAACGTGAGTTTTACCACCAATCTGACCGCAGCCGTCGAGCGCAGCGAGGCCATCTTCATTGCCGTCGGAACGCCGCAGGGCGATACCGGGGCCGCGGATCTGTCTTACGTCGAGGCCGTGGTCTCAGAGATTGCGCGCTCCATCAAAGGCTACAAAGTCATCGTGGAAAAGAGCACGGTGCCGGTCTACACCAATGAGTGGATTCGCCGCGTGCTGCATCGGCACGGCGTCGCCCCGCAGAGCTTCGACGTGGTTTCGAATCCCGAGTTCCTGCGCGAGGGCACGGCCGTGATGGACTTTCTGCATCCGGACCGCATCGTGGTGGGCGCCAATACCGAGCGCGCAGCCGAGGTCTTGCAGCGCATCTACGAACCGCTCACCGGGGGCGGGTACTACGGATTGCCAGATTCACTCCCGGGCGCGTGCAGTGCGGAATGGCCAGCCAAGCTGCTGATCACCTCGGCGCAGAGTTCGGAGATTATCAAGCACGCCTCCAACGCATTTCTGGCGCTGAAGATCTCGTTCATCAACGCAGTGGCCAACCTGGCTGAAAGCGTCGACGCGGACATCGAAGACATTGCCGCCGGCATAGGCATGGACAGCCGCATCGGCTCCCGCTTTCTCCACGCCGGCCTCGGATACGGCGGCTCCTGCTTTCCCAAGGACGTGGCCGCATTTCATTGGGTGGCGCAGCAGCAGGGCGTGGATTTTCAACTGCTGCGCAATATCCGCAAGATCAACGATACCCAGAAGGAAGTCTTCTTCAACAAGGTCCGCGCGGCCTTGTGGACGCTGCCCGGCAAGCGGCTCGCGGCGCTGGGGCTCTCCTTCAAAGGCGGCACCGACGACATTCGCGAGTCTCCGGCAATCGAAGTGATTCACAAGCTTTTGGAGGCGGGCGCGGTGGTCACTGCCTACGATCCGGCGGCCATGCGGCGCGCCCAGGAGGTGCTGCCGCCCAGCGACAAGATGAGTTATGCCACCGGCATCTACGAAGCGGCGCAAGACGCCGATGCGCTGCTGATTCTGACCGACTGGAAGGAGTTTGCCGAGATCGACCTGACGCGCCTCAACCAGGTGATCCGCTTCCCCATCGTGATTGACGGCCGCAATCTTTACAAACCCAAACGGATGCTGGAGCACGGCTTTACCTATGTGAGCGTGGGCCGCCCGGCAAGCTATCAGGCGCAGGAGGGCAAGCCGCGCAAGATCGTCTTGTAAGACGGATCGAACCGCGCTTCCTCCGCCAATGTTTTTGAAGGGTACGGGCTTTAGCCCGTACATTGACCCATGACAATAAACCGCGGGCTTTAGCCCCTGAGGGAATGTTGGCGTCGCGGCAAGCACTTGCCTGGGTTCCTTAGGCGTCTATTTTTGCTGCGTTACATAACCTTCTCTTGAGTTTTTGGAGCAAGAAACCATTGACCATGCGCGTTCTAGTCACCGGCGCAGCCGGATTCCTTGGCTCGCACCTCACCGACCGTCTACTGGCCGAGGGATACTCTGTTTTCGGCGTCGATAACCTCTGCACCGGCGACCTGGACAACATCGCGCATCTCAAGACCGAGCCGCGCTTCCAGTTTGAAGAGCGCGACATCTGCCTTCCCTTCGATCCTGGGCCGGTGGATTGCGTCTTCGATTTCGCCTCGCCGGCCAGCCCGCCGGAGTATCTCCGCCTGGCCATCGAGACGCTGCGCGTGGGCTCGGTTGGCGTCGAGAACACCCTTGAAATCGCCGCCCGCTACGACGCCTGCTACCTCCACGCCTCCACCTCCGAGTGCTATGGAGACCCGCTCGAGCATCCCCAGCGCGAGAGCTACTGGGGCAACGTGAATCCGGTCGGCCCGCGTTCGGTCTACGACGAGTCCAAGCGCTTTGCCGAGGCCCTGACCATGGCCTACAACCGTTCCCGCGGCGTCAATACGCACCTGGTGCGCATCTTCAATACCTATGGCCCGCGACTGCATCCAAGCGACGGCCGCGTCATCTCCAACTTCATGATGCAGGCCCTGCGCGGAGAGCCGATGACGGTTTACGGCTACGGCAGCCAGACCCGCAGCTTCTGTTATGTGGACGATCTGATCGAGGGCATCTTGCGCCTCGCGCGTTCCGAGGAGCACATGCCGGTCAACATCGGCAATCCCGATGAGTTCACCATCCTGGAGTGCGCGCAGGCGGTCATTGAGGTGACCGGCTCCAAGAGCAAGGTGCGTTATGAGGCGCTGCCAGTCGACGACCCTACCCGCCGCTGCCCGGATATCTCCCGAGCCCGCGCGCTGCTCGGCTGGGAGCCGCGCATCAAGCTAAAGGAAGGCCTGCAAAGATCGCTAGAGTACTTCAAGAGCCATCTGGATTGAAACCATAGCGCTCGCTAAACAGTAGCGCCAGCCAAACAGTAGCGTGGACCTCCCGGTCCACGCTTGTTTCTTTTAAGTCCCCCACCGGCTTTCGCCGACCCACGGGAGATGAAACGGGGTACATTGGCTCCACTTGCCAACTTGCCTGAAGCATCCTCATCACCCGCGCCGTAGGCGCAAAGTTCATTAGCCCCGCGTTTCAACGCGGGGTTGGCTATGCCTACAACTCCCCCGGAGTCCCGTAGGGACGGCGCGAAATCCACCTGAAATGCTAGTTTCAATGAAATCAACTATTTGTAGCCTTGAAAACTCGTTGCTTTGTAACCAGGGCCTGACTTCAGTCGGGCCGCAAATGGCTGAAAAGAACGTTGTGCGTTAGCCCCTGCTACGCTCAATCGCGATTGCAATCTTCGAATAGCCTTTTTTTGAGAATGTTGACTCTTGCCACAGGCTGCCGAGAATCAAAACACCTTCATCCGAATCACCAGATACTTCTTCGGGTCTTCGCGAATGCTCTTCACCAACTGCTGCGCCTGATCCATCGTCTGGTCGGCGTGGTCGTAGAGTGAGCGGTTCTGCACCAGTTGCCCCAGTGTGCCCTTGCCTTCATCCAGACCCGCGAGCATCGCATCCAGCCGGCTGATGGTGTCGTTGAATTTTGTCGCGAATGCAGGATCTTTGGCCAGCAATCCCAGTGTGCCTTTGCCGGCATTGATTTCGGTCACCATCTGATTGGCGTTGGCCGCGGCGGCATTCAGATTCTCATAGAGCCGGTCGTCTTTGAGCAACTTGCCGGCGCTGCCTTTGCCCTCGTCCAACTCAATCGTGATCTTGTTCAGCCGGTCGATCGCCGAGTTGGCGCGGGTATAGAGCGTGTCGTCGTTGACCAGCTTGCCCAGCGACCCTTTGCCCTCAGCCACGGCGCTGGTGACGGTCTGCAAGTCGGTGACAAGCTGTGTGATTTTTCTGGCAAGCTCGGGGTCGTTGATCAACTCGCCCACCGTGCCGCGTTTTGAGTTCAACGAGTCGACCGTCGTCTCGACCTTGTGCAGCAGGTTGTCAACCTCTTTGATCGATTGATTGCTGTTGCGCACAACATCTGAAATGCTGGGCGAACCGCTTGCCTTCAACTCGGCATCGTTGCCCGGAGGCGGACCGCTGGCGCGCGTCGAGGTGATATCCAGATAGCTGTCTCCCAGCACGCCGGCCTGCGCAATCGAGGTGGTTGAATCGGTGTGCAGAAGGCGCAGATACTCGTGGCCGACCAGCATCGTGACCTCGACCGGCGTCGGATTGCGGTCCGGTACCACGCGCACATGCACCACGCTGCCGATCGTCACGCCCTCCAGCGTCACCGGCGCGCCATCCTTCAGCCCAGCGGCATTCTCAAAGTAAGAGCGCAGCGCCAGCTTGCGCGCAAAAAGCCCGCCCGTCGATCCGGACATGAGCAAAATCAGCCCCACCAGCACGGCCATCGCGGCCATCACCAGCGCACCCACTCTCAGTTGCGACCACTGAATCTCTTTGCGGCTTGGCACGGCACTCCTCTGATTTCAATTGCGGAGTAGACGCCTTGAGGATAGCAGAACGGGCGGCGTCACTGCCCGTCTTCAAGCACCACGCTGGCCATGGCAAGCGTCGTGCTGTGGGTAATGGAAAGCGCGGCCCGCGTCGCTCCCAAGTGTGCGGCAAACAGCGCCGCGCGGCCGTGAAAGTGCAGCGTCGGCCTTCCGCCCGGCTCGCGCGCCACTTCAATCTCAAGCCAGCTCACGCCATGGCTGATGCCGGTTCCTAGAGCCTTCGCGCCGGCTTCTTTGGCGGCAAAGCGCGCCGCAAAGCTCTCCGCGGATTTGCGCTTGCGCAAGCAATAGGCCTGCTCCGAGGCGGTGTAGACACGGTCAAGAAAGCGCTGGCCGTAGCGATCGATCGATTGCTGTATGCGCTCGATCTCTGTCAAATCAATTCCGGAGCCCACAATCATACTGCTTTCAAGCTATATCATCCCCCTCAAGTTGTGTTTGGTATTGTGTGTGACGAGGCCTCAGCCGCGCCGCTTGAAGTCCACGCTGTGAGTCCAATTTTGATGGGAGAAAGGCCTATCCAATTACCAGCGCAACACACTAGAGAGCCGCCCGGCGCATGGTTGTATCGAAGCTGGGCAGCCGCCGCCCAACTCCGGCACAAAGATGACGCTGCGCCATCACCCTCCGATAAAGTGGATGTGAAGCTAATGGCCCCCATCCACGAGAGAACCAATCCCATCAGCACCGCCTGGGCTTTGCAGATGAAGGCCATCTCCATCGAAGAGCCTTCACGCTTGGTGCAGACGCTCACTGGCGCAATTCTCGGCTGCGGCGGATGGGTTCTGAGCCGCGGCGCCAATGATACCGGCACCGTCAACATGCTCTTTGAATTCGAGCGCCAGGCTTGCGTTGACATTTACAGCATTATGATCGCCGCGGGGCTTGAGCTGAGTCAGAGCGGGCACATCCGCTTTACCGAGCTCTGCCAATGCACGCGCAGCCACCAGCATGAGTGCGGCACCGATATTGCCAGCATCGACCTCGAGATTCAGACCTTCCCAATCGAGATGCTGCCGGGCATGAACGCCACTGAAACTGCCTGAGAATCGCTAAAACAACCTCAACAGAAAGAGCCTGAGGCGCGGGAAGATGCGCGGCTGTGGAATGGCAGATTCCTGCATGGGGAGCCGGGTTGAGTGTTTTCAACTCCAATATATGGTAGACTAGACCTAGTCTGGTCAAGTCTGCCCAGTCCGGGGGTTTCCATGCAGACCGTCAATATCTACGAAGCCAAAACCCAGCTCTCCAAACTCGTCGATCTGGCCTCCTCGGGCACCGACGTGGTGATTGCCCGCGCCGGAAAGCCGATTGCGCGGCTGACCTGCCTCAACAATCAAGAAAAACGGGACATCAGTTTTGGCGCGCTGGAAGGAAAAGGCTGGATTGCGGAGGACTTCGACGCGCCGCTTCCCGATGATCTTCTAGCGCAATTCGAGGGACGATAGTGCGTCTGCTGCTGGATACGCATATATTTTGCTGGTCGTTTTATGAGCCTGCACGGATCTCCCGCGAGACGCGCCATACGATGAACGGCGCCGAGGCAGTTTTTGTCTCCTCCGCCTCCATCTGGGAGGTTGCCATCAAGGTGCGGCTGGGGAAGATGAACGCCGATCCGCAAGAGCTCTTCGACCAGATTGCGGCGAACGGCTTCCAGGAACTGCCGGTGCGGTCAAAACACGCCCTTCTGATCGCCAACCTGCCCATGCACCACTCCGATCCGTTTGACCGCCTGTTGATCGCTCAGGCAATGAGCGAACCGCTGCATCTGCTGACCGCCGATGCGCAGCTCAAGCCTTATAGCGAACTGGTGATCCTGGTTTAGTGCATTTTCACCATTAGTGCAAGCACCGCTGGGTGCACCATCCTTATTCCTTTTTTCTGCGCAAGGGTGGGATGCCTCGAAACCCAACCGGAATTCCGTTCGTCAGGCGCAGTCCAGCTTGCGGCTGCAAGTTGCCGCTGCAAGTTGTGGCTGCAATGGACTATCGCTAACTTGCTAACTCGCCATCACCGCGAAGCGGTGGCTGACTTGCCGGTTTTTACAAACCGCCTCGCCCAGTCCTCTTGTTCAAAGAGAGCGAAACACAACAAAGTCGAAGAGCCTGCATCTTGTATGTATAGCGCAAGGGTGAAATATCACCACATTAATTAATCGTTATACAACCCTGTTAGCCCTACGCCTAAACTTCCCCGCCCTTCACTCGCGAAGCCGCCTTCTCGCGATACATCTCCGCATCGGCGCGGTCCACCAACTCCTTCAAGCCATCGCCTGCCAGCCGCTCGGCCAGGCCAATCGAGGCCGCCACCTTCAGCTTCACCGCCGCCCCGCTGCCCTGTACCGTGTAATTTCCGCAGACCCACTCCCGCAGCCGGTCGGTCTGCGCCTGGGCTTCGCCCAGCGCGCAATGAAAGAGCAGAATGAACTCATCGCCGCCCCAGCGGCCAATCGTGTCTGTCGCGCGGCAGATCGAGCGCATCTTTGCCGAGAACTTTTTCAGCAGTTCATCGCCCACCAGGTGGCCATGCTCGTCGTTGACTCGCTTGAATCCATTCAGATCCAGAATCGCCACGCAGAACGGCGCTCCGATGCGCAGCGATTGCTCGATCTGCGCCTCCACCCACGGCCGGCTGCGCAGCCCCGTCAACGCATCGCGCGAGGCAATCTCCTCGGCCTCTTCCAATCGCGCCTGATATTTCGTGACCTTGGCCTTCAATTGATCGATCGCCGCGCGGCCTTCCGACGTCATCCGGTCGATCGAAATCTTCAGATCCGAGGCGCTCTTCTTGATCGACTCGCGAATCTCGGTCAGATCCTCCAGATTCGCAATCCCCCGCAGCCGCGCCGTCACATCGGTGATCTGCTGCGCGCAGCGCTGATCCCGCTCGCCCACAGACTCAGCCGTGTGCGCCATCACCAGCAGAATCTCCTTCACCTCGGTCGTCTTCTGCCGGTAGTGCTGCGCCGTCCGCTGCCCCCACGCTTGCAATTGATTCCGCACGCCGGCTTCGGTGCTCCCAACAATCTCCGCTGAAAACTCCCTGCACAAACTCTCACCCAGCCGCGCCAGTCCCTGCTTCAACTCCTCGCCCAGCGCCGGGCAGGCATTCTGGCCGCAGTTGCCCATCTCGGACAGCGTCGAGCGGTAGGCCGCGACGATTCCCAGCAGCAGCGCCTCGGTCTTAGCATTCAGCTCTTCGTTCGAGCCCGGCTCTGCCTCTTCAAGATATTGCTTGATTGAAATCATCGAACCTCGCCATCATCGGACCATGCCATCCTTGAACCTGGCCATCCTTGCCCCATGCTTGTGTTCCGGCCGCGGAGTAGGAATACGGGCGCGCCAACTCTGGTTATCGGCGCCGATAGATGATTTCATTAATTCTCATTTTTGCCTTTCATCCCGCTTGACCGCTCTCTTATTTTCGTGGTTCCGGCCCCCCAAAGACAGCTCTTCGCGGTTGGGGAAATTCTAGGGTCGGATTTAGAATTCAGGTTGTAGGCCGCGCCTTTTTTTGAATGCATTTGTAAGTTCCAGTACGAAAGTAGACTTTCATTCATGAGATGCCACGCTGCATTGCTGTATATTGCTCCCGTCCTGCTAATCTTCACCTCTCATCTGACCGCCCAGCAGTCGGACTCTACTTTTGTTATGCACCTTCAAACTACCTTGACGCTGGTTGATGGAATAGCCGAACAGCGAGACCCCGAATCCCACAATCCAAAGCTGCTCACATCGCTTCAGATGAGCGACTTCCGCCTCTTCGATAACGGGCATGAAGTCCCCATCGAGACCCTGGATACCGGCAATTCAGTTCGCCCCATAGCTCTCTGGCTGATTGTGCAATGCAATATGGGTTTCCAGGAAAACTGGGCATCCGGCTTTTTGCAAGACAAGACCCCGTACCTCAAGCCGGCTCTGGCCCACCTCGGTAAAAACGATCTTCTTGGCGTAGCGCATTGGTGCGACAACGGAGAGGAAGCCATCGATCTTACCCTTGGCACAGATGCCGATGCAGCTTTGCAGACCATTGAGAATCTTCTCTTCGCACCGAAGAAATCAGGCTATAACCGGGCAGGAGAGTTGGCCATGCAGAACATGATTCGCCAGATCGATCAGAGTACACGGAATGCCAAGCTCTTGCATTCGACCGGCTTGGAGACTCGACCGATCTTCGACAGTTCCCGTCTGCCTGTCTTCCTCTTCCTCTACGGCGACCACTCCGCTACCAACTCTTCGGAAGCCAGAGCCATCATTTCCGATGTGCTGGAATCCGCCGGCATGGTCTTTGGCCTGAGCAATGCGATGGGCGCCTGGTTCATGAATGGGGATTACATGGGAAAAACGTGGAATCTTGTTCATACCTACGCAAGAGAAACCGGCGGCGAATACTACGCAACATTGGACCCGGAAAAGTACGCCTCCGCCCTCGACTACATCCTCACTCAGCTTCGCTTGCGCTATACGCTCAGCTTCAAGCCTGCCAAACTGGATGGCAAGACGCACGAACTCCGTGTCGAATTGACTCCGGCGGCGCAAAAGAGGTTTCCCAAAACAGCTTTGCGCTTTCGCAGCCAATACATCCCGCTGCCGCCCACTGAGTAGCCTCTAGATTCCTATGCGCCCAAACCCAGCCAATCGGAACTATCAATAGAAGCGGTCCACTAACCTTTTGTAGCCCGCAAACTCCACCCGCCAGTTTTCATCGCGCCAGCGCAAACCGCTGGTTTTCACTGGTTGGAGGGGCCTAAAAAAAAATATTTCCGGTTCGCTTTTTATTCGCTATAATGCGCTCATGGCTGTCACACGTAGGCAAAAAGAGATTCTCGACTTCCTGGAGTCGTTCGTAGTCCGCAACGGCTATTCACCGTCGTTTGAGGAGATTGCGCGCGGCATGGGGCTGAAGAGCCTGGCAACCGTGCATAAGCACATCACCAACCTTGAGAAAAAAGGCTTGTTGGACCGGGTGCATAACCGCAGCCGCTCCATCGACGTAGTGCCGCCTGGTTCGCGAACCCGCACAAGCGACCGGCTCCCGCTGATGGGACGCATCGCTGCCGGCATGCCGGTCGAGGCACTTGAAAATGAGGAGAGCATCTCGCTGCACGATGTGGTGGGCAACCACGACGTCTTCGCCCTTGAAGTCCGCGGCGACTCCATGCGCGACGAGCACATCATCAGCGGCGATTATGTTCTTGTGGAGAAGACGCGCACCGCGCGCCAAGGCGAGATCGTTGTGGCCCTGGTGCGAGGCTCCGAGACCACGCTCAAGCGCTTCTACACCGAAGGCAGCCTGGTGCGCCTCCAGCCCTCCAACGCCGAGATGAATCCCATCCGCATCCGCGCCACTGATGTCGCCATTCAGGGCCGCGTGCTGGGCGTGCTGCGCAAGTACCGGTGAAGCGAGGGACTAGGGAACAGGGACTAAGCTGAAAATGAGCGACGTTAACTAACGCGCATGGCAAGCAGGTCGAGGAAGGTTTTTTCCAGTCCCTGTTCCCTGTTCCCTGTTTTTCATCACGCCAGCAGGCGCTTGACCTTCTCTTCAATCACGTCCTGTGGGACAAAGCCGACAATCTGATCGGTCACTTTGCCACCCTTGAAAAACAGCAGCGCCGGAATCCCGCGAATCCCGAAGCGGGAAGGCGTGGCGCCATTCTCGTCCACATTCATCTTGGCCACCTTCAGCTTGCCGGCGTTGCCTGCCGCCACGGCCTCCACCACCGGCGAAATCGCCTTGCACGGGCCGCACCACACAGCCCAGAAATCCACCAGAACCGGCTGCTCGCTTTTGAGCACCTCTTGTTCGAACGTTGCATCGCTTACTTCCAGAATTCCCGAGCCCACCATGATCCTCCTTGCAATTGCAGTGCATAGTTAGTGTATCTTTTTTTCCCTGCCCTCATGGGATGCGGCTAAGCTCGTGAAAGTCGCATTTCGTCCTGGATCGTCCACGGAAGATCGAACCAAGCAGGTATCTTCCAACAGAGCCTGAGGCTTTACGGCCAGTGGCCCATCCAAGGAACCTGAATGGAAGCGCATCGTGCCGACTGCCTTTTGTTGCCGACGCAGTGTCGTTTCCGGCAGCAGCCTCCTCGCCGCCGGCAACCTCCTCGCCCGCGCCGTAGGCGCAGTGGTTATTAGCCCCGCGTTTCAACGCGGGGTTGGCTATGCCTGCAATTCCCCGGAGTCCCGTCGGGACGGTGCTCAGGCTCTTGGTTTTCTTGATTTTTTTGATGGAAGAAATGAAATCACAAACTATGGCGACTCTGTTAAATGCCAAACTGCAACTGCCGCCCCGCAGATCTAAGGTTTTTACGTATTCAAATAGTTATCAAAAACACGTCCCCGCAAATTAGAAGCGCCCGTGATCCTCAAAGGACCACGGGCGCTAGAGCAGCCCTCCCCCAGAACTGCCCACGTGCAAAATGTAGGTGTTTTCGGAGCAAATAGCAAGAAATCTTGAGTAATTGAAAAAAGTAACGATATAGCACAGTTTTCGAGGCTCATAAAGTAACCTCAGCACGTGTATCTGTGCGTATTTTTTGCCCATTTTGGAACAGATTTTTGACCGTTTTTCCTTATTCCGAGCACTTGCACGTCGTACTGTGCGGCAAAATCTGCGTCTTAGAGCCCTTGTAACCCCAAAAACGCCTCGCCAGCGCCGGTATTCTCCAGCTTGCAGAGCTTCAGTTCCGGCTTCATTTGCCCATCCAGCGCGGCGTAAATTGCAGCCTCTGCCGCGGGCACAAACGCTTCGCTGCCAACCACCATCAGCACCGAAGGCCCTGCTCCGCTCAGTGCCGCGCCCAGTATTCCGTGCGCGCCGGCCAGCGGCAGCAGCGGCAGCAGCAGCGGACAAAGCGGCGCGCGATACGGCTGGTGAATGTGGTCCTGCATCGCCACGCGCAGCAGGTCGCCGCGCCCCTGCGCAAAGGCCAGACCCAGCAGCGCGGCAGACTGAATGTTCGCCACCACGTCGGCGCGCGGATAGCACTCGGGCAGCATCATTCGCGCCTTGCTCGTTGCCAGCGCCTCGGACGGCAGCACCACAATCGCTCTCCACTCGGCGGGCGGCGTCACGCGCGCCACATGCACGCGGCGTCCCTCGCAAAACGCGGAAACAAAGCCGCCCAGCCAGCAAGCCGAGACGTTGTCCGGATGCCCTTCGAGCGCCGTAGCTTCTTCCAGAATCTGTTCTGAACTCCAACCCAATTTTCCGAAATGCACCGCCAGCGCAATCGCCGCCAGCCTTCCCGCAGCCGACGAACCGCAGCCCATCCCCAGCGGAATCTCATTGTTCATCTGAATCGCGAGCGGCGTCACCGGCCGCCCATTCGCCGTCAGAATATCTTTGTAAATCTCCAGAATCAGATTGTTCTCGAGCCGCGCCACGTACTCGCTGTTCCGCCCCGTCGCGGCAATCGAAAACTCCGCCGCCGCCTCGGCCTTAATCTCCAAATAGAAATCGAAGGCCACCGCCGCGGCATCGAAGCCCGCGCCAAGATTGGCCGAGGTCGCCGGCAGCCGCAGCCTCATGCCGCCGGGAGTCGCTTGCATTCCCTCGCTCATCCCACACTGTCCTTCAGCGCGGCCAGCACCGCGGCCGGCGTCGCATCCACCACGCGCGCGTTGCGCTGCAATCCGGCAATCTCCGCTTCCTTGCCCACGCTCTCGTCCGCGCTCAGCAGCGTGCCGCGATGGAAATCGATCGTGTAATCGGCATCCTTGAGCGTGTGCCCGGTCAGCACCAGCACCACCGTCTCGCCCCCTGCAATCCTGCCCTCCGCGCGCAGCTTCTTCAACCCCGCCAGCGTCACGGCCGAGGCCGGCTCGCAGCCCAGCCCCTCGGCGCCAATCTCGGTCTTCGCAATCGCAATCTCCGCCTCGCTCACATCCAGGCACCAGCCGCCCGTCTCTTGAATCGCGCGCGCCGCCTTGCGCCAGGACGCCGGATTGCCAATGCGAATCGCCGTCGCCCGCGTGTGCGCTTCCACGGGATCAAGCTGTTCGGCATTGTGATCCGTAAAGCTGCGCACCAGCGGATTGGCCCCCACCGCCTGAATCACGCTGATCTTCGGCATCCGCGCCGTCAGCCCCAGTTCATGCAGCTCGCGGAAGCCCTTGCCCAGCGCCGAGCTGTTGCCCAGGTTGCCGCCGGGAACAATCAGGTGGTCCGGCACATTCCAATCGAAGGCCTCGGCAATCTCAAACGCCGGTGTCTTCTGCCCCTCCAGCCGGTAAGGGTTCACCGAGTTCAAAAGATAAATCGGCGCTTCATTCACAATCTCCGTCAGCAGCGTCAGGCAGCCGTCAAAGTCCGCCTTCAACTGGCAGGTCACCGCGCCGTAGTCCATCGCCTGCGAGAGCTTGCCCCAGGCAATCTTCCCATCGGGAATCAGCACCAGGCTCTTCAGCCCCGCCCGCGCCGCGTAGGCTGCCATCGCGGCTGAAGTGTTCCCCGTCGAGGCGCAAGCCACCCACTCAAAGCCCCGCTCCTTGGCCACGCTCAGCGCCGCCGTCATGCCCGTATCTTTGAACGAGCCCGTAGGATTCATCCCCTGGTGCTTGGCGTAAAGCTGGTCGATCCCCAGCCGCTTGGCCGCGCGCCGCAGATGGTAGAGCGGCGTATTGCCCTCGCGCAGCGTCACCGCGTTGCCAAAGCTCTCCAGTATCGGCAGCAGCTCGCGGAAGCGCCACACGCCGCTGTGGTCCAGCTCCTCGCTCGAGCAGCGCCGCTCCCGCCACAGCCACTTCAGAGCCCCCGGATTCGGCCGGTCAAAACTGGGACCGCCCTGCCCCCCGCGCTTGGCCCACCCCGGATACTCAACCTCAAACAGCTCTCCGCACTCGGCGCAGCGGAAGTCCGGCCGAGCCTCGGCCCCAGAGATCCGCGCCCCACACCCAAAACAGCGTAATTGATGCAAATTGTCGTTCATAGCTGTAACTAGGTTACCAGCCACCAGCCAGTTTTCGCCCCGCCGCGTCTCAGCCACCGTCGCGAGCCCGTCAGAATCAAAGCCCCCATTGACGAGCACTGGCTCATGACAAGGTTGTCGCCGACAGAGTTCTGTCGGTGGGCAATGCGATGATTATTAACCAATTTATCGGGGGTATACCTGTCCTCTGAGGTTTTTTGTGCTCTTCAAAGTTTCAGAATCGAGAACCGGGGAACCCACAGCCACCAATCTGCTTTTGAGATGAGCGCCCACCTGGGCTGCGAAACACTGGAACTCGCTCACTGCCGTAGACTAATCTGAACATAAATGTCTGCTCACAAGCTAACCCGTGCAACTCTCCTGATCACTGGACGTATGGAGCAATTTTTCTCGAAGAGAGGGATATATATGGACTTGCCCCCAAAATTGAGACAACCAGTTAAGACTCGATTTTCAGCGAATGGAGAATTGAGTCATGGGTATTTTGCGCAGGAAGTTCACCAAGGAATTCAAGTTGGAGGCGGTTCGGCG
>Ga0181525_10002799_pt1 | contig 14033 bp, 14 predicted proteins | sample PEATcosm2014_Bin_48_FD_121100 | JGI IMG/M metagenome (GOLD analysis project Ga0181525, IMG submission 121100) | Peatland microbial communities from MTU Mesocosm Facility, Houghton, MI, USA - PEATcosm2014_Bin06_10_metaG | ecosystem: Environmental > Terrestrial > Soil > Wetlands > Peat | place...
CCAGCCATTCCATTCGAACGTTGAGAGGACGCCGAGTCCATCGAGGAGCAGCGCTCGTGCCAGCACACCCTTGACCGCCTTGGCGTCGTGACCTACCGTGGCGCTTCCCTCATCGTCACTGAAGACGACTCGCAGGATCTTGCGAGATTTGGCTAGTTCGACCAGGTCGATGGCTCCTTCGTGCTCCTTGGGAAGGAGGCTCACGATCGGCGCCGTCTTCACGTGCGACGCGAGGACCGCCGTGAGACGAGGTCGCCAAAATGACGCCAGGGTCCCCAGTGTTCCCACGCCTACGTTCATTTTCAAGCGAAAGTCAGCGATCCGGTCCTCCCCTGACGTCACGCCGTAGACACTCGAGGGGATGAGCAGTCGCTTGCGAGAGGCCGGAGAAAGTGACGCCGGATCGAGGTGGGTCCACACGACGCCGCTGTAGCGCTTCCACGCCGGACGCAGGCATGGCCGGCCCTCGGCGAGCTCGAGGGCGGCGAGCATCGCTCGGTCCATGAGCGGTCCCTTCGCGTTCAAGATGATCTCTCGACGTCGAAGCGGCGCGTCCGCCAGGGTCGCCGCCACCGTGGCAAAGACTTCGCGACGGTCCGCGCCGAGAGCGTCATCGAAAATCCCTCGAGGGGTGCTTCGCGCGCCGCCGGGCGTCTTCGCCTCGGACGGTGGGACGAGGAGAAGGGGTTTGGCGGCCACGACCAACTACGGTACTGGCCGTGGCCGGTTAGGCCGCCTTGAGGAGGTCCTTCGTGAGACCAATCGATCGCAGGAAGTGGCGAACCTTGACGACCTGATCTTCGGTCAAGTCTCGGGTTCGCGTCGAACCGAACGAAATCGACTCACCGTCGACTAACACCGCCCAGTTGCCGCGATGCGTCTCGTACACCTCGCCAAAACGGCCGAGTAGTGAGGCGACGTCGTGCCACTGGATGTTGTGGCAAAGCGGATGGGTGAAAATCTTCTGAGCTGTGACACGGTGGTGATGGTCCAACTTGAAAGACATGCTCAACCCCCTCAAGAGGGTCGAGGTCTTCTCGCCCTCCTACGCACTCTCTACCCTCTAGAGCGTGAAGTCAAGGCTTGCGACAAGTTCCACATGCTCGGTCATGGGAAAGAGGTCAAACACTGCCATTTGGTCGACCTCGTAGCCGCCGGATCGAAGAATCTTGAGGTCCCGGGCGAAAGTCGCTGCATCGCACGACACGTAGACCATCCGTCGCGGTCGACGCCGAAGGAGGGCCTGTGCCACGCCCTTGGCGAGGCCGCCCCTCGGAGGGTCCATGACGACCACGTCGCCTTCACCGACCGCGTCGTTCACCGCCCGAGGTGAGACCGACCATTCACGAACCTTGATATTCCGGAGGCCTTCGGCGTTTTGGCGGGCGTCGCGCACCGCGTGAGGCGACGATTCGACCGCCGTCACCTTGCCACCAACTCCGACGGCCTTGCCCATGGGAATGGCGAAGAGGCCCACGCCACTGAAGAGATCGGCGACGTGTTCGCCGGCCTTGACGTCGCCGAAGGAGAGGACGGTCTCCAACAAGATCGCCGGTGCACTACGGTGCGACTGCCAAAAGGACCGAGGACCGACGGAGAAGACGTGGCCACCGACGTCGATGCGCGACTGTGTCGACGGTTCGAGCGGTTCGCCTCGCATTGAACAGACCTCGTAGAGCGTCCCGCGATCGGTGTCACGGCGAACGACGGCGAAGGGTTCACCGGTACCGATGCCGCGAAGCTCAACCTCCTCGGCTCCTCCCCACGACGTGGCGAACGCGGGGCCAAAGTCGTCGCTCGCGATCCAGCAGTGATCGATCGCGATCAGATCGTGTGAACGTGTCGCTCGCAGACAGAGTTGGCCCTCTTCATTGACCGCGCAACGGAGCCGGGTCCTCGACGCCCTCGGGTCGACGCCAGGATCGATGACTTCGACGTCGCGCTCCACACCCGCGATCCTTCGTAAGTGTTCAGCGACCAACGCGGCCTTCCACGACCGCTGGGCGTCGGGCGAGGCGTGTTGGAGATCGCAACCGCCGCAGCCGCCCGGATGGGCGTAAGGACACGGCGGCGTCACGCGCTCGGGACTCGCTTCGAGGATTTCCACGGCGTCACCACGAGAGAAGCTCGTCGCTCGATCGGTCACATCGACACTGACCAGTTCGCCGGGCAGGGAGTGTCGCACGAAGATGACTCGGCCGTCGTCGCTTCGTCCTACGCCGCCGCCCGTCGCCGGACGTTCGATTCGAATCGGACCGACCATTTCGTCAACGTCTTCGTTCTTCACCACTGCAGCCTACTGACCGCGATTTAGGGCCTTTCCAGAGTTAAACCGCGTCGACGTGGCGACCGCGATCGCTACGTCGACGCCACGACGTGCGAAAGGAAGAGATCCACGAGCTGAGCCGCCCGCACGCGCGCCGCGGGCGTCTCGCGTTTCGTCTCGGCGAGGAGCGCGTCGGTGTCGACACCGAAGTCGCGAGCCTCCTCTACCCCGCCGGCGAACCAGTCCGCCAGTTGGAGGTGATCCACTTCAGGATGGAACTGCACGCCGACGTTCTTGCCAACGGCGAACGCCTGCACGCAACGGGGACTGGTCGCCCACAGTTGCGCGTCGGCGGGCAGCGTGCAGTGATCGAAGTGGAACTCGAACCACGGACCGCTCGACATCTTCGAATCGTTGACGGCGTCGATCTGGTACCACCCGATCTCTGGTTGCGGCGAGCGCTCAACCACCCCACCGTGAAAGAGACAGAGCGCCTGCGCCCCAAAACAGATACCAAGAATCGGCAGATCGCGTCGACCGGCCTCGGCGATGAGTTCCATCTCGCGCCCGAACCACGCCGCCTCAACCTCCTTGTCGTAGACGGCGCTCTTCGAGCCGAGTATGACGAAGATGTCGTAGCCGTCAAGCGAAGGCGTCGCGCTCGATTCGTCCATCATCCGCAGGTCGATCTCGTAGCCCCTGGCCTCGAGGGCCTCGCCGATGAGTCCGGAGTGGTCCTCCTTGTGATGTCGAAGCACGAGTGCGCGCGTCATGACGGCATCGACGCGACCCACGCGTCCCAGTTGGCCAGCGTCACGGCACCGACGTCGGCGTCGATGGCGCGAACGAGGTTGTCGACGTTCAATTGCAGTCGCTGACGACTCACCGGTTCGAACGTCTCAATACCGTCTTCGAACACGAACTTGCTGGGCGCCTCGTGCACCACGTAGTCGAAACCAATCGGTACGCCCGCGCAGTTCCCCCAGACGCGCTTGATGTCCGCGAGGGCCCGCGCGCCGTAGGAGGGGGACTCGGTGGCGACGACCGCGTTCATGGGCTTACCCACTATCGGATTACGCGGCAGCATCGGACGACAGGCCCAATCGATGGCGTTTTTCACCACGCTCGGCAGGGCGAAGTTGTACTCGGGCGACGTCCAAAAGACACCGTCGGACTGCGCAATCGCGGCTCGCAGCGCGGTGACCGACGTCGGCGTGCGATCCGCACGAAGGTCGGCATTGAAGATCGGCACATCGATGAGGTCGAATCGCGACGCCTCGTAACCCTCGGGCAACATCCGTTCGGCGATCAATGACACCCGTCGATTCATCGACTCGACGCGAAGCGACCCCACCAGAAAGAGAATGGTTTTCATACGCCGAGACTACGTGGGTCCGTCGTCAACGACTCAACTGGCCGGCAGCGACCAGCCCATGGACTCCGCGATCTCCTTACACGTGGGACACAGCGGGTACTTCTGGGGGTCGCGTCCGGGAACCCACACCTTGCCGCACAGTGCACGCACTGGGGTGGCGTTGATCATGGCGCCTACGACCGAATTATCGAGCGCAACGAACTCACCGTCCTTGGGCGTGTACCCCTCGAGCACGACGTGCGTGAAACGTTCGTGATCGCCTTCGTCCACTTGCGTTGTCGAAGTGACGACCAGCTCGGTCTCCATTTGGCTCATGCTGCCCAGATTACCGAGGTGGGTAATCTCATTGAACGATGAAACGCCGCCGCCCGATCCAACGCGCAAAACCGGTCGGTCGCGTGGCCTCGCACTTCACGCGAGACGGTCTACCAAAGAACGCGTACCGCACCCAAAACGAAGCACGGAGTGCGGCGCAGTTGGCGTGGACGCTCAATGGCGTCGACCTCGACACGTATCGATGCGATTACTGCTTCCAGTGGCACATGGGCAAGCGTTGGCGTGACGATTAGCGCCCGACGCGCACCATCGGGCAATATGGAGGGACTCGAAACGAAAGGTTCTCCATGGGAGTTCAGGCCTATATCTTGATTCAGTCCGAAATCGGCTCGAGCGAGGCCGTGGTCATCGCCACCCGTGCGGTGCCGGGAGTCCTGGAGTCATTTGAAGTAACGGGTCCCTACGACGTCATCGTGCGCTGTTCGGCCGAGAGCGTCGACGACCTGGGCAAGTTCATCGTCGGAGCCATTCAGAAGGTGCCCGGCATCACGCGCACGTTGACCTGCCCCGTCGTCAACATCTAGGCACCACCGGCTGTGTTCCGCACGGCCTATCTCGCGAGACCGCTGTCGCCACAGCGAGTGGCGCCGTCTAGATGTTCTTCACGGGACTTTCAGTCCCACCAGAGGTCGTGACCAAGGACGCCCTTCGCGATGAGACCTAACTGCACTTGACTTGTCCCTTCGACGATGGTGAGTTGTCGAGCGTCGCGGTAGTACATCTCGACGGGATGATCCTCCATGTAGCCCGCAGCGCCGAGCAGTTGCACCGCGAGTCCCGAGGCCTTGACCGCGACTTCTGACGCGTAGTACTTGCACATGGAGAGGTATGGCACGTACTCCTTCGTGAAGTGACCTTCGTCAGCGAGGGTGGCCGCGCGATAGGTCAAGAGCCTCGCCGCTTCGATCTCCGTGGCGCACTTGGCGATCTCCCACTGGATCCCCTGGAACTCCGCGATGGTCTTGCCGAACGCCTGACGGTTCTTCACGTACTCCGTCGCGTACATCAACGCTCCCTCGGCGAGCCCCAGTCCCCGAGCCGCGACGATGGGCCGCATGGCGTTGAGCGATTGCATGATCAGTGCGAAACCCCCTCCGATGACCTGACCGGGAGCGACCTTCACGTCACTGAAGACGATCTCGGTCGTGTCGATGCCCTTGACCCCCATCTTGCGGTCGACCCGCGGGCGCGTCACGCCCGAGCTGTTGGCGTCGACGATGAAGGCACCGATGTCGCTATGCAGCCGCGACGAGGGATCGCCGGTCTTGGCGAAGACCACGAACCAGTCAGCCTGCATTCCTCCTGATATCCAGCACTTCGTACCGTTGAGGATGAAGCCTCCCGACATCGACGGGTCATCGACGACGCGACTCTGCATGCCCGCAACGTCCGAACCGGCGCCCGGCTCACTGAGGCAGAACGCGGCACGCTGGACACCCTTGGCGATACCGGGCAGATAACGCTGCTTCTGCTCTTCGGTGCCGGCGATCATGATGGGACCAGTGGGCAGTCTCGTGAGCAACAACATGAGCCCGAGCACGTTGGAATACTTCGTGACCTCTTCGATCGTCAAGGCGAGACCGAGGATTCCGGCGCCGGAACCGCCGTACTCTTCGGGGATGCACAGACCCAGCAGGTCGGCCTTCTTGAACTCGTCGAACAGGTCTTGGGGGTACGTCCCGGTGGTGTCGATGTCGCGGGCTCGCGGCTTGATCTTTTCCTGGGCGAGCCGGCGAACGCTTTGTTGAAGCCCGAGCAGTTCATCTGTGAGGTCGAAGTCCATGTCATTCAAGGTACACGCGGACCTGTGTCAACATTGACCCGTGGCCTCCTTCCAACGCGACCGCGTGCTCGAGGCCCTGTCAACGACGACCTACGACGTCGTCGTCGTCGGTGCCGGCATGACCGGCTCGGGCGTGGCGCTCGACGCGGCGTCGCGCGGACTGCGCGTCGCCCTCATCGATGGCGGCGACATTGGGTCGGGTACGAGTTCGAAATCCTCCAAGATGGTCCACGGCGGATTGCGCTATCTCCAGCAGCGGGAGTTCCGACTCGTCTACGAGAACCTCCGCGAGCGTCAGCGCCTCCTCGAGAACGCGCCCTTCCTCGTTCGCCCACTCCCCTTCCTCGTCCCCCTATTCGGTCGCAACGGTGTCGCGTCGAAGGCGCTCGTGAAGGGTTACTCCACGGCGCTGCGCATCTACGACCTGAGCGGCGGCTGGCGAATCGGACAACGCCATCAACGCGTGACCCGAGAACAGGCGCTCTCTCACCTGCCCACGCTCAACGCCGATCGTCTCGTCGCTGGCTTCCTCTATTTCGACGCTCGAGCTGACGACGCACGCGTGGCCCTCGCGCTCGCGAAAACGGCGTCACTCGATTACGGCGCCGACGTCGCGAGTTACGTGCGCGCACTCGATATCACCCGTGACGAGTCCGGACAGGCCACAGGGGTCATCGTTGAGGATCGACTGCACGCCGCCACTCTCACGTTGGCGGCGAAGGCGGTCGTCAACGCGACCGGCGTCTGGGCCGACGATCTCTTCACGATGGCCGAACATGAGAGTTCTCATCGGATAACGCCCGCGAAGGGCATCCACCTCAGCGTGCCCCGTGAGCGCCTACCGGCCGACGTCGCGGCCGTCTTCAACGTACCCGGCGATCGTCGCAGCATCTTCGTCGTGCCCTTTGAAGACGCGCCCTACACCTACGTTGGCACGACCGACACCGCCTACAGCGGTGACTTCGACGAGCCGCACTGCACACCTGAGGACGTCAACTATCTCCTCGATGCCGTCAATGCATCGACGTCGTCGGCGTTGAGCACCTCTGACGTGACGGGACTCTGGGCCGGACTTCGTCCCCTACTCGCTCCGGTCGATGGCAAGACCGTGAAGGAACGAACGGCCGATCTATCGCGACGCCACCGCGTGACGGACTCGGGCGATGGCGTCGTGCACATCACCGGAGGAAAATGGACGACGTATCGACAGATGGCCGAGGACACGGTCGACGCACTTCGTCCCTACGCGCGCAGTTTGCCCCGGACCAGGACGAAACGACTTCGACTGCACGGCGTCGGTAACTGGCGACCCTCGACGCCTCTCGAAACCCATCTCTACGAGCGCTTCGGCGAGGATGCGCTGACGCTCCTCGACATGATTCGTGGTGACGAGTCGCTCGCGACCACACTGATCGCGGGCCAACCCTACGTCAATGCCGAATTCATCTACTGCGTTCGCTACGAAATGGCGACGTCACTGATCGACCTCCTGACTCGTCGAACGAGAGCGCACCTCCACGATGCGCGGGCCACGCTGGCCGCCGCCACCGCAATCGCCGAGCTGGTCGCCCCCGAAATGAAATGGGATGCGACGGAGCAACGCGAAGAGGTCGACACGTACCGCGCGCTGGTGCACCGAGAGTTCGAAGCCGCGGGCATCGCTCTGTAGAGTGCGACGATGACCCGTCCGTCGATGCCCAACGACTACCCCGCGAGCGGAGTAGTCGGGACGATACCTCCCCCGATCGATGGGGACCTCCTCGACGATCTCCGCGACGCCGGCATCGACGTCGATACCAGTGACGCAACGCGCGCGCAACACGGCCGCGACTGGTGGCCGGTCACCATCGGCGACGTTGCCAGGGGCCTGGTGCCCTCGTGGCCGGGAGTCGTCGTGCGGCCCACGTCGACCGAGCAGGTGTGCCGTGTCCTCTCGAGCGCTATCGCGCACGGTGTCGCCGTGACGGCACAAGGCGGACGCTCCAGCGTCGTCGGTGGCGCGCTGGCCGCGCCCGGCGCCATCGCTCTCGACATGACCGGACTGGACACCATCGACGACATTGACACCGTGTCGGGTCTGGTGCGCGTGGGCGCGGGGGTCTTCGGCCCGGAACTCGAACGGGCGGTGGGTGACGTCGGCTGGACCGTCGGTCACTTCCCCCAGTCCTTCACGCTGGCCACTGTCGGTGGCTGGATTGCGTGTCGCGGAGCAGGGCAGTTCTCGAATCGCTACGGCAAGATCGAGGACATCGTGCGAGGTCTCACGGTCGTACTGGCCAATGGGACCGTGCTCGAGTTGGGTGGACGCGCACCGCGAGAGGCGGTCGGGCCCGATCTCCTGCAGCTCTTCGTCGGCTCCGAAGGCACTCTGGGCGTTATCACGAGCGCCACGCTCGTGATGCACCGCGCCCCCGCGACGCGCCGATCGGCGGCCTACGGTTTCACCACGTTCGAAGAGGGACTTGACGCCTGTCGCCGGATCGTCCAGCGCGACGCCCGGCCGGCTGTGCTTCGCCTCTACGACGAAGCGGAGTCAAAACGCAATTTCGACGAGCATCGCTGCGCCCTCGTCGTCCTCGACGAAGGGGACGAGCGACTCGTCGACGCCACGATGGACATCGTCGCCGCCGAGTGCGCGTTGGCGGAGAATCTCGACGCGTCGTTGGTGACGAGGTGGCTCGAACATCGCAACGACGTCGGCGCCCTCGCACCCCTGTGGGAGCGCGGCTTCGTCGTCGACACGATTGAGGTCGCCGGTTCGTGGTCGACGCTCGCCTCGCTTCACCGCGACGTCATCACCTCCCTGCTCGCCATTCCCGACATGAACGTCGCGTCCGTCCACCAATCGCACGCCTATCTCGACGGTGCCTGTCTCTACTTCACCTTCGCGGGGCGTCCGGCGACCGATCCGATGGCCCTCTACCGGGCGGCGTGGGATACGGTCACCGACCGGGTGCTGGCGAGCGGCGGCGCGATCAGTCACCATCACGGGATCGGACGCAACCGGGCCCGATTCGTCCCCGAAGCACTCGGTGACGCGTATCACGTACTCGAGGACATCAAGGCGCTGCTCGATCCGCAGAACCTCCTCAATCCCGGCGTCCTCGGGATCGGTGGCCCGCCGTGGTGAAGGCACTCGCCATCGACGTCGGCACGACATCGATTCGAACCAGCATCGTCGACGTCCAGGGCACGGTTTCGCACGTTCGCCAAGCGCCCCTCACCATCACCACACCCAACCCCGGCGAGGTCGAACTCGACGGCGTCGAAATCGCCCGACTCGCGCGCGAACTCGCGACGTCCACGTTGAACGAGAGTGGGGGCGCGGACGTCGTCGGCATCACGAATCAACGGGCCACGACGATCGTCTTCGATCCCGCGACCGGTGCGCCGGTGGGGCCGGCCCTTGGATGGCAGGACCTTCGTACGGTGATCGACTGCCTGATACTCCAGGGCGACGGCCTTCGTCTGGCCCCAAATCAGTCGGCGACCAAAGCGCGATGGTTGGTCGCGCAGTCCGGACGCGACGCACGCGACCTGCGCTTCGCCACCATTGAGACGTGGGTGGCGTGGCACCTCAGTGAGGGGGCCGTGCACGTGAGCGATCGCTCCAACGCCGCGGTGAATGGTCTGATGGCGTTGGACGTGAAGCACTGGGACGCCCAGACGCTCGCGACCCTGGGCCTCGACCTCGTGATGATGCCCACGATCGTCGACACGATGGGATTCGTCGGGGCGGCGACGGCACTCCCGGGTTCGCCGCGAATCACCGCGCTCGTCGGTGACCAACAGGCGTCACTCTTCGGCCAATCCTGCGTGACGCGCGGCGCGAAGATCACGTTCGGTACCGGGGCGATGCTCGACATGATCCACGGTACGAACGGTCCGTCGACCATGAACCGGTTCCCCTCGGGCTGTTTCCCGGTCGTCGCCCAGAGCCATGACGGCGTCGTCACGTGGGGCATCGAAGGCATCATCCTTTCGGCGGGCGCGTGCATCGAATGGCTGCGCGACGACCTCGGTCTCATCAACGACGCTGCCGACACCGAGTCACTGGCGGCGTCGGTGGCGAGCTCCGAGGGTGTCATGTTCGTTCCCGCGCTCTCGGGCCTCGGGACGCCCCAATGGGACTTCGGTGCGCGTGGCGGATTCTTCGGGATCACGCGAGGCACGACGAGGGCGCATATGGTGCGCGCGGTCTTGGAGGGGATCGCCCATCGGGGCGCCGATCTCGTGGACGCCGCCGCGCGCGAGACCGGCGCTCGACTCGAGGAGATCCGCGTCGACGGCGGCATGAGCGCCAACCGGTTCTTCGTGCAGTGTCTCGCTGACGTCACCGGACTCGCCGTCGCGGTGTCGCCCGAACGCGAGGCGACCACGCGAGGGGCTGGCCTCATGGCGCTGGTCGCCGTGGGCGCGCTCTCACTGAGCGACGTCGAAGCGCTGTGGACACCCCGGGACGTCTATTCGCCCTCCACGACCGACGAGGAACGCCGGGGACAGCGAGCCCGATGGGCAGCGGTCGTCCAACGAGTCGAGAAGACGATCCCCGATCTCAGTACCGTCTCGTTCTAGTTCGCCCAGGGCGCCTCTTCGAGCGCGCGGCCCAACGTCGTTGGCCGCTCCAGGAAATGCTTGGAGAGCATGAGCGCGCGAGGTTGCGCGAGCGCGATGATCCCGGTCACGACGCCACCGCGCGAGAAGAGGGCGACCCACTTGCCCTCGTCGGGACCTCCGTGCACGCGGACGACGTCGTCGTCGGGCCGGGGATGACCGAGCATCTGAATCTTCTTGCCGTACTGGTCCGACCAGAAGTAGGGGACCATGTAGTCGTTCGGTCCCTCGCCGGTCGTCCAGAAGTGCGCCAAGCGCTGCGCGTGCATGTTGGCGACCTCCCAGTGCTCGATGCGCACCAACTCCTCGCCCATGACGTTCGGCCAACCGAATCGCGCCACGTCACCAATGGCGGCGATTCGTTCGGTGGCCAGTAGGTTCTCGTTCACCACGACGCCGTTGTCAATGACGAGACCGGACCCTTCGAGCCACTCGTCGTTCACGACGGCACCGACACCGAGGACGACCAGCGCGGCGTCGAGCGCGGTGCCGTCCGCAAAGTTGACCGAATAACCACGGCCATCAGTCGTGACATCGGTGATCTCTTGGGAAGTTCGTAAGTCAACGCCCGCGTCGTCGGCCAGTCGCTCGAGCCACCCCGCGACCTCCAATCCGACGACGCCGACCAGCGGTCGGGTGGCCGCTTCCAGGACGACCGAGTAGAAACCACGCTCGTGCAACTGCGTCGCCACCTCCGCGCCGATGAACCCACCGCCAATGATGACGACGACACCACCGGGATCGATCGCGTCGAGGGCCGCGCGCAGTCGTTCGACGTCGTCACGATTTCGAAGCGCCAGCAGCGAGCCGTCAGCACTGAAGGGCAATCGCCGGGCCCGGGTCCCCGTCGCGATGACGACGTGCGTGCCCGTGACGCCCGAACCATCCTCCAACTGGACCGTGTTCGATCCCACGTCAAGGCCGACGGCTCGCACGCCGAGACGAAGTTCCACGTTCGCCGCGGCGATGCGTTCGGGGGTGGCGAGCGTGGCCTTCTCGAGGTCCCACTTGAGCGACAGCACCTGCTTAGAGAGCGGCGGCCGATCGTACGGCGGGTACGCCTCCTCGCCGAGCAGTGTCAGCGTCCCCTCGTAACCATCGCGCCGCAGGGCCTCGACGAGTCGCCAGCCGGCGAATCCGGCTCCGACGATAACGACGTGATCGGTTGGTTCAAGCACGCTCAACGCGCGAACATTGCGAGCCACTGATCGGCGCTGGCGGGCACCAACGCACGGTTGTGCAGTCGCACGTCACTCATCGGAGCGCTCGGTTCGGCCGAATAGAGGTGTCCCGGGAACAGCACCGTCTCGTCAGGGATCGCCGCGAGCCGTTGGGTGAGCGTGCGGTACATCTCGTCGGGGTCCGAGCCAGGCAGATCGGTTCGGCCGCAACCATCGAGGAAGAGTGTGTCGCCGCTAATGAGTCGCCCGTTCACCAATATGCACTGACTACCCGGCGTGTGACCGGGCGTGTGCACGAGGGTCACGTCGAAACCGCCGACCTTGATGACGTCACCAGCCGCGTGCGCCACGAGGGCGTCGGCCCCGACGCCCGTGACTTTCGTGACCCATTCCACTTCGTCGGCCTGCACGTGAATCGGGACGTCCGTGGTCTCGAGCAGTTCGACGATGCCGTTGATCTGCGCGCGACCGCCCAGATTGCCCCCGACGTGGTCGGCGTGAAAGTGCGTCGCGAGGGCGCCGGTCACGCGCAGGCCGTCACTCTCGACGATCTGGACCAGTTCTTCGGGGGCGTAGGCCGGGTCCACGAGCACGGCGTCGCCCGTCTCGCGATCGCCGAAGGCGTAAGCGAAGTTGACCATCTGTTCGGCGACCCGGTCCCCGACCGAGAAGTCAAGACCACTCAACAGCTGTCGGAAGTAGAAGCGATCGGTCACTCGCCCTCCGTCACCTTCGCGAGCCGGGGCGCCAGTTCATCGACCTTCGCCTTGGTGGCGTCGAGACGCGACTCCAAGGTTTCGATGATCAGCGTCGCGCGTTCGAGCTTGACGAACAGGTCGTCGACCGAGACCTCTCCCTCGTCGAAGGACGCCACGATTGCGTCCAACTCGTTCGCCGCTTCATTCCAGTTTCCAATATCGCTCACGACGGGGCCCCATTCTTTTCACTCACAGTAGAGTCAAACGATCCATCACTGACCAGGACGCGCACGCTATCGCCGAGCGCGACGTCGTCGAGTGACCGCACGACGCCACCGTCGCTCGTGGTGACGATTGACCAACCCTGCGCCAATCGCTTCGATGGGTCGTACGCGCCGAGCAGTTGACGGGCACTCGCCAGTGCCTGGGCGGTGCTCGACAACAGGTGTCGAGAGTGAACCAGGAGTTGGCCGCGCTGGGCTCCCAGGTGTCGTTGCTCGGAGCGCAGCCGGTCACGTACCGCGAAGATCATCGTTCGCCGGCGCTCCGCGGCGTATTCCGTCGCTTCGTCGAGGAGTTCGTTGGTGGCGTCGAGCACCTTCTGGGCCGGAAGCCGAACGTGTCGGCGATGCCAACTATCGACGAGTGCCGCGATCTCTTCGCCCAACTTCGTCGGCGTGATCGCTCGAGTGTGCGCGACCAGGTCCGCGACCGACTCGTCACCGGTGTGACCGATGCCGGTGAAGACCGCGGTCGAGCACGCCGCGATGGCGCGCGCGACGCGCTCGTCGTCGAACGCTGCGAGGTCGCCCTTGGATCCCCCACCGCGCACCAGACAGATGATGTCCACACCGTCACGGTCGAGGGTTTCGACGGCCGCCACGATCTGTTGGGGCGCCGCCTCTCCTTGCACGGCGGTCTTTACGAGCACGATCTCGAAGCCGTAGCCCGAACGCAACAACTGTCCGGTGAAGTCGCTGTAGCCCTCGGTCCCGGGACTGGCGACGAGACCGACGCGCAGCGGCACTGGTGAGATCGACACCTTCTTGTTGGCGTCGATGAGACCTTCGCTCGCCAGTCGCGCGATCAGTTCCTGGCGACGTCGGGCCACGTCGCCTAAGAGACCCTGCACGTCAACCTGGGTGATGGTGAAGCCGATCTTCCCCTGGGGGGCGTAGACGTCGACGTACCCGTAGAAGTTGACGATGACGCCGGGCGACAAGGTGACACCCTCACTCGCCAGTTTCCTCTTTAGTGGCGCCCACTGAGTCGCCCAACAGTGCGCGTTGAGTACCGGACGCTTGGAGTCCGACGAGGTCGACCCCGCGTCGACCAGGTCGACGTACATGTGGCTCTTCTCATAGACCTTGGCGATCTCGCCGCGAACCCAGTGGGGATGGCGACGCCCAAAGGCCGATTCGAGCTGCGCGGTCAACAGTTGATAGAACTCGCCGACTTCGTGCACCGTCTCATTAGATAAACCTTCGTCACTCACGTCGCGAGGCTACCTTTTCGTTACGACACCTTTACAACTCTTGTCGACCCTGATGAGGTGTGTCAGAATTGGCACGGATGGTGAGTCGACTGGGTGGCCGCACCACGTGGCAACACGGGGTGAGGAAAGTCGGGGCTCCACAGGGCAAGGTGCTCGCGAAACGTGAGTCACGGTGACGTGCAGGACAGTGCCACAGAGAACAGACCGCCGATGGCTCGAGAAACCGAGTACAGGTAAGGGTGAAACGGTGCGGTAAGAGCGCACCAGCGTGTCGAGCAATCGAGA
>Ga0181525_10002800_pt1 | contig 14032 bp, 8 predicted proteins | sample PEATcosm2014_Bin_48_FD_121100 | JGI IMG/M metagenome (GOLD analysis project Ga0181525, IMG submission 121100) | Peatland microbial communities from MTU Mesocosm Facility, Houghton, MI, USA - PEATcosm2014_Bin06_10_metaG | ecosystem: Environmental > Terrestrial > Soil > Wetlands > Peat | place...
ACTCCGGACGCTGCGTGATCATCGCCCCCATCAGCAACCCGCCATTCGACCCGCCCTCAGCCGCCAGATGGTCGCGATCCGTATATCTTTCCGCAATCAAATACTCCGCCGCCGCCGCGAAGTCGTCAAAAACATTCTGCTTCTTGTCCAGCATCCCCGCCCGATGCCACTCCTCGCCAAACTCCGCCCCGCCGCGCAAATTCGCCACCGCATAAATCCCGCCACGCTCCAGCCACAAATAGTTCTCGGGATCGAACTCCGGCGTAAGCGAGATGTTGAACCCTCCATACCCAGTCAGCAGCGTCGGATTGTGCCCATCTTTCTTCAGCCCCTTCCTATAAACCAGAAACATCGGAACCCGCGTCCCATCCTTCGAGTGGTACCACTCCTGCTCCACCTCATAAGCCGAAGCATCGATGGCAGGCGCATCCACCTTGGCCCAAAGCGAAGTCGAACGCTGCTCCAGCGAGTAGCGATAAATGGAAGGCGCAACAGTAAAAGATTCGAATCCGTAAAAGATTTCATCATGATCAAACTTGCCGCCGGAACCCGTCACCGACCCAATCGCCGGCAGATGCAGATCGACAACATTCTTCCCTTCCAGATCGAACACCTTAAGTTGCGACGACGCGTTCTGCTCATACTGCGCAAAAATCTTCCCGCCCCACAGCGATGCATCCTTCAACACCCCGCCAGTCTGCGGAATGAGCTCTTTCCAATCGTCGCGGTCATACTCACCCGCCTCGGTCACAAACATGCGAAACCGCGGAGCATCTTCATTCGTAACGATGTAAACCCTCCCGTTATAAACCGACGCACTGTAAAGAAAATCCTTCCCCGTCGTAATGCGCGTAGGCGGAGTCCCTTTCTTCAAATCCATCAGAAACAGCTCGCTCTTGGCCCAACCCTGCGCCACGGTGATCAGCAACATGCGCCCATCGTTGTCGAGGCTGACGTAAGGCAAATCCTCCGCATCGCGCCCTTCGCCAAAAACCTTATCGTCGCGCTCCGGATCAGTTCCCAGCTCGTGATAAAACACATGCCGGTTATATCTTTCCTGCCCCTCCGGCACGTCGCCCTTCTTCGGATACCGCGTGTAATAAAATCCGGAATTGTCCAGCGACCAGGCAACACTGCAAGCCCGCGTCCGGTCGATCGTGTCCGGCAAGAGTTTTCCAGTCTTAGTCTCAATGACGTGCAGGGTACTCATCTCCGACCCGCTCGACGAAGTCCCGTAAGCCACAAACTTTCCATGCTCCGAAGGCCAGAACCAATCCAGAGCCACAGTCCCGTCCGCCGCCAGCAAGTTCACATCGACCAGCACGCGGTCTTTCCCATCGATCCCTTCGCGCACATAAAGCACCGGCTGGTTCTGCGCCCCGTCGCGCCCCGTATAGAAATAATATTTCCCGCCAATCTTCGGCACCCCAATGTCGCCCACATGAAGCAGCTCCGTAAGCCGAGCATGAATCGCCTCCCGCCCCGGCAGCGGGTTAAGCACCGCCCGCGTATAAGCGTTCTCACCCGCCACCCACTTCCGAGTCTCCGGACTATCCCCATCCTCCAGCCACCGGTAATTGTCGACAATCTTCGTCCCATACCAATCCACCGCCAGCGGCCGCACCTCCGCCCGCGGAGGCGCAGGCACAACCGCAGCAACCTGACCATCCCCACCAGAAAAAGAAATGCCAATAAAAATCAGGACTCCAAAACCCCAACCCAAACACCCTCCCCAACCCATAACCACCTCAAATCAGAACCACCAGAGATTGGACTGGCCAAAGATTAGACAGTCCAGAGATTGGACTGTCCAGATGCCAATCAGCGTTGCCCACCGCCAAACCACATCGCCCCGCAAAACTATCAAACCGCCCACGCCGAGAATTCAGCCCTCGCAGTAGCGCCCCCCAATCGAAAAGAAGACACAGCCCAGCCCGCTGCCGCGTGCTGTCCCGAAGAATAAAATCCAAAGTCCACCACACCCCGGATAGTGTCTTCTTAAAAACCGACACACCCACCCCCGCCTAACTATTTTCAACCCCGCGCCGGGATGCTATGATAAACAAGCGGCGCGCGCTTCGCGCGCGCTCCACACACACTCCTCAGTAGCTCAATGGCAGAGCATTCGGCTGTTAACCGAAGGGTTGTAGGTTCGAATCCTACCTGAGGAGCCATTTCTTTTCAGACGGTTGGGAGCCGTCGTGTGTGGGGGTTCACCGCGAGCGACATTTCCTGGGTTCGCCGAGTTGGGGGCGTTTGGGGTGGTTAGACCATGTAGTAGAGAGGCTGGGGGTCCCCGGCGAATTCAGTTTGCGAGCAATGGGCGCAGGGATTATCGGGCAAGAGTTCGTAAACACGGCGAACCGCTTTGAGAGTGGCGGAAAACTTTTCCGATTCTTGCGGGAAGACGTGATCGGCGGGCAGCCAATCATAGAACCGCAGGTTCACCATTCCTTTGGCAAAACCAGGGCGAACGCCGCAGAGCAACACGGTTACTCCGCGGGCTTGCATGTCATGCAGGAAATGGTCGAAGCGTTCGAGCGCGACCATGTCGGGATTGCGGGTGCGCTTCAGGCGCAATACGACATGACGGATGTTTTCGGTTTCCGTGCGCTGCTTCAGGTGATCGAAACAGCGGTCGAGTTCGGGAGCCGCGCCAAAGAATAATTCACCCTCCAGATCGTAAAGCAGCATGGCCGTACACGGCGGATCGTCACTCAGGCGTTCGCGAACGACACGGTCGCTACTGACTACCAACTCAGTCCAGCGAAGGGACGCGGCGCGGGGAACGAACATCAAAATCGACAACGCGACGCCGATGAGGATGGAGAATTCTACGCTGATGAAAATTGCGGAGAAGGCAGTGACCAAAACTAAACGGGAGTCGTAGCGCGAAGCGCGCATGGCATAGCTGAGCCGCTTCCAATCGATCAAGCGGACGGCGGTGACGCAGAGCAGACCGGCCAGCGCGGCTTTGGGAATGTAGCGGGCGAAGGGCGCGAGTGCGACCACGGTGAGGGCGACGGTTCCCGCGGCGAAGAGGCCGGAAACGCGGCTCACGGCTCCGGCTTGAAAGTTAATGGCGGAGCGGGTGAGCGAGCCGGAACCGGGCAAGCATTGAAAAAATCCTCCGGTAAGGTTGGCCAGGCCCTCAGCCAGACATTGGCGGTTGTAGTCGAGAGGCTGGCGGGTGGTGTTGGCGATGGATTTTGCGATGGCCAGGGCTTCGAGAAGTCCGAGAAAAGAAATGGCCAGGGCGCTGCCCGACATTTGCTTCACCCACCAGAGCTGGAAGTGGGGGACATGGGGCATGGGCAGATTGCGGGGGACGCTGCCCACGACAGAGATAGCGGTTGTGCCATTGAGCGCGGGCTTGGACCAGCCGAAGGCGGCGGCCACAACGGCGGCAATGATCAAGGCCATCAGCATGTCAAATTGCGGGAGACGATATTTGCGGGCCAGATACCGGAACAGGACGAGGAGAACTATGGTTCCTAGTCCAATGCCGAGGGCGCGTGGATTGACATGGCCAGCGCTTAGCGTGAGCCAGATGCGATACAGCACATGCTGCTGACCAGTGCCGCGGTCGCGCAGGCCGGTCAGGTTGCCGAGTTGGGTTAAGCCCACCAGAGTGCCGGCTCCGGCCATGAAGCCAATCACGACGGACTCTGAAATGTAGCGGGTCAGGTCTCCGAGTTTGAATATGGCGATGAGGATCTGGATGCAGCCGATCATGATCCCCAACAAAAACATAGCCTGGTAGGACTCGAGGCGGGCGTCGGAATTAAAGAAGCCGAGGGCGCTGAAAACCACGAGCGAAATGGCGTTGGTGGGGCCGTTGATGAGGTGCGAGGACGAACCGAAGATGGAGGCTACAAGCGTGACCACGATGGCGGAATACAGCCCAAAGCGCGGGTCGACGCCCGCGATGAGGGCGTAGGCCATGGCTTGCGGCACGGAGACGGCGGCGACGGTCACGCCGGCCAGCAAATCGCTGCGCGTTTTTCCCCAGGAGTAGTTGAACTTCATTTCGATTCACCTCACCCTTTGTGTACGGCTTCCGGTTCGACAGCCTTACTGGCTGCTCGCATTCGTCCGCGGTATCAGTACTGGGGGAGGGACAGAAATCTTCGGTCGAAAAACGGCCGAATCGGGCTGGGGGCACGGATTCCCAGCCAAACTCTCGGCAGTATACTATAGAGTCGATGGAAGTGCTAGAGATTAGTGGAGCCCGCTCGTGGGTCAGTTTCCGCCTGGAAGGGAAAAACCATGGACCACGAAGGACACGAAGTATCACGAAGGCACTACTGTGAAAACGGGTAGTGGTGCGGTTTGAAAACCGTTACATTTTTTCATTCCGAACCGGGGTTCTTTTGCTGGTGAGAATCTGCTGTTGGCCGAGGAAAAGCAGATTCCTCGCGCGATAAAACCGCGCTTCGGAATGACAAAATCTCTTAAGACTGCGCTTCGGAATGACAAAGTTTTCTTAGAACTGCGCTTTGGAATTACAAGAACTCTCAAACTACACCACTACGATAAAAACGGTAGTGTGCTCTTTCTCAGGGCAAAAGCCTTTCACCGCGAAGTGCGCAGAGGATTCGCAAAGGTCGCGAAGAAAAGCAAAATCGAGAGGCCTCTGACGGCCTACGCCCCTCATCTACGCCACGCCAAGGCTGGAGCGTCTTATGTTACCTTTAGGTCCGGAAGCGGGAGGGGGATCGCTTGCGCCGGATTCGAATCGCTTTACGCTGCGTTACTGTTGTTATCTTTTCTTTGCCGATGCTGGCCGGCCTGGTAGTTGCGCAGGATGCGCCGGGCGTGAATGCTTCGGTTCCGCCTGCGCCGCACGCCAAGGAAATCCATCTCAAGCACATTCTGGTGATCAGCCAAACCAAGGGATGGGAGCATGACTCGATTCCGGATGGAATGGTTGCGATCTACGAGATGGGCCGCGACAGCGGGCTTTGGGATGCCACGCTGCGCACCGACACTGAACTTGTTACGAAAAAAGAGTTGGGAAGAAACGGGAAGAATCTGGATTACTTCGACGCGCTGGTGTTTCTGAGCACGACGGGCGAGCTCGACCTGGATGACGGGCAGAAGAAAGACATGATGGCGTTTATCAAAGACGACGGCAAGGGATTTGTGGGGGTGCACGCCGCGCTCGACACCAATTACAAATGGCCGGAGTATGCGGAGATGATTGGGGGGTGGTTCGATCAGCATCCGTGGTCGACGTTTAATGCGCCGATTATTAATGAGGAGCCGAGCTTTCCGGCGGTTAGCCACTTTCCAAAAGCGTTCGTGAAGTATGACGAGATTTATCAGCCGAAGGAATGGTCGCGCGAGAAGGTGAACGTGCTGCTCAGTCTCGATCCTGCGAAACTCGACTATGCGAATAATCCGCGCATTCACAGAACGGATCACGACTTCGCGGTGGCGTGGAACAAGATGTATGGCAAGGGGCGCGTGTTTTATTCCAGCTTTGGACATACGCAAGAAGCGTGGAGCGATCCCGATATCCGCAAGATGTATTTTGAAGCGATCAAGTGGGTGCTGGGGATGACGGAGGGGAGTACGGCGGCACATGCGCGGCCGGGCGATGCGAGGTGAGAGTTTCTGGCTCAGCCCCTTTGAAGGCTGGGATTTGCACGGACTATGGCACAGATCAAAGGGGTTGCGGAAAAAGGTAGTGTCCTAAATTCATCAACCACGAAGGACACTAAGGTACACGAAGGGAAATACCACGGCATTCCGGCGTGTAGTTTTGTGCGCTTCGTGGGGAGATCGGTTCCGACCTACCCCGGACGGGGGCGTCCGGGGCTCCATAAACAACTGCTGTTAGCGGCGGTGCTGGTGAGCCTGGCGGCGGGGCAAACTCCGAGTCGCGACACGACGGCTCGGGCGAAACAGGTTGCGCCTAAGTCGTATGCGCCGGCGCTGGTGGAGAGCGGGCGGGCGCTGTTCCGACAGGATTGCTCGTTTTGTCATGGGCGCGATGCGGGCGGCGGAGAGAGCGGGCCTGATCTGACGCGGTCGAAGCTAGTGACCGAAGATGTGGATGGAGAGAAGATCGGGGTGGTGGCGCGGAGTGGGCGTCCGGAAAAGGGGATGCCTCGCTTTGAGCTTTCGGATGAGCAGATTGCGGGGCTGACGGCATTTATCCACACCCAACGGAAAATTGCGCTGACGAGAGTGGGTGGGCGCAAGGGAGTGGATGCGGCCGATCTGCAATCGGGGAATGCGGAGGCCGGCAAACGATACTTCGAGGGGGCCGGCGGATGCGCGGGGTGCCACTCGGCGAGTGGCGACCTCGCGGGGATTGCGTCGCGCTACCAAGGGCTGGCGCTGGAAGAGGAGATGCTGTATCCGCATCACGCGAAAGCGAAGGTCGCGGTGACGCTGGCTTCGGGCGAGACGGTGAGTGGGACGCTGGAATATCGGGATGAGTTCACGATTGGAATTATCGATGCCACGGGTGCGTACCGATCATGGCGGACGGTTGACGTGAAATGCAAAGTGGACGCGGCGGTGGATGCGCATGTGGAGTTGTTGAGTAAGTATACGGATGATGACATTCACGATTTGATGGCTTATTTGCAGAGGCTGCGGTAGGAGCGGTGAGGACCGGGTATCCGTATTGAAGGGTTCCTAGGGGTTGTTTGGTAAATCGCGCGCCGGGGGCTAAAGAGTGTGCGTGAGAATTCGTGCCGTCCCTGTCGGAGTCTGCGCCGTAGCTGGTGCCGTCCCTTCGGGGACTCAAGTTTCGTCCATTTCCGCCTTCCCCGCAGTTACGTGCGGGGCTAATGAATGCCGTCGCTGCGCGACTGAGGAGCAGTTTGTCCCAACAGTTATGAGATCAACTCTATTCGCTATGAATTTTCTGAGGAGTGCATGGCTTGCGGTTGCGGGCGCGCTGTTTGCGATGGCAACTTGCGGCTTGATCTGGGCGCAGGGGGTGGATGCGGCGATGCTTTTGCGTCCGCCAGCGGATAGTTGGCCGGGATATCACGGCGATTATTCGGGCAGGCGGCACAGTTCGCTGACGCAGATCACGCCGCAGAACGTGAAGAATCTGGCGCTAGCGTGGGCTTTCCAGACGGAGCGGGAAACGCAGATCAAGTCTTCGCCATTGCTGGTGGATGGCATTCTGTATTTCACGGTTCCGGAGAATCTTTGGGCGGTGGATGCGCGGTCGGGGCACATGGTGTGGCATTACAGTTATCCGCCGGCGGCTGCGGAACATATTGGGCATCGCGGCGTAGCCATGTACAGGGGATATCTTTTCTTTTTGTCGCCGGATGCGCACCTGGTGTCGTTGAACAGCAAGGATGGGAGCGTGCGCTGGCGAGTGGAGGTGGGAGACGCGGCGAAGGGATATTGGACGAGCATGGCGCCACTGGTTGTGGGGAACCATGTGCTGATCGGGGTTTCCGGGGACTTCGATAATTTGAGCGGCTACATTCGGGCGATCGATCCGGAGACGGGCGCGACGCAGTGGCAATGGAATTCGACGCCTCCGGCGGGAACTGCGAACCAGACTACGGGCGGAATGACTTGGATGACGGGGACGTATGATCCGGATTTGAATCTTGTGTATTGGGGGACGGGGAATCCGACTCCGGTGCTGAATGGGACGACGCGGCCGGGCGATGACTTGTATACGTGCAGCATTGTGGCTTTGAATCCGGATACGGGGAAGCTGGCGTGGGCGTTTCAGGCGTCGCCGCACGATACGCACGATTGGGATGCGGTGGAGACTCCGGTGCTGGTGGATGCGGAGTTCCACGGGGAGGCGAGGAAGATGCTGATGCAGACTTCGCGCAACGGCTACTTCTTTGTGCTTGATCGAACGAACGGGAAGAATCTTTTGACGGTTCCGTTCGGGCCGGTGAACTGGGCGCTGGGAGTGGATGGGGAGGGGCGGCCGATTCCGAATCCGGCGAAGGAGCCTGCGCGCGACGGACGGCTGATTGCGCCGGATGAGGGCGGGATGACGAATTACCGGTCGCCGAGTTTCGATACGAAGAATGGATTGTTCGTCGTGAATGCGCAGCCCAGCTACGGGATTTATTTTGCCAAGCCGGCGGATGGAGTTTATGGGTGGGCGGGCGCGGATTATGGAATTTGGAGCAAGAGCGTGATCGAGGCCATCGATTATCAAACCGGCAAAGTGCGCTGGAGCCATGAACTGGGGCCGGGAGGGTCGGGCGCGGGAGTGCTGACGACGGACTCAGGGCTTACCTTCACGGGCGATGCTAAGGGGAATTTTCTGGCGCTGGATTCGAGCGACGGGAAGACGCTTTGGCATGCGGGGTCGGGGGCGCACATTGTGAGTTCTCCGATTACCTACGAGCTTGATGGACGGCAGTATGTGGTGACCAGCAGCGGCGGGGTGGTGTTTGCGTGGGCGCTGCCGCAAATGTGATGGCTTTTCAATTCAGGGGCTCGAGGGCAGGACGGGGTTTCAGGGACGGGCAAGACTAAGAGCTTTTAGCCGCAGAGGTCGCAGAGAAAGGCCGCAGGCCGCGGAGAAAAACGTCGCGCATCGATCCGAAAACTGCCTCAGGGACTTTGTACATGCTCCTACGGCGTGAATCCTGAATGGCCATTTTATGCCATCGCCAAGGGGCGAGGCATCAGTTCACGGTCAGGGGAATCGAGACGGTTGCATCGGCATTCCTGTTGGCTCCGTCGCTGCTGTTGCTCTCGGTGAAGGCATAGACGCTAAGGCTGTAGTTGCCGGGAGGCGTGCCGTTGCTACCGGGCGGAGTTGCTGAAGGGCTGCGGCTGCCGCCGCAACTCCAAGTTGCGGCGCTCATGAGAATCAGTGCGACAAACAGCGTGCAGGTGTAAAGGCAGGTGCGACTGCGGCGGCGCGCAACCGGCGACACAATCACAGACACCAGAAACCCCGCTATCGATATGGGCAGCCAGAGGCGCTTGTTGGCATGGAGAAATATTGGAGGCGGAAGCGAGTTTGACGCTGCCGTATTCGCGGTGGTGGTCACGGTGACGGTGACGGTCTCAGCGGCGCTGGAGTTCAGGACATAGGTATTGAGCGGGTCATTGGTGGCAATGGCGCAACTCGCCTTTGGCGCTGTGGTGGTGCACGAGAAATAGACGTAGCCGGTGCCAGCGGTGAGCGTGGGAGTGAAAGTGCTGGTGTTGCCGGTGGTTGCTCCGGCCTGCAAAGTGATCGGAGGTGGAGTTCCCAGCACTGGAGCAGTCACGGCCGGGGATGGCTGGTATTGTCGAACATAATCCACCAGCATTTGGTCGGGGCTGGGAGTATTGGCGGTCGAGCCGCCCAAGGTGCCGCCGACGGCTACATTCGCGAGCAGAAAAAGCTGAGCATTGAAAGGCCAAGTGTCGGAAGACGAGAGATTACTGGGGGTTTCGATGAGGAAGGGCTTGGTGGGATCGTCCACGTAGAACTGCATCATGTTGGCGGACCAGATGGTTCCGTAGGTATGGAAGGTCGTGTCCGCTTGCTGGCCGTTGGGGAATGTATAGAGTGCTCCGATGCCGTCGCCTCCCGTCACCGCGGTGTGGATGGTGGTTTTGTTTCCAGCGGGACCGGGGCCGCTCAGAACTTGAGGAGACCAATTCTCCATGAAATCGACTTCGCCGCAGGCCGGCCAGGGAGTTGAGTTGATGTCGTTGCCGAGGGACCAGAAGGCGGGCCAGAGCCCGGGATTGGTAGTGTTGGGAAGCTGGATGCTGGCCTCGATGCGGCCGTACTGAAAATTCTCCAGGCCCTGGGTTTTCAGGCGAGCCGAAAACCAGGTGCCATTATTGTTGATGACCTGAATGATGAGGTGCCCGTTGCCGTCGAGATAAGCGTTCGAAGTGGCGGTCGAGAAAGTAGCGGGACAGTTCGTCGGGTTGCCGGAATATCCGGGAGGTCCGCAGTAGGTTTCGACTTCGTTATTGCCGAAGCCGCTGTTTCCGAGATCGAAGCTCCACACCGTTGTGTCAGGGGAAGCTGGCGTCGCTGCGTTAAATTCCTGGCACCATTGCGGATTCCATGTTACTGCCCCGGTCGTGCTGGAGGGCACGCCACTGCAGCCCTGTGCGTGGGCTCGTCCCATGCTCGCGAGAAAGAAGACCACGATCGCAAGAAAGCATCGTGATCGGCAGAATGCGGGACGCGACGAACTTGCATCCTGAGGCGCTGAGATTCGCGGGATATCTGCGCGGCTTGCCATGGTTTCGATTCTAACGCGTGAAATGCGGGATGCCGGGGACAATGTTGTAACGGCGTCTGCCGTTTGGTCATTTCGGCGACGCCTTACAGATGTTAAAGTGCTTTGGCGGGTTGGAGATGAAGATGGAGTTGACGGAACTGGCTGGAAAATTTACGGAGTGGTGCGGGAAGCGGCCGACAGTCTCCAGCGCGCCGGGGAGGGTCAATTTAATTGGGGAGCACACGGACTACAACGACGGTTTTGTGATGCCGAGCGCGATCGGGTTTTACACTCGCGTGGCCGGGGCGGGTCGAGACGACCGGCGGTTGGTGATTCGATCCGGGCAATTTCGGGGGGAGTGCGAGTTTGATCTGGATCATCTACCGATGCGAGGCGCGGGCAACTGGTGCGATTATGTGGTGGGCGTGGCAGCGGTTCTGCAGCAGGGTGGACATGGTTTGCGGGGAGGGAATTTGTGGGTAGAGGGAGAGATTCCGGTTGGGTCAGGGCTGAGTTCTTCGGCGGCCATTGAAGTGGCTTGTGCTTTGGCACTGATGGAGTTGAACGGAATTGCGTTGCCGCTGGCTGAGGTGGCGAAGATGTGCCAGGGTTGCGAGAATGATTTTATTGGAGCGCGAGTGGGGATCATGGATCAGTTTGTTTCGTGCCTGGGAAAGGCGGGGCACGCGCTGCTGCTCGATTGCAGGTCGCTGGCGTTCGAACTGGTTCCGATTCCGGAGAGAGTGAGGATGGTGGTTTGCAACACGATGGTGAAACATGCGCACGCAGGCGGCGAGTACAATCGGCGGCGCGAGGAGTGCGAGGCGGGAGTGAGGATACTGAAACGCTGGTATCCGGAGATTCGGGCGCTGCGGGATGTTTCGGTTGAGCAGGTGGCGGAGCACGCGAAAGATTTTCCGGAGACGATTCTTAAGCGATGCCGCCACGTGGTGGAAGAAAATGCGAGGGTGCAGGAAGGCGCACGACGGCTTCGGGCGGGCGATTTGAGTGGGTTTGGAGAGCTGATGCGAGAGTCGCACCGGAGTTTGCGCGATTTGTATGAAGTGAGTTGCAGAGAACTGGACCTGATGGTGGAGGCTGCGGAGGGTTTGCCGGGCTACTACGGCGGACGCATGACTGGGGGAGGGTTTGGGGGATGTACGCTGAACCTGGTGGAAGCGGGTTCCGCGGAAGATTTTGCCGGACTTATTTCGGAGCGCTATCAGGGGACCACGGGGATCAAGCCAGAGGTTTACACCTGTTCCGCCGCGGATGGAGCGAGGGTCGAAAGCAATCCAGCAAGGTGATACGAGGCCGAGTGGAACTGGAAAAGCTGCAAGGAAAGTCGCATCGCCGCTACAATCCGCTGACGCGGGACTGGATTCTGGTTTCGCCGAATCGCACGGAGCGGCCGTGGCAGGGGCAGACGGAGAAGGCTGCGGCAGCGGCGGCGCCGGCTTACGATCCGAGTTGCTACTTGTGTCCGGGGAATGCGCGCGCGGGGGGAATGCGGAATCCGAAATATTCCTCGACATTTGTTTTCGATAACGATTTTGCGGCGCTGCAAAGTGATCTGACGGACTTGACGGTGAACGATGGCAAGAATCTTTTGGTCGCAGAGTCGGAGAGCGGGGTTTGCCGTGTGGTTTGTTTTTCGCCGCGGCACGATTTGACGCTGGCGCAGATGACGGCGGGCGATATTAGGGGCGTGGTTGAGGTGTGGGCGGAGCAGTACCGCGCGCTGGGCGAGATGCCGCAGATCAATCATGTGCAGATTTTTGAAAACCGCGGGGCGATGATGGGGTGCAGCAATCCGCATCCGCATGGGCAGATATGGGCGACGCAGAGTGTTCCGAACGAACCGCGGAAGGAACAGGAATCGCTGGAAGATTACCGGCGGGAGCGCGGTAGTTGCATGCTGTGCGACTATGCCGCGTTGGAGTTGGCTGCGGGGGAGCGAGTCGTTTGCCAGAATGAGTTCTTTGTTGCGGTGGTGCCTTTCTGGGCGACTTGGCCGTTTGAAGTTTTGGTGTTGAGCAAGCGGCATGTGGGCGATCTCGATGGGCTGGACGCGGCGGAGCGCGGCGGGTTGGCGGATATTTTGAAACGCGTGACGACGCGGTATGACAATTTGTTTCAGACGTTGTTTCCCTATTCGATGGGATTTCACCAGCGTCCGACGGATGGGAAGGAACATGAGGAGTGGCATCTGCACGCGCACTTTTTCCCTCCGCTGTTAAGGTCGGCGACGGTGAAGAAATTTATGGTGGGGTTTGAGCTGCTGGCGTCGCCGCAGCGGGATATCACCGCGGAGACGGCGGCGGCGCGGCTGCGGGCGATGACCGAGGAACATTACCTGCTGCATCCACACTGAACTGCTTGCATGCCCGATTCTCATCCTAATCTGGAGACACCTATTTTGGAGATACCCGGTGTGGAGATACCCATACTCGAAACCGAGCGGCTCAAACTGCGAGGCCATCGCATCGACGATCTTGTGCATTGCGCCGCGATGTGGGCGGACCCGGTGGTGGTTCAGTACACCGTCCGCAAGGCGCTTAGCGAAGAAGAAAGCTGGAGAAGGTTATTGAGCTACGTGGGGCATTGGGCGTTGATGGGTTTTGGCTATTGGGTGGCGGCGGAAAAGGTGACGGGCAAGTTTGTAGGGGAGATCGGATTTGCCGACTACAAGCGCGAGATCGAACCATCGCTAAAGGGCGTGCCGGAAATCGGGTGGGCGCTGGCGTCGTCGGCGCACGGCAAAGGCTACGCGACGGAGGCGGTGCGCGCGGCGGTGGCGTGGGGCGATGCGCATTTCCAGGAGGCACGGACGGCTTGCATCATTGCGCCGGAGAATGTGGCGTCGATTCGCGTGGCCGTGAAATGCGGATACAGGGAATTGCAGCGAACGATGTATAAGGGAAATCCGGTCGCGATGTTTGTTCGGGAGTCGGAGCTGAGGAACGATGGGTTCTGACTCGCTGAGGTCGGCTGCGCTGCCATCAGTTCCTTCGGCGATCTACGCTCCCACGAAGAACTTGCGCCGCATCAGTCTCGCGCCGTTTGTAGCGCTGCTGTTTGCTTACTGCGCGGGCGGGCCGTTTGCGCTGGAGTCGATGATCTCAACCTCCGGGCCAGGGTTGGGGCTCACGTTTCTTCTGGTGGTGCCATTACTGTTCGCGGTTCCCATTGCGCTAGCTACAGCTGAAATGACCACGCTGATGCCGGTGGAAGGCGGCTTCTACCGCTGGAGCCGCGCTGCGCTGGGCGAGTTTTGGGGATTTCAGAGTGGCTGGTGGAACTGGACGGGCACGTTTCTGATGGCTGCCTCCTACGGCGTGGCCATGGCCGACTACCTGGAGAGCTGGTTCCCCATGCATTCGCGCGCCGAGCACTGGGCCGTAGCGTTCGCTTTTCTGGCGTTCGTGGCTTACCTGAATGTGTGCGGCATTCATCTGGTGGGGAAACTCACGCTGATTCTGTTGCTCACCATGGCGGTGCCCCTGGTCGTCTTTATTGTGATGGGGTTTCATCAGGCGCACTTCAATCCATTTCATCCGTTTCTGCCGACGGGTGCGCCGTGGCAGGGGGCTTTCGGGCTGGGGCTGGCGATTGCGCTGTGGTCGTATGCGGGGTATGAACAACTTTCGACCGTGATCGAAGAAGTAGAGAACCCGGCGCGGAATTTTCCCATCGGGCTGGCGATCGTGGTTCCGCTGGCGATTGGAATTTACGTGATCACTCTAAGCGCGGGGCTGGCGGCGCTGGGCAACTGGCGGGAGTGGGACACTGGATATCTGGTAGCCGCAGCGCGGCTCGTCGGCGGGAGCGGCCTGGGCACG
>Ga0181525_10002801_pt1 | contig 14032 bp, 16 predicted proteins | sample PEATcosm2014_Bin_48_FD_121100 | JGI IMG/M metagenome (GOLD analysis project Ga0181525, IMG submission 121100) | Peatland microbial communities from MTU Mesocosm Facility, Houghton, MI, USA - PEATcosm2014_Bin06_10_metaG | ecosystem: Environmental > Terrestrial > Soil > Wetlands > Peat | place...
CGGCTGAAGAATTCGCGCGTGAGATAGGGATGGCCCCATTTGCGGCCGCCCGTGTCCATGTAGAACGCGAAGAACTGGTCCCAGACGCCTTCCGTCAGGTTGCGTCCCGTGACCCAGTCGAATTCGACGCCGGCTTCGCGCACTGCCGCGCGTTCCTTCCGGAGGTTCTTTCGTTTGGACGAAGAGAGTTCGGCCAGGAATTCGTCGAAGCTTCCGTAACCGCGGTTTTCCCAATGGAATTGCTGGTCGGTGCGCTGAAGATAGCCCGCCTGCCCGGCGGCGTTCCATTCCTCTTCCGTCAGGAAGGTGATGTGGAGCGATGAGGCGCGCAGGTCGCGGACCGCGGCGACGCCAGCGGCGAGCAACATCGTCCGTACACTGTCTTTATCCGCGGATGGCGCCACGAGAAGACGCGTGCCCGTCACCGGCGTGAAGGGCACGGATGCCTGGAGCTTCGGATAATAATCGCCGCCCGCGCGCTCGAACGCATCCGCCCAGCCCTGGTCGAAGACATATTCGCCCTGGCTGTGGTTCTTCAGGTAGAGCGGCAGGAGGCCCGCGACCTGCCCGTCGTTCTCGACGACGAGATGGCAGGGACGCCAGCCCGTGCGCGCCGTCGCCGAGCCCGATTCCTCGACCGCCGCGAAGAACTCGTACCGCGTGAAAGGGTGCGGATCGCGTTCGCCTTCGGGATTGGCGCAGGCGTTCCATGCAGCGGCGCCGATCGACGCCGCAGGTCCAGCCAAACGCGCCGTAAGCCTGTTGCGGGTCACGCGAGCTCGAACACCGCCTCCACTTCGGTCGCGACGTTGCGCGGAAGCGAACCGGCGCCCACGGCCGCGCGCGCATGGCGCCCGGCATCGCCGAAGACCTCGACGAACAGATCCGACGCGCCGTTGGCGACCTCGGGGTGCTGCGCGAAGCCCGCTATGGCGTTGACGAAGACGGTGACCTTGACGCAGCGCTTCACGCGGTCGAGATCGCCGCCCGCAGCCGCCTTGACCTGTGCGATGACGTTGACGGCGCACAGCCGGGCCGCGGCCTTGCCGTCTTCGAGCGTCAATTCCTTGCCCACCGTGCCCACATATTTGAGCCCGTCGGCGGCGAACGTGACCTGGCCGGAGATGAACACGAGACTGCCGCTCGCCACGAACGGCACATAGCTCGCCACCGGCGCAGGCGGCGTCGGCAGAACAATCCCCAAATCCTTCAATCGCGACTCGATTTTTCCGGTCATCCGAAACTCCTTGTTCTAGAGAAGCGTAATCTCTGAGGGCGTGCGAGGCGAGGGGCTCCCGCGTCGCGGCGCGACCCGCTATAGAGGGTTATGACCAAACGGCTCGACGCGGACGACCCTTGCCCCGTGCGTGACGGGTATGCGATGCCCGCGGAATGGGCGCCGCATGCGCGCACATGGATGTGCTGGCCTGCCCGTACCGAGGCATGGGGCGGCCCGGAAGGGCTCTTGCGGGCCAAGCAGGCTTATGCCCGCGTCGCGCGTGCGGTCTCTTCCTTCGAGCCGGTGACGATGGCAGTCCGCCCGCAGGATGCGGCGGAGGCGCGGCTCGCCTGTGCGAGCAAAGTTGCGATCTTCGAGACGGCGCTCGACGATTCCTGGGCGCGCGACATGGGGCCGAGTTTTCTCATCGGGCCCGAGGGCCGCCGCGCGGGCACCGCCTGGCATTTCAATGCGTGGGGCAACAAATATCTTCCGTATACGGATGACGCGGCTCTGGCGGAGAAAATCCTGACCGAGGAAGGCGCACGCGTCTATCGCGCCCCGCTCGTCTGCGAGGGCGGCGCGATCCATGTCGACGGCGAAGGTACGCTGATCACCACCGAGCAATGCCTCCTGAACGACAATCGCAATCCCAATCTCGACCGGCAGCAGGTGGAGGAGCGGCTCGCCTTGTTCACCGGCGCGCGGCGCATTCTCTGGCTGGGCGAGGGTTTCTCGGACGAAGAGACGGACGGCCATATCGACAACATTGCGTGTTTCGCCGCGCCGGGGCGTGTGATCGTGGGCGTGCCGGCCTCGCGCAAACATCCCGATTATGAGCCCGTCGTCGAAGCCATCCGCCGGCTTGGCGAGGCCCGCGATGCCGAGGGGCGCCGGATCGAGATCGTGGAAATCGCGCAGCCGAAAAAGGTGCGCGTCGATTGGCGCGGGCGCCCGCTGCAGGCGAGCTACATCAATTTCTATCTCACCAACGGAGGCCTCGTGATGCCGGCCTTCGACGACCCGCATGACGAACGCGCGCGCGACGCGCTGGCGGCCTGTTTCCCCGGCCGCGACATCCTTCAGATCGATGCGCTCGATATCGTCGAAGGCGGCGGCGGCATCCATTGCATCACCCAGCAGGAGCCCGCATGAGGCCGATCATCCTTGCCGCCACGCAGTTCGCCTGCTCGTGGGATACGCGGGCCAACGTCGCGAAGGCGAAAGACCTTGTGCGCGCGGCGGCGGATGCGGGCGCCAATGTCGTGCTGGTCCAGGAGCTGTTCGAGACGCCCTATTTCTGCCAGGACCAGTTGGCCGAGCATTTCGCGCTGGCGAAACCTTTCGAAGGCAATCCGCTTGTGGCCGAGATGGCGGATCTCGCCAAATCGCTCGGCGTCGTCTTGCCGGTGAGTTTTTTCGAGCGCGCGGGGCGTGCCTACTTCAATTCGGTCGCGATGGTCGATGCGGATGGACGGGTCCTGGGGCTCTATCGCAAATCGCACATCCCCGACGGCCCAGGCTACCAGGAGAAGTTCTATTTCACGCCGGGCGACACCGGCTTCAAAGTGTGGCCGACGCGCTTCGGCGCGATGGGCTGCGCGATCTGCTGGGATCAGTGGTTTCCGGAATCGGCGCGCGCGATGGCACTGATGGGCGCGGAGGTGCTGTTCTATCCGACGGCGATCGGGAGCGAGCCGCCGCCGGCGCCGCCCGTCGACAGCCGCGACCATTGGCGCCGCGTGATGCAAGGACACGCCGCCGCCAATTACATGCCGCTCGTGGCGTCGAACCGTGTCGACGTCGAAAAAGGGCGGGCGTGCGAGATGACGTTCTACGGGTCCTCGTTCATCGCAGGGCCGACGGGTGAAATCGCGGCCGAGCTTGGGCGCAGCGACGAAGGTTTCTGCGCCGCGAGCTTCGATCTCGATGCGATCGCGGTTGCGCGCGCCTCCTGGGGTCTGTTCCGTGACCGCCGGCCCGAACTCTATGGCGTGCTCAAGAGCCACGACGGAAAGACCGAATGACGCGGGCGTTCGCGCTTGCGGCGCTTGTTGCGGCGTTGGGACTGGGCGCGGGGGCGCCGCCTCCGCATCTCGCCTCCTATCGCGCCGTCTATGAGGTCACGCTGGAGCACACGTCGGGCGGCGTCCTGGCTGCGCACGGACGCATGGCGGTCGAATTCCGCGACACCTGCGACGGCTGGGCGACATCGCAGCGCCTGATCGCCGACATGACGGACTCGCAAGGCGTCCTCAGCCGCACGGATTTCTTCGTCACCGCATGGGAGAGCAAGGACGGCCGCACCATGCGCTTCGACATCAACAATTCGCACGACGGCAAAGTCGAGAGCCGCCACCGGGGCTCGGCCCAGCTCGCGCCGGACGGATCGGGCCATGTCGAGCTTGCGGCGGGAAAGCCTGCGAAATTTTCGCTTCCGAAAGGCACCGAATTTCCGACCGCGCAGATCCTTTCCTTGCTGCGCGTGGCCGCAAGCGGCAGCGGCACGGCGAAGCATCTCGTTTTTCAGGGCGGCGACCGGACGGATCTGAATTTTTCGACGGCCGTGGTCGGCAGGCGCGCGGTCGCGCCCGCAATCGCCTCGGCTATCGCCATCGACCGGCACGGGCTTCTGAAGAACGCGGCCGCATGGCCGGTGCTCATCAGCTATTTTCCGGTCTCGTCGCGCGCCGAGACGCCGGACTACGAAGTCGCGACGCATCTTTTTGCGAACGGCGTGAACGGTTCGATGTCGCTCGTCTATCCCGACTATACGCTGCGCGCGACGCTGGGCCGTCTCGACCCGCTTCACGCGTCCTGCTGATCCGATACGCGGTAGTGATACCGATAGAGCTCGCGAAATCCGAGGTCGGCGTAGAGCGGTTTCGCCTTCTCATTGTCACCGATGACGCTGAGCCACGCCGTCTTCGCTTCGCGCGCAGAACCCCAATGCATGAGCGCCGAGACGAGCTTGCGCGCTGCACCCCTGCGCCGCGCTTGCGGCACCGTAACGATGTCGAAGATACCCAGATGATCGCGCTCGAGAACGCCGAGACCGAACGCGATGGCGCCATTGTCGTCCCACACGCTCGCAAAAGCCCTGGGCAGCGGTGAAATCCTGTCGAGGATGGCGCGGTGTGCGCGGCGCTTGTTCGCCGGCAGATGGTGCGCGTCGGCGTAACCGTTCTCCCAGGCATCCAGGCAATTCCCCGTGATTGTGACGTCGCTGTCGGCCGGTGCGATGTCGCCCAGGGCTTTTGTCATCACGATCGTCTCGTCGAGGACGCCATAACCGCGGTCGGCGAGAATGCGGTCGGGCTCCGGTCCCGCGAGCGGTGACAGGCGGAACACAGTCGGGGAGGCCAACGAGGTGTAGAAACGCTCCGCCTGATCGAGCGTCGCGCGGAACGGTCCGCGGGCCTCCATCGCGCTCGCCGAATTGGCGCGCTTCGTGTAGCCGTTCGCTTCCCGGAATACCCAGCCGTCGCACATCACCGTGCGCCGGGACGGCCAGGAATTCACCAGATGCTCTTCCGTCCGCCGGACGGCCTCGAGATATGCGCTCATGCGTTTCCCCAAAACAAAAAACCCGCCAATTTCGTGGCGGGGCGTTTCACTTTCGGATGTTGGCGTTGTGGCTCAGCAGCCCGCGCGCAATCGTCCGGCCCCTCGGGAGAGGCTACGGCGTCGGCTGGCGGTGGTCGTCATTGCGAACATGAGGTGCTCTCTATGCGAGAGAGGGCGAGGCGTCAATAGCGTGGAGCATTGGCGCAAGCACGGGTTAATCAATCTTCTTATCGGTCGAGTGAGACTTCGGGGGGCATGCTCTGCAAAGGGGTGGAGGGTGCCATGGGCAAAAAACTTTCGATGGCGAACAGCACCGGGTGGTTCAGCGACGCGATCGGTGGAGCGTGGCGCATCATCAAGCATGGAACGAAGATCCACAACGCTGCGAATTCTCCTTACTACGACGAGCTTTGCGCGCTGAGCGCCGAACACATGGCGATCCTGGTGCATAAGCGTACCAGGTATCTCGGGAAGCCTGGCGCCGAAATGACCCTGCGCTGGTTCACCGAGCTCGACGACTTTGTGACTCATACGATCTGTCCCCGGCTTTTCGATGCTTCCACGGCGGAAGTGGGCAACAAGAGCGACATTATCGAAGTGCTGGACGAGATCATCGGCGCCGAGCAGCGCCGGCTGGCGGCGGAGTCGGCCAGCGATATGCCCCACACGTCGAGGTTCGATACGAGCTGGGCGAGCTAAGCCGGCTTTTCGGGCCGCTCGGAGGTGTGACTCAAGGACCTCGTTTCGCGGATCGCCCGCGGCCTTTGCCGACCGCGTCCGCGCCGAATTTTTCGCGCACACGGTCAATCGCGTGTTCGGCGGCGGCGCGTTTGACGCTGCCCTTGTCGACGAGATCGGCCGGATCGCAATCTTGCGCTGAGCAGAGATTGGTGATGCCGACACCCAGAAGCCGATACGCCGTTCCGTCCGCTTCCCGCGCAAGCGCTTCGCGGGCGACGCGGAAGATCCGGTCGGCCAGCTGCGTCGGCGCGTCGAGCGAGATGCTGCGCGTGCGGATGCGGAAATTTGCGGTCTTGAGCTTCAGGACGATCGTGCGCCCGCCGAGCTCGCTGTTCTTCGCCCGCGCCGAGACGCGCTCGGCCTGCCGCCACAGGATGCTTTCGAGCTCCGTGTATTCGATGATGTCCTGAAAGAAGGTCGTCTCCGAAGAAATGCTTTTCATTTCGCCGGAGGGATCGACGCGGCGTGAATCCTCCGCATGGGCCATCCGGTGAAGCCACAATCCGGTCGCGCCGTAGCGCTTCGCCAATTCGCGGCGGTCGGCGTCCTGAAGCTGCGCAATGCGCGTGATCCCGTCTTTCGCGAGCCTCGCGACCGATGCTTTGCCGACGCCGCGGATGAAGCCGACAGGCTTGTCGCGGAGGAAACTCTTCGCTTCGGCGCGGCCGATGACGGCGAAGCCGCGCGGCTTGTCGAGTTCGGAGGCGAGCTTGGCCAGGAATTTGTTGAAGCTGAGCCCGATCGAGGCGGTGATGCCGATTTCCGTTTCGATGCGGCGCGCCAGACGCGCCATGGTCTTCGCAGGGCTAGCGCCATGCAGCCGCTCGGTGCCGGAAAGATCGAGATAGGCTTCATCGAGCGAGAGCGGTTCGACGAGCGGCGTGAGCTCGCGCATCAGCTTGCGCACTTCGCGTGCGACGCCGGCATATTTCGCCATGTTGGGCTTCAGGACGATGGCCTGCGGGCAAAGCTTCTTCGCCTGGAACATCGGCATGGCGGAGCGCACGCCGTCGATGCGCGCGATGTAGCAGCAGGTCGAAACGACGCCACGCACGCCGCCGCCGATGATGAGCGGCTTGTCGGCGAGCGAAGGATCGTCGCGCTTTTCGATGGCCGCGTAGAACGCGTCGCAATCGATATGGGCAATGGCGAGCGTATGGAGTTCGGGATGGGACAGAAGGTGCCGGCCGCCGCACGCCCCGCAGCGCTTTCCGCCATCTTGCGCGTCGGCAAGGCAATCGCGGCAGAAGGCGCTCATCCCCGCATCGCCTGTTCCAGTTCGTCTTCACGCCACAGCCATGCCGCGCCCCGCACGCCGCTCGAATCCCCATGCACGTTTTTCAGCACGCGCGTGGGCCCTTCCGGCGTGAAGGCATAGGCCCTGATACGCTCCGGCAATTCGCGATAGAGCGCGTCGATCTTCGATAGCCCGCCACCAAGCACGACGACATCGGGATCGATGACATTGACGATGGTCGCGATCGCGCGGGCGAAGCGGTCATAGAAAATTTCCATCGCGGCTTGCGCGGCTGCATCGCCTGCCGCCGCCGCGTCCGCGATCTCGGTTGCGATCAGCGCGCGGCCCGTGGCCTCGGTGAATTGGCGGGCAAGCGCCGGCCCGCTGATCCAGCTTTCGATGCAGCCCTGCTTGCCGCAATAGCAAACGGGACCGGGAATCTCCGCATGCGAAGGCCGGGGGAGCGGATTGTGTCCCCACTCGCCGGCAATGGCGTTTGCGCCCAGAAGCACACGCCCGCCGACCGCGACACCGCCGCCGACGCCGGTGCCGGCGATGATTCCGAACACGACCTCGGCGCCGCGCCCGGCGCCGTCCGTCGCCTCGGACAGCGCAAAGCAATTGGCGTCATTGGCGACGCGCACCGGCCGGCCGAGTGCGGCCGCGAGATCCTTGTCGAGCGGATGGCCGATGAGCTTCGTCGAGTTCGCATTCTTGACAAGACCCGTCCGCGCGCTGATCGCGCCCGGAATGGCTATACCGACCGAGCCGCGTTGGCCGAGTTGTCCTTCCGCGCGGACCACGAGATCGCGCATGGCCCCAATGGTCCCCGCGTAATCGTCCTTTGGCGTCGGCACGCGCTCGCGCCAGACGACGTTGCCCGCATTGCCGAGCGCGACGAGTTCGATTTTGGTGCCGCCGAGATCGATGCCGATACGCACGGCTATTGTCCTTCCAGCCGCGCGCGCACGAACGCCGCGATTTCCGCCCAGTCGTCGGCGCGCAGATGGGCATGCGGGGAGGGCGGCATGAGCGGCCGCAGCCTTTCGTCGCCGACGAAATGAATGCGGACGACGTCGGGCGCCAATTCGGCGACCGAGGCGTGGTGGAGCGGCACATCGTCCACGAAGAACACCGGGCCGCCGGCGCGTTTCGCGAGCGCCTTGACCGCGGGGCCCTTGGGACCGGAATTGACGAGAAGCGGTGCCGTGAGGCCGAGAGCGGCGAGGTTCCTGAGCCGCGCGGGCGCCTGGGCCGGCGAGACGTTCGAAACCACGACGACATTCATCGTTTCGCTGAGCGCTGCCAGCGCCTCGAACGCGCCCGCCACCGGCTCGAGCCAGTCGAGCCCGGAGCGGAACTCGTCGAGCAGTCCCGTCACCTCGATGTCGATCAGCGCCGCGCGGCCTTCGCGCCGGCGCACATTGCCGTGCAACCGGTAGCTGACGAGATCGAGATAGCAATCGTGGCCCGCGAGAAATTTGTCGAGGCCGCGGGCAAAAGCCAGGAGGACTTCGTCGGCGTCGACAACGAGAAGCGGCCGGCCTGCGGCGAGCGGCACTGTCGCCGCGTCGGTATGAAAGCTATTGACCATCATGCGCCGGGAAGCGCGCGCCGCGCCGCATGAAGCTCGCGCGGGTCAATCGCGGCCTCGGCGCAGAATTCTGTCACCCGCGCGTCATCGGACAGGATAAAGTCGAGAACCGCCGCCAGGATTTCGGGCTGGTCCGCCTGCGCCCTCAAGTCCGCCGGAGAGACACCGGAAAGGGTCACGAATCGATCGAGGTCTTCTTCGGAATGCGCGAGGAATGCCAAAGCCTTAAGCGCCAATATTTCAGCCTCCACGGTATTCACGGTCGGTGCCTTTATCAACGGAGCGTTAAGAGTTCCGTCCTAATACTACACGAGAAGAGGCCGCTTCAGCCGATCACCCGGGTCGCGGGCCTGCCGCGGCAGTGGGTAATTTGACATCTTGGAGAGTCAAGCGATGGACGCGAAGGCGAAGACGGTTCTGATCGTCGAGGATAATGAGCTGAATATGAAGCTCTTCCACGACCTTCTCGACGCGCATGGCTACAATATCCTGCAGACCAAGGACGGCATGGAAGCGCTCGACATCGCGCGCGAGCACCATCCCGACCTGATCCTGATGGACATCCAGCTGCCGGAAGTCTCGGGCCTGGAAGTCACCAAATGGCTGAAGGAAGATGATTCGCTGAAGGCCATTCCCGTCGTCGCGGTGACGGCCTTCGCCATGAAAGGCGATGAAGAAGTGATTCGTCAGGGTGGTTGCGAGGCTTACATCTCCAAGCCCATCTCGGTGACGAACTTTCTCGATACCGTGCGCCGCTTCATCGGCTAATCCGTCATGACAGCGCGGGTTCTCGTCGTCGACGACATCCTGTCCAACGTCAAGCTGCTCGAAGCGAAGCTCTCAGCCGAGTACTTCGAAGTGGTGACGGCGTTCAACGGTGCCGAGGCTCTCGTGAAAATCGAGGAGCACACGCCCGACATCGTGCTGCTCGACGTGATGATGCCGGGCATGGACGGCTTCGAAGTCTGCCGGCGCATCAAGTCCAATCCCAAGATCGCGCATGTGCCCGTCGTCATGGTGACGGCGCTCGATCAGCCGTCGGATCGCGTCGCGGGCCTCGATGCGGGCGCCGACGATTTCCTGACGAAACCCGTCGACGATGCAGCACTCTTCGCGCGCGTGCGCAGCCTCGTGCGCCTCAAGATGATGACCGACGAGCTTCGGATGCGCGAGACGACCGGGCAGAGCATGGGCCTTGTCGACCCGGCCGAGAGCATGAGCGAGCCCGCGCCCGCTGGCCGCATTCTCATCATCGAGGACCGGCCTGAATCGCTCGCCTGGTTCATGACGGCGCTAGAAGGTGCCAACGACGTCACCGCAGCCGACAGCTTCGAGGAAGCGATGGTGCGCGTGCGCGGCGGCGACTACGATCTGATCGTGGTGAGCCTGGGGCTTCGCACCTTCGACGGATTGCGGCTCTGCTCGCAGCTGCGCTCGCTGCCCGAAGCCCGTCACGTGCCGATCCTCGTCGTCGTCAGCGACGGCGATCGCCGGAAGCTTTCACAGGCGCTCGAGATGGGCGTCAACGACTATCTCTCGCGGCCCGTCGACAAGAACGAGCTGATCGCGCGGGTGCGCACGCAGCTTCGCCGCAAGCGTTATCAGGACCGGCTGCGCTACAATGTCCAGCTCAGTCTCGAGATGGCGATCACCGACCAGCTCACGGGCCTGCACAATCGCCGCTATATGAGCCGCCATCTCGATACGCTGATCGCGGGCTCCAACAAAACCGGCAAGCCGATCGCGTTCCTCATCTTCGACATCGACCATTTCAAGCGCGTCAACGACACGTTCGGTCACGACATCGGCGACGAGGTGCTGAAGGAATTCGCGGGCCGCATCGCGGCCAATGTGCGCGGCATCGATCTCGCCTGCCGCTATGGCGGTGAAGAGTTCGTCGTCGTCATGCCCGATACCGATATCGAATTCGCCTATAACGTCGCCGAGCGCCTGCGCAAGAGCGTGGAGACGACGCCGTTCGACATCAGCCGGGCGCCTAATCATCTGAGCGTCACGATCAGCATCGGCATTGCCGGATCCCGCGCGCCGGGCGACACGGCATCCGCGCTCCTTCACCGCGCCGACCAGGCGCTCTACCGCGCCAAGAACGACGGCCGCAACCGCGTCGTGGCGGCAGCGGCTTAAACCGTCGCGCGTTCGCGAAAGATCGCCATCGGTCTATTCCCTGCGATCAGGGATTTTATCAGGGAATGGAAATAACGCGGCCGCAACGCGCGCGCGTCTGGCGCAACGGCCATGCGGTTTTCTCGCGTTTCGCAGGCAGTGCGGGTGGACGAAAACAGGGAATAACAGCGAATTTTTCCTCTGTGTACGTCCTTTCTGCGGCGGAGCATGCGACGCGAGATTTTTTCACAGGGAGACGGTGAGACAGTGAGACAGCGAGCACGCCTCTTGCAGCGCGCCACAGCGTAGAAGCACTTCTTGCGCGCCCTCGGCGCGCGACCCCTTCATCGAAACACGACGCACATTCGTCGCCAACACACTGCGTATCTCACTGTCTCACCGTCTCCCTGTGAAAAAATCTTACAGCCGCGACGCCGCACGCCGCCGAAAGGTCCGCACCCGGTTCGATATTCACAATGTCAAAGAGCGACGGGGAGTCTGCACCGCAAACGCGCGATTGTGAAGGCGAACAGTTCGGCTACATTTGAGCTCTGTTCGTCCGCGCCGCGTTGCGTCTTTGATCGCGAAAGCGCGGCAGAAGTCCAGATGGCGTCTATGCCGGGGGCCGATCACCCCGTTCCATCACCCAGCGCGTCACGGCCTGGTGATAGTTGATCGCGCCGGGCACGGTCATGTGGGTCTTCAGATATTTGAATCCGCACTTCTGCAGCGTGCGGTTGGGGCCGACATTGAAGGCATTCGGTTCGCAGAAAAGATGCTCGAGCTTCAGCCGGTCGAAATAGATCTTGACCGATTGCCGCACGCCTTCCGTCGCGATGCCCTGGCGGCGGTGTTCGGGTTCGACGACGTGGAGATGCATGTTGGCGCGTTCGCCGAAGATGATGTTGTTGCAGGTCGAAAAGCCGACCGGATCCTCGCCCGACAGCCAGATCGTCAGGAAATTCGCGCGCCGTTCGATGGGAAGCTCATAGTCGTGCTTGAGACGTTCAAGCCATTCGAAGCGTCTGGGCAGGCGGCTCGGATCGACGCCCATCATTTCCAGATGTTCCGGCGTCGCATGATGGAAATAGTCGATCACCAGCGGGACTTCCGAAAGCTCCATCTCTCGCGCAACGATTTTCATGGTCTGCCCCGTCAGCTCAGCGTGCCTTTGAGGAAGACGAGCGTGGCGGCGAAACCGATCGCGGTCCGCACGGCATGGAGCGAGCCCCATTGCGCCAGGAGATTGCGGCTCTCCGGCGGCGCGCTTGCCGGATCGATGGCCGCGAGCCTCGAATTCACCGGCGCGACGACGCCCAGCGTGTAGGGAATGTTGAGCGCCATCGCCAGCGCGCCGATCAGCCAGCTTTCGTCATCCAGTTCGGACCACGCGAGCATGCCCAGAAGAAACGCCACGATGACCAGCGAGAGCTGCATCACGAGGCCGCGCCCATAGGCGCGTTTCCATTCGAGAACGGCGTGGCGCGCGTCAAGCTCCGCCCGCGCCGGCTGCTCGGCGAAGTTGATGTAGAAAGCCGCCCCGGTGAACAGGGCGGCCGCGATCAGAGCGAGTTGTCCCGCGAGCATGATCAGTCCCCCGGCCTCGGGAAATGCGGCGACACGATACCGATTCCCCAGATGATTGACCATCGTAGGTTACGGCGGCGATCGTATGCGTCAGGTCGGTCCGAACGGCACGAGCATGGGCACCCTGCGACGATAGGAATCATAGGCGTCGGCGCCCAACTCTTCCCGCAGGAATCGCTCCTCGGTACGCGCTTTCAGCCAATACCCCACGATGAGGAGCACGGCGCCGAGGATCGCGTGCAACGTTCCCATCGTCACCACGGACGCAATCGTGGCGATATATATGCCGGTATAGATCGGATGACGCACGATGGCGTACGGACCCGTGTCGACCACCTTGTGGCCTTCCTTGCGCGTGATGGAGCCCGACCACAATCGGCCAAGATAAATTCGCGCCCACCATGCGAACAGAAATCCCGCTGCGCAAAGAGCGACCATCGCCCAGCCCACGGCAAGCGGAGGAACCCAAAACCGGTCGCCAAGAATGCCCGGCCAATTCACGAGCACAATTCGCCCGCCCGATCGGCGAAACATGGGCGCCAGCAACAGCACGAAGCCCGCGAATGTCAGCGTCCGGTAGAGCAGTTGTCCGGATATGCCGCGGCGCTTGATGGTGCGCGCAGTCCACACCGAGGCTGCCAGCCAGGAAACGATCCAGAGATCCCACGGGATGAAAATCGCCGCATCCGGCCACATGCCCATCCACATATTCGCGCGTCCCGCCTTTGTCGACTTTTCCCGGATCACATGATCTGAAGCGGCGCGATGCAACGTTGCAAGACCGCCGTGGTGACGATGTTACGCTCAAATGCTTCAAACATCATCGCGGGTTTCCGAGTGCGACGGCTTTGTGCGTCTCCAGAAGCATCGTGTTCCTGGACAGATAGCGGCTCGCTTCCCGCACATCCGAATAGAGATGAGACTTGAGCAGGTCCTTCAGCGTGTCAGGCTTCTCGCCGCGCAGATCCAGAAATACTGCGAGAGCAAACGCCCAGTCGCGTTCGCGGAGATAGCCCTGCTTCGACCATTTCCAGCCCTGCGAGAATGCATCGCCGTGCTGGCTGAAATTGAAGGCGTTGTTGGCGCCGAATGCGCCGAAGCCGAGAAAGACCGTCATCAGGTCGGTCGCATATTCGTGCATCTCTTCGCCACCCGGAAGCAGCACGCGAATGTTCGCAAGGCGGTAGTGGGCGAGCTCGTGGATAAAGGTCGCCACCAGCGTCGCCGGTTCGTTCACGCTTTCCGGATCGTAGGTGATCGTCGCTTCGCCGTCTCTCGCGCTGAAAGTGCCAAGCGGAAGGCCTCCCTTGTCGGTCTTCAGCAAGGCCAGTTCGGAGAGGCGAGGCTGCGGCCGATGGGGTTGCGCGAGCAGCTTGCATGGCCAGTCGCTCATACCGGCAAGCTGTTTGACGCAGTGAAATATGTGCGCGGCGCGGGCCTCGCCTGTCGCATCCGTGGCCGGAAAGAACTCCCGAGTCGGTCTCACAAGCGTCCCATGCTTAAGGCGCGTTAGGCCCCCGAAATTCTCGAGCAGGCATCGCCACGTGTCGAGGTGCCAGGCCTCATCGTCGGGGTCGAGGAAGTGTTTGCGGCCGAAGATCAGTTGCTACTCCCGCGTGGATTAAGACGCTGAAGCCTAAGTCGTGCGGATCACCAGAGTTTCGCCGTGGTGTCGGATTGTGTCCTCGATCTCAACACGACGAAGGATGGCGAAAATATTGCATGTTCCCGATTCTCCGACATGACTATTCCTGCATCGCGTAGAGTTTGACGAGACCGTAGAGGAAGTCGCGGCCGTTGTAGAGTGACGTGACGCGGATGCGTTCGTTGAGGCCGTGTACGCCGTTGCCGTCCGGATCGCCGAACATGCCGGTGACGCCGTAAGTGGGGATGCCGACCGGGCTGAGGAACGCGCCGTCGGTGGCGCCCGCGGTCAAAACCGGAATGATCGGAACATCGGGCC
>Ga0181525_10002804_pt1 | contig 14027 bp, 16 predicted proteins | sample PEATcosm2014_Bin_48_FD_121100 | JGI IMG/M metagenome (GOLD analysis project Ga0181525, IMG submission 121100) | Peatland microbial communities from MTU Mesocosm Facility, Houghton, MI, USA - PEATcosm2014_Bin06_10_metaG | ecosystem: Environmental > Terrestrial > Soil > Wetlands > Peat | place...
AAGATGGTAAAGGGCCGATAGCTCGACACACCCACGCTCACCTTAGGATTGACGAGATAGCCATTAGCGAGCTTGGCCTCGATGGCGACTTCGAACTCATGAAGGGACAATCCGGCCGCTCTCACCTGCCCAATTAACGGCAAGCGGACATTGCCGCTGCCGTCAACGTCGAATTCGCCGGAGAGATCGTCCTCGCCGTAGACTGTCACCTTGACCTTGTCGCCCGTGTCGAGCCTGTACGCTTGGGTACCGGGCGTTCCGGGACCTTCCTGCTCCGATACAGCTTGACCGACTTGGGCCCATGCCCCCTCTGTGGCACCGACCACAATGACAATCAGACTCGCAAGCGCACACGCCTTGGCGGCGTTCCAAATGCCAAAATTCATGGAAGATAGCCCGTCTTTGCTCCGACCCCTCGGGGCCCCGTTACACAATACCAGTTAGGCGAAAGTTAGGCTCGATACAAACGTGTTAGCCCACCATGGTTTCTCTGAAACGCGCCTTCAGCCTCGGTCCGCTTGGATGAAGCGCCGCCCCTCTCCCTCAAGAACCACACAGCTCAGCACGCCCGTCGCATAGGCGCCCGTGTCAACGGCGATCCTGTTATGCAGGCTGAGGGGGCGGGCCAAGGGGGTATGCCCGTGCACTATAACCTTCTCGTGCGCCGCCGTGCAGTTCAAGAAATCTTCACGGATCCAGAGAAGGTCTTGTTCGCTCTGATCTTCGATGCTCATTCCCGGGCGAATGCCCGCATGCACGAACGCGTAGTCTCCCAAAACGACCGAGGGCCGAAGTGAACGCAGAAACTCGAGATGGGCTAGCGGCATCGCCCCTTGCAATGCTTGCCGTGCTTCCTCGAACTTCTCGCTCGAATCGAAAAGCGGCGGTCGAACGCCGTAACTCAAAAGAGTTTCGGGCGCCCCGAAGGCGCGCCAGGCGCGATAAGTCTGAGCATCGGCGAGGAAGTCGAGCAGAGCTTGATCGTGGTTGCCTTTGACGTAATGTGCCGAAAATCCTTCAGGTACGCACCCGATAAGGCGGTCGATGACACCGCGCGAATTCGGCCCGCGGTCCACATAATCGCCCAGATAAACGATGACCTTTCTTCCAGAGAAGGACACGGCGTCGGCCTCGATGCGCGCGTGCAAGCCACCGAGCGCGGCGTCGCAGCCGTGGATATCGCCTACGGCATAGACGCGCGTCGCCTCAGGTACGCGCGCGTGCTGTTTGGGCCGAAACCCGAGCGCCGCGAGCCACTTCGCGCGTCTTGTGGGCTGGGAAGCTTCAGCTAGAATTGTCATGCTATGGGCCGGTATGATTTTTCCACTTTAAACTACACCATGCTGCATCGCAGTAAAACCGCGACGCTGCAGAACCAAAGAGTAGCATCGAGCGATGTTCCGGCTGGGCTATGTGGGGTTGAGTGCCGCGCTCGCGATTCCCGCGGTCGCCCCCCAACCTGTTACCATTCCCAATCTCGTTTTTGCGCCGCCGCGCTGCGCCTATGCCGTGTCGTTCCCCTGGCAGCCGACCGTTTCCCAATCAACCGCGCTCGACGGCGGCACGAATATGGCCGCCGATCTGGTTCGCGGCAGCGTGCGGTTCTCCGCGGCCTGCATTGCGACCGCGACGGGGCAGCCAGTTCAGCCTCTGCGGCCTTCCGAGGCTTCCCTCAGGATGGCGCAAATGGCGCGCGCGCTCGGCGTCAAGGACGCCACGATCCATCCGCTTGCCAAGCTGGGCGCGAATTGTGGCCAGGTCGAGGGCACGCTCGGCGATGGTGCAGCCCCCTATCGCATCGCGTCGCGCATCTGCATCGCAGCCGGATCGACCTTCATCGCCGAAACGATCGCTCGTGCAGGCGCCGAAGACGACACCGCTCGCAAATTCCTCGAATCCGTTGTCTCAAAATAAGCCCGCAGCCAAGGGACTCCAGATCAATAGGCGTTGTTCTGGCGCAGCACAGCGAAGAGCGTGCGCACCAGGATGTGCAGATCGAGCATGACGCTCGAATTCGCGGCGTACCAGAGATCGAATTCGATGCGGCGGAACATGAGATCGACGGTCGGCGTCTCGCCGCGCAGTCCGTTGACTTGCGCCCAACCCGTGACGCCCGGCTTCACATGCTGGCGAAGCTCGTAGTTCTCGATCAGTTTCGCATAGAGCTCGTCATGGGCCACCGCATGGGGACGCGGCCCTACCAGCGACATCTCTCCGCGCAGGATGTTCAGGAGTTGCGGCAGTTCGTCGAAGCTCGATTTTCTGAGCCAGCGGCCGATGCGGGTCACGCGCTGATCGTCGCGCCGCGCCTGCGTAACCGAATCGCCGTCTTCCAGCACGCTCATTGTACGGAATTTGAGAATGCGGAACTCGCGGCCGCGATAGCCGTTGCGCCGCTGTCGAAAAAATACCGGGCCGGAAGAATCGAGCTTTATCGCTGCGGCGATGACGAACAGGACGGGCGCCAGAAAAATAAGAGCTGACGCTGCGATCACGATGTCGATGGCCCGCTTCGCACCCCGCGCGAGAGTCGACATCGGCACTTTCTGCGTTTCGACGGCGATCGTGCTGCCGATTTGGCGCACGGGCAGCGCGAAAAGTCCCGCGACGGTCTCGTTCGGCACGATATAAATAGCTCGCGGCACCAAGCGCAGACCTGATTGGATGCTGAGGACCCGCTCTTGGGAAATGGACGTGCTCAATAGATAGATTTCGCCCGGACCGGCAACGCGGGCAGTATCCAGAAGACGCTTGAGCAAGCGCTGCCTTTCGACCGGCCAGTCGATCCCGCTGCATTCGGCATCAAATTCCATAATGTGAACGCCGGCGCACCCCCGCGACCTCAGCTCAAGAGACATCTGCGCAACCAACGAACTGCCCCGCGCCGCAGCAATAATGACTTCACTTCCCCGATAGGCGTTGGCGTAAAACGTTCGCGCCAGAAGGCGCGGAACAAAGACACGAGTAGTCATCACGACCGGAATTCCAGCCAGGAAGAAGCTGAAGACGGAGCCGCGCGAAAACGTCGTGCCGATACGCAGAGAAAATGCGACGACCATCAGCAGGAGAAAGGTTGCAATCCAAGTCGTGAGCGCCGAGCGGGCTCGGCCGATATCGCGGGACGCGCCGAGCGGATGCGCGCTAACCAGCACGCGGGTCGCCCCGCAAAATATCACCGCGACGATAAAGCCGGTACCGGCATAGATACTGGGGGTGCCGTAGCTGCCGAAGGCTATGAGCTGATAAGCGGTGCCGGAGATGGCGCCGAGGAGCGATATAATTAGGCCATCGATCAGAAGCGCCGGCAGGGAAACCGCATCATCGGCCGAGATATCGGCGCGAGACGCCCGCGGTAGAGCATGCAGCGGAATCCGCACGCCCTCGCCCGAAGTCTCACTGCCGCCAATAAACCCCATGCCCGGTCCCGCTGCAGGACGAAGATCAATTTCGTTCAATATCCGCTCGGGTTCAGACCACCCACCGCGTAGGCCGCATTGTCATGTGCAAGCCCGCCGTCACGCCCCACCCATTCTCGGGAATGTATCGCAACGGGCCTTTAAGTTAGCCGAATTTTGCCGCAGTGCACAAGACGCAATCGATTGTTGGTTAGTGCGCACGACTAAAGCAATGCGCGGCCTATCAAAATGAGGGCAAACCAGAGAGACGCGGAACCGGCGCCGAGCACCATGAGCCATCTCAAACTTGGCGGGCCGTGATCGTGCCGTTCGGTCGCGTTGGCGACATTTTGTTCGGCGATGGCTTGAGCGAGCCTGGCGATGATGGCATTGGCGGGGCCGCGGTCGCGTCCATCGGAAGCGTTGATCTCCAGGGGAGGCGCAATATCGGGCGCCGGATCGGCCGGAGCCATCCTTTGCGGCAGTGTCATTGCAAATCCGCTCCTTTGCCCACCGGATCTCAACTTCTTATTGAATCTCTAATTCCGCGTTAATGCGTAACAGACCCGGAATTCGCCGAAAATATTTCGCTTCGCCGCGCGCTCGCAAAAGCTTGCACCAATCGCAGCGCGCCAGTGGCACAGAAGTGGCTGTCGACGACCGTAATCTCCGCAGATCCCTCGGGGCTCTACACGTCCCCCAATCGCGGCCGCAAAGCAGATTCTAGCGCGGAACTCGCATGGGGTGGCGATCGATGGGGGAAACCACGCAGATGTTTTGGTCGGGCGCAGCGCTAGCACTTTCCGTTGGCTTTCTTCCCTTCCAACGCGGGCCGCCGTAATCCCCGCCACCGAGCCACCTCTCATGTTGGCCAGTCTGTCACGGTCGAAGGTGTCGTCAGCCAAGTTCTTATTGTGCGCAGTGGCAACGCCAAGTTTATCAACATAGGCGGCCTATATCCCAAAAACGCGTTTACGGCCGTCATCTTCGAACGAAGCCTGGACGTCGCGGCTGACGTGAGCGACTCGTGGGCAAAACGATCGACGTCACCGGCGCGGTGCAAACTTACCGGGGCAAGCGAAATCCTTGTCAGCTCGCGGGAGTGGATCGTACTTAAGTAGTTCTCACATTCGTTGCCGGCGGGTGAACGATCTTCTCGATGATGCCGCGCGATGTGGGAGCGCTCGTAGGATTTCGCAATGTGTGCGCGGGGCAAATACTTTTTTGCGCAGGCGATGCCGGTGGTTGGTCTTTCGCATTTCCTCGTCTCGAGAACACCGTGCCGCTCATTCCGTCAAAGCTGTCGTTTCACGAGCCGCTCGCCGATTTCACCGGCGCCCCAAACATCGCCGTGGGTAATGCCGAACCGGAAGATGTATCTCGTCGAATGCGGGCCCGATTATTCGGACGAAGACGCCGCAAAGGCGAGTGGGCGGCGCAGATTCTGCCGATCATCGAGAAACTTTTGTTCATTGGGCTACCGATCAACGGCTTTCCCATCTGAACCTGCACCATCCTGTTCGAACAGAGACAACATTGCGACGGCGTACCGGCGCCCTAAAGTAATCTCTGAGGCCTGTGTGAGGTGAAGATTGTCCCGTAGATACGGAAGGTCCGTTGCCGAAACCACGGCCAAATGAGTGATAGACGTCGTCATCGCGCCCTGTTCGCTAATAAGAGTTTGGGTTTCTGGCCGCGAAGACTCCGGGCCAATTTCGGTGATCACGATCGGGAGGCTCGCATTCGCAAAATCCTGGCGAAGCATGGCAGCGAGCGCAACCATTTTTGCAGGCCATGCAAGCACCGTTTCCATTTTCCAGGCGTCATATTCTCCTTGAAAGAAGAGTATGCCGCGAATGCTCCCGTTGATTTGCGCCAGCTTTGCTTGATCCACGCATGTTCGATAGAGGCCTTTCGGATCGTCAAAATCCGACCATTGGCTCATGAATGTTCCGCCGAGCGCGCAATTTATTAGACCTATCGGCCTGTGATTTGCAGCGTATAGATCATTGGCGAAAGCCAAAGATGGCCCAACGCGCGCGGCCGGATCCTGGCCCACTGGCTCAACGGCCGGGATGAAACGGCCTTTCCGAAACATCCAAACGTGGCTTGCGTTCTCGAAAGCGGGAAGTCCCGTCAGCGGGGCCCGCCCGGACATATTGGATTGGCCCATCAAGAGATAAATGTCGAGCGGTGGAATCCCCTGTGCGCGAGATGGCACTGGGACGATGGCGATTGCCGCCATAGCAATTATAAGGCTTACTATCCGCATCTCTCGGGTTCCATTTCGGGCGGGGAATTCAAATGCAGACCCAACTAACCGGCTTGACTTCGCTGCGCTTTATTGCGGCGTTGATGGTCGTGTTTCATCATGTCATGGATTTTTCACTCAGTCCAATTCACCCGGAGATAATCCAGCGAGGAGGGCTCGCTGTCGATCTGTTCTTTGTTCTGTCAGGCTACATACTCACCCACGTGTACGGCGATGCCTTCCGGAACGATCTTTCCGCTGCTTACGCCTTCCTGTCCGCTCGCCTCGCTCGATTATATCCCGTTCACCTATTTGTGCTGACGGTGTTCGCAGCCCTCGTCATCGCTTCGGCGCTTACAGGTCACCAGATCAACACGGAGCGCTACAGCGTCTCTGGTCTTCTTTCCCACCTCGCTCTTGTAGATGCTTGGGGGATAGGTCCTGCGCGGATGACATGGAATTATCCGGCTTGGTCGATCAGCGCCGAATGGGCGGCGTATCTCGCCTTTCCCGTCCTTACGTACGTCACATCGAAGGCGCGACCGTCATGGCAATTCGTGGTCGTAGCTATGGCGTGGATAGTTTGCTGCGGGCCATTCCATCTCGCACGACGCACCGTCGATTTCTCAGTTGTGCGAATCCTGCCAGAGTTTCTCATGGGAATGCTCGCATACAGGCTTCTGCCTCCTACAAAGAAAGTCCTGTTCGCAAACATCCAAATCGTCGCGCTATCGATTGTGATTTTCGTAGCTATCTCGCTTTCGATTCCAGATGCGTGGATCACACTCGCATTCGTCTATTTGATAGTCCTAATCCCGAGTGCGGATCGTTTGGCGGGCAGCATCCTAACGAACCGACATCTGATCTCGCTCGGGGAAGAATCGTATTCGTTGTACATGGTTCATGTTCTCATTTTCGGACTGTTCTATGGCGCGCTGAGGTCGTTTCGCCACGTTTGGGCGCCGCAAATGTTCGATGTGATCGCCATACTGCTCGCGATTGGAGCCGCTAAATTGCTCTATCACTATGTAGAGGTGCCTGGACGCACTTATGTGCGTGACGCTCTAGCTTTTCGGGAATGGCGCGCTCTCTGAAAGTGTCCCCCGAGCCTGCAAGGCCCAGGCTAGGCGGCTAAGCTGTCTCAGCTTTCAATCCTTTTTTTCGGTATTATGGCGCAAACTCCGGAAGAACTCGGCCCCGGAGAGCCTATCTTCCGTGAATGAGCGAACCGATTGCTGTCTTGGCTCTCCGTCGCAAGCGCGACCAGATAGCCGCGACGATTGCCCACTACGAGAGATTGACCCGCGAGGCCGAACACGACCTGGCCCACGTGAACGCCGCGTTGCGCCTTTTCGAAGTGACGGGCGACGCCCAAGACCTCCCGCCTTACGTCGATCTCAACCGGCTCCTGAAGCGCGGCGAGACGACCAAGATTTGCATGGACGCCTTGGCGACAGAGGGGCCGCTGGATACCCGCCAGCTTGCGTTGCGCATCATCCGGGCAAAGGGGCTGACGGAGTCCGACAAGGTGCTGGCCCAGTCCATCGCGCTTCGGGTCGTCCAGACCCTTCGGATGCGGGCGCGGCGAAACAAGGTGGAATGTATCACAAAGACCAAGGGCGTCTGCGTCTGGCGGCTTCCGACCGCGCCGTGGCGACCGAAAGAATTGCCGCTATAGCGCTACATGTACGGCTCCGGAAGATGTCCGACGATCCAACGAGGCGGGTTTGCACTCGTAAACCACGTGATTTCCATTTCATCGGAACGTCGATTCCAGAAGCCGAACATCTGATACGATACGGAAACCATGATATCGGCGCTGAGCAGCTTGACGCGGTTGAGATTGACTATCGTGCATTGGAAAATTGCAGGCTTGTTCGGCCTCAGTGTCTGCTCTCTATTGGCAAAGTCGACACTCAAGTTTTCTATACCGCCGCCGCCCTCCCATTTGACGTTTTCCACGCCGCAATTCACGTGGGCATGTCTCATATAAAATGGCCAGCTCTCGTTTGTTGCGACGATGGGAGCGGCGAATGGTGAAGTCGTATCCACGTCTGAGAGGGATAACGCGGGCCCACGCAAAGTCTGCCAAAGAGGGGCTCCCAACGCTATCAGCGTCGCGATCAATGTCAGCACGGCGACAACAGGGTGGTTCTGAATCCTTTCGCCAATGGATCGAGGACGCTGCTCTTGCGGCGGCGGCTGGTTGTGTGTCTGGGCTGGCGGTTTTGACTGCTGTTTTTGGGCTTTTTTTGCTGCTGCACGGGCCTTAGCGCGCCGCTGTTGTCTGCTAAGTCCCACCGTCTCTCCCCCGGGCCGTGGCCACCTGCCATGCTATTCCGGTTTAATGTGCCTCTGCCAGTAGCCCGAGAAATCAACGCTCGGCTTCCGCGTCATCGCCAGATGCGCCACGCGCTGCATCTGATCGCCGTTCGAAGCGCGGCGGTTATCTTCGCGCCACGAAGCCTCTTGCGCATAGCGGAGCAGATAGGTTCCGGCGATATGGTGATGGTGCCCAAGTTCGGCACGCGCAAGCGGCTGAAATAGCTCTCCGCCCAATTCGAGCAAGCCTCGCCATCACTGTAGGCTTCCTGATGGTTGATGCGGTGCATTTCGAAACGCTTGTTCAGCGCGTCCCACGACGCGGCTTCGTCCGCATTGACGACCGTGCCAGGCTGAATGCGCGTCTTGATCCAGTTGAGCGCGGCACCTTCCGAACCGAACACCGCCGGGACGGAATTGCCGTTGCGCTCGCGAACGATGACGACCGCTTGACGCTTGCCGTTTTGATTGCGCGCAAGGCGGCGGTCGCGACGGTGTTCTTTGAAATTCGCGGGCTTGATGTAGCCGCCAAAATAGCCGCCGTCGATTTCCGCTTCTTTGCCAACGCCACCGACAACGCGGCCTTTCAATTCTTCGGCCATCGCCTCGCGCATCTTGTGGCAGACGACAAATGCGGTTTTGTAGGAAAGCCCCAGATCGCGCGAGAGCGCCAACATGCTCTTGCCCTTGCCGCGACGTTTCTTCTCGCGTGTTTGGCGGCACTAGAATTGGAAGGTGTGAGGCTGGAGGATATCTAAGGATGCGTTGGGGGAATCTGTGAAGGCAATATCTGATTTCTATTGGCATTCGCGGAGCCTTCTGGTGACTGCACCTCTACACCGCCTGAACCTTGGCAGGTATTATTGTTTGCTTCGGCGTGCAGCCTGCCAATTGCGAGAATACAGTCCTTAGGTTGCGTAGGCAGTGTTTGTGCGGCCTGCGGAGGAACACTCGTCGTCGCTGGCGCAGCTTTAGATGCCATTTTCTTTTTAAGAAGATCCTTCAATCTTGTGATCTCTCGCTTGAGCTGCATTATCTGTTCTGATTGGGCCGGGTCGGGCGTAGGCACGCCTACTGCTTTGGTGACGTAAATTATCTTCGGGACATAGACAGTTTTTACCTGTGTAATCACGGTTGTCGGCTGCACAACCGGAATCCATCCCATCGTTTTTCCCAAAAAAACGCCGCCGCTAATGATCAGCAGGGCGAGCGGCACGAATGCCCAATTAGGACTCCTTATGAACGCAGGAATTCGGCTCACGACACCGGGGCCCCAATCCCGCTTCGAAAGCTCGAAGAGACACTCAATGACGGCGGCAATGAAAATCGGCGTATAGCCGAGCCATTCCCAGAAGCCCCAGTCGCGCATCTGACCTTTCTAGCGCAAATACTGGCGCGACCGCGAATCCGGCAATAATATTGCGCTCGGTCACTCATCCCGGAGAGCCGGGATTTGCGCCATAAGACCGCTTTTTTTATCTGATTCGCCCCGGGAAGCCCCCTCGAGCTATTCGCTCCCTGGCGATGATCTCCTGGAACAGGAGCGCCGCGCTGTATGTCCGGCAATATTTGAGGCTGGTGTCGTCGAAGGCATCCCGCCGTTAACTGCTGCTTTGTTCCTAAACTTCACGAAGTGACCTCGACATTCTCTTCGCCGCTGCCGCGCCTGGCGGTGCTGGGTTTTCTTGCGCTGTTGCCGTCGAAAATTCCGGTCGACATCTTCGCCATCCTTCCTCGGAACCGCGTCCACGGGAAAAATCTTGACCGCTGGTTGCCGGCGAGCAGCTGTTTGCTCGCCTAGAACACAATACGTCCAATTACACCGTCGCATGATGCGACGTGTCGTATTCCGTCTCCGAATGATACAAAAATTCAACTACAATGGCGCTAGCGTACTATCGAGACGCATTTTTATCGATTGGGATCGAAGCAGGTTTGTTTGCTCCGTTCGATTGCAGGAAATCTCTGATCGCTTTTGCCGCGTCCAGCGCATCTTCTTTGGCAAATTCGCCGAGTGCGATGTCCCGGCCCCCGCGGGTTCTTAGGGCCGTGCGATAGCCACCGCGCCGTCCCGATCGCCGGACCGTAACGTCACAAATCTGCGAAAGCGGAACGCGTTCCCTGTGATACGGAATGAGGACGGCTAGCCGCACTACCGTTGTCGTGTTATGAGCCCTATCCAATACGCAGACACCTGCACTCAAACCGTACCGCGTGATCCGCAGTGCTAAGCGCTCACGGGATTTTTCGACGATCTTCAAAGTTGGTCTCCGGATTTGAACGTGGTTCCGGGGAGCTTCCTCCAACACCACTTATTCGAGAATATTTTTACCTCAAATTCAACAGCGCGATGACGTTGCCGTGACCAATGATCGATCGCTTAAGGTCTCTACCAGCTAGGGCGCCGCAAAGCGCGGAGGATCCAGCGTCGCTATATGCAGCGCCGCGATTTTGATCGCCGATATCATCGTCAAAGAGCTCCGGCCTGCCTTCGACAACTCTCCGTCCAGAGCGCTTCGGCGATCGCGAGCGGCTCGACACGCTGCTTGCGCCACGACGCGAGCTCGCCTTTCGCGCGATGCAAATTGTTATGGTGTAAAGCGCAGAGTGGAACGTTGAAGACGTCGCTGGCGTTGAGGGAGAGACCTTTGGGCTGGGCGAAGGCAAGATGGGGCGCAGGAACCGCTGACGAGAAGGGTTACGACATCTCTCAGTGTCATCGCCATTCGGCTCAACGCGTCCTATCGCACTGGCAGCGCGATGGTCTTTGCCGTGGCCATTAGACGTTTGTCGCGAGTCCACAACGTCGCGGCCGCCGTGAGTTGCACCGCCGCCAGCAAATGGGCATCGACATAACCAAGACCAAACAGCTTGCGCGTCCTGATGAAGCCAAGCACTTCAACATCGCTCGCCGTCACCACCCGCGGCAACTGGGCCAAATCTCCCAAGATGAGATCACGCTGGCCCAGATGGTCCAGTGCGAGTTCACCGATTACGAAGGGATGCGCGAGCACTTGGCCCGTCTGTAGCAGCACCGCGAGCCCTGGATCGCCGTTCTGGAAATGATCGACCCAGATCGACGTGTCTACCAGGATCATGTGGGCCGATGGCGGCGCGGCGCAGCAAGCTTCGACTCACTGCCTCCGAGGCGGGCCAAGCGCCGGGCACGCTCACGTTCGATCAAGGCGGTCAGGGCCTCCCGCACCAGAGCAGATTTCTCCTTGAGGCCCGTAAGGGCCTCGGCCTTGGCCAGCAAGTCGTCGTCCAAGACCAGAGTGGTGCGCATCGGGGCTCTCCGATTACACGCAAAAAATCATATCATGTGACGTCAAGATCAATGGCTTGGCCCAGCCCGACTCTATCTAAAGACCTAGGAAAACGTCCCGGAAGCGATAAGCCGCGATGATATGGGGGGCGCCCGAGCGGTTCTCTCACAGCTATTCGGCCGCCCTCCGACAACTCTCCGCCCACAGCGCTTCGGCGATCGCGAGCGGCTCGACCCCCTGTTTGCGCCACCAGGCAAGCTCGCCTTTGGCCTGGTGGACTTCGTTGTGGTGGAGGGCGCAGAGCGGCACGGTGAAGACGTCCGAGACCTTCAAGGACAGCCCCTTGGGCTGCGCGAAGGTAAGATGATGGGCGTGTGCGGGAAGGGCTTCACAAACAAGACACGGCTTGCTTGCGACAAAAGCTAAGTGAGTTTTGCTGCGGATACGCTCTTCGCCAGCGATGCTGAGATGGGCCTTGTTGACGGCAGGACCCTCTCCAATGCGCGATAGACGCGCCGCTGACGGGACGTCTTTGACGGGTCCATCAGCCAAGGCCGCGCTGCGCCTATCGATCAGCCGTTCCAGAATGTCGGCATAATGCTCGCCTTTGGCGTTCTTGAGATCGGGAAGGTCCCTGCGCAAGCACGCTAGGGCTTCGACATTGGCGGCTTTGATGTCGGCAAGCTCCGTCGTTTCTTTCGCAGCTTCGACGAGTTGGCGCAGACCGCTCGCGAACCCCTCGGGCGAAAGATGCCGGGCGAGGATTGTGCCCTGGCGATGGGCCAACACAAAGGTGTTCCGGGCCGCCGAGGAGGCGTGTGAACCCTCGCGCGAGGCACGCCATGCGGTCCCTGAAACACCCTCCACGCCTTGCCGGTCCTTGTCGTAGAGGCAAAGGCCGAAGCGGTTGCCAAAGGTCGACAAGGCCCGTTTGGTGGCATCGGTCTCGGCCCCTTTCAGCGCCCGCTCATGGGCCTCGCCCAAGGACTTTGCGGTCGCCTCGCCAAAACCCGTGCCCTCGCGGATGACAAGGCCTTGGCCAGCCCGGACCCGGATGCGCACACGCGCCATGTAGGCGCACAGCGCGCCATCGCCGCGGCTCCTCTCATAGAGCCGCTCGAACTGGACCATCTCTCGATCCCAGCCGGCGAAGCCGAAGATTCGGTTGGCCTCGGCAATCGCAAACCAGCCCTCGATGTAATCAAGCCTCTTGTCACCCACCGTGCGGGCCTGGATGCAGGCGGGATCGAGCTTGCCGGCCAACCGCTTTAATTGGGATTTGGCAAAGAGGGTCATTTGGTGCGGACCACGATGTGAGGGCCGGATTGGACGAGATGGGCGCCTTCGATCGCCTCACCACGCTTCAAGGCATCTTGCAGGCTCGTCCGATCGAGCCTGGGCGCCTGGGGCACGAAATAGACTTCGGGCACCTTGGCCTCATCCATGACTTCGAGCCTTTGTCCGCCTTGAGCCAGCGAAGCCGAGAAGTCGGCCGCATGCAATCGGCCGATCCCGGCTCTTCCCATGGCCCAACACGCAAGCTCACGCTTCCTGTCGTAGCGGGCTTTGAAGCGGGCGAGACGCTGGCCCATCTCGTCGAGCCGCGATTTGAGCCCCACGACGAGGGCCGCATCGTCGAGACTGGAACGGACGATTTCTTCGATCATCTGGGGCAGATCGCTTATGCCATCGAGCGTGTCGGCGAGGGTTTCATCGTCGATCTCGCCAAAATTGGTCTTCAGCTCGCGGGCGAGCTCGCGGTAGTGCGCGGCTTCGAGCCGCAATATTTCCGTCGATGTCATGTGAGCCTCCGTGAAGGTGTCTTGTTTCCGCAACAGCCAAGCGGGCCACCGACTTTCGCGTGCTGGCGCACGACCACATGATCAAAGAACGATTGGTCAAAATGAACTCGCGTGGCACGCGCTGAGATCCGTCGATTACCCCCACGTCGTAACTCGCAGCGCCGCCGGGTCAAGAAAATAGCGGATGCGAATCCATAATTTATTATTCGTGCACAGACGAGAAACGCGATCAAAAGACGCGTGTCTCAATTTCGAACGGCGCGGGCGCGCTCGACGGCTTAATAGGAATTGCCGCGGGCGTCGAAGCGGTCAGATCTGGAAAGCCACCACTCATATGACCGACATTCCAAATCTTGTTCTCAACCGGCAGCGTTCCATACGCGCTGCCAGTCTTGGAACTCAGATGGCCTGATCTGATACCGCGCGATGTTTCCTTCATGCAACGCAAGAAGCTCGTCTTCGGCAACCTCTCGGAAACGGTCACGATCTGTGGGAGCGATTTTTTCCTGTGCCCATGTAGCGATGTGAGCAGCGGCCATCTGTCTACCCAATCGCCTCCGCAATACGTCACCAATAACTTCACGCAGGGACGTACGATAGCGTAGTTTGAATGGGTCTGGTTCTCCGAGCGACTGCCTTACGGCACCGTAGCGAGCGGCAGAGCGCTCATAGGCCCAGACGAATACGTCTTTGAGCAACTCCATCTTGTTTAGCTCGTACACACCGAGGACGGCTTCGGTGTATGTAGAGCGCGGCACTTCCGTAAATGACAGCGGCACGAGGTTGTTTTTGATGAGCGGTATATTTGCGGCGAGGCGTGACACGCGTTTGTTCACGTCATCGAATGGCTGCAGATACGGTAGCTGCACCATGATGAAGAACAGCTGTTCAAATGGATCGGTTATTGCGGCTGCGGTCACCAGAATTTGGTCCAAGCACTCTTCGATAAGTTGCGGGATTTCAAGTGGGTGAAAGGTCGAACGCTCGATTC
>Ga0181525_10002805_pt1 | contig 14027 bp, 13 predicted proteins | sample PEATcosm2014_Bin_48_FD_121100 | JGI IMG/M metagenome (GOLD analysis project Ga0181525, IMG submission 121100) | Peatland microbial communities from MTU Mesocosm Facility, Houghton, MI, USA - PEATcosm2014_Bin06_10_metaG | ecosystem: Environmental > Terrestrial > Soil > Wetlands > Peat | place...
CGGTGCGCTCGTTGCCACTCCTCGGTCCATTCGTGGACAGTTTCCATGATCTGTTCGCGGGTGCGGGGTTGTCCATGTGCATCGTTCAAGAGTCCGACGGGGTTCGCATCGCCCGACAGGTGACGTCGAATCATCGAGTTGAAGTTCCTCTCAATCAGGGCCAGGTGCACGAAGTGATCGAGGGCCGACCAATGGTTCTGCGGATCGTGCTCACTCGTCGTGCGGGGACGATGAAGTTGCTCTTCGTCAAGTGCGCCAAAGGTCGTGAGGAGCCACTCCCTACCCTCGTTGAGCTTGTGTTCGAGTTCGATTCGATTCATTGCGCCCCCTTCGCCACGACAACCGTAGAACAGTCTGTCGCGGTCCCGTAAGGACGGGGAGCCATCTCGTGCGCGGTCGCCTGACCACTCGACCTACATTGTCGAGGTGACAGAGAACGGACCGTCGTGTTACACGTGTCGAGCGACCGAGACGATGGATACGCTCGGCCCGTCGTCGGCGATCTGGCTCACGAGTGGATGGCGGGTCGCACACTCGTTCAACTCCGCGCTGCTCGGTTGGCTGGTTGTGGTACCGCGGCGCCACATTGAATCGATCCATGAACTCGACGAACTCGAATCGATTGAACTCGGGCAACTTCTCCAACGCACGTCGAGGGCCCTCGTCGACGTACTCGGGTGTCAAAAGACCTACGTCATGATGTTCGCCGAAGCGCAGGGTTTCAACCACGTGCACTTCCACGTCGTTCCCCGGGCGCACGACTTAGCCACCGATCACCGGGGATCGGCCATTTTCGAGTACCTGAAGCGACCCGAGTCAGAGTGGGTCTCTCTAGGTGAACAAAATGCACTCGCAGTGGCCTTGCGAAGCGCCGCACCGTGACTCAATCTCGTTCGGTGGGTTGACTCCTCGCGACGAGACCAGCGACCACGACGTCGACGACGTCGCGCGCAAAGCGATCCGTGAGCGGAAGATGCGTCTGGAGTAGTCGGTGGTACGCCGGGCCGAAGAGTAGGTCGAGGGCAACCTCGGCATCGGTGGAAGGCGCAATCTCGCCCCGGTCGATGGCGCGCTGGACCATGATGCGGTGATGGTCGCGAACCGGTCCGATGAATCGCTCCCGCCACACTGCCGCCAGAGCATGATCGCGCTGCACTTCGGCGATCAACTCCACCAGGGTTTGACCGGTGGCCGTTCCCTTGACCGAGCGGATCCAGCCGCGCAGCGCGGCGAGGAAGTCGCCGCGCAGGGTTGCGGTGTTCGGTAGGGGTTGTCGCGCGAGAAACTGAGCGGAGAATGCGTCAAAGGCGAGCGTGCCCTTCGACTGCCACCATCGATAGATGGTGGCTTTGCCGACGCCCGCTCGCAGCGCGACCTCTTCGATGGTCAGGGCCTTGAAGCCCCTCTCTTCGAGGAGCTGCGTGGTTGCTTCGAGGATCGAGTGTTCCGCCTGTTTCGAGCGGGGCCTTCCACGACCGGACCCCTCCAACGCTCGTGGCTGCCGCATCGAAACAGGGTATCCCTGATAGAATACGATACGTAACGTTCTATATTAGGAGATGCAACGAATGTCGTATCGATCATCCCGGCCCCGCCAGTCATCCATTCTCTGGGCGATGACCCCACTCGGTGGTTTCCTTAGCCGGACCGACGTCCCGACGCCAGATGACGTCCGTTTTAGTGTCAACGAGGCTGAGCAGTCCGACGCCTACGACGCTCGTCGCTAGTCCGCTGCGCTGAGCCTTGCGTCTCAAGGACCGTGATTGCTGCAGTTTGGCGCTGAATAATTAGATGCTTGCTGGCAAGCAATTACCTGTAGAATGGTCACATGACCGAAGCCGCGATTGCCCCAACGGAGAGTGAAACCCAATTGGCCGAGCAGTTGCGCGTCGCCTTTGGTCGCTTGAACCGAAGTCTTCGCCTCACCCACGTGGACACCGAGCTCCCCCCCAGCCAACGCGAAGTCCTCATGGCGGTCGCGCGGGTGAAGTCGATTCGCCTCTCGGAACTGGCCCAGGAAGAGGGGATAAATCCAACGATGTTGTCGCGAATCGTCGCGAAACTCGAAGCCTCGGGACTCGTCACGCGTATTCCCGACGGTGACGACGCGCGGATCATGCACGTTGCGGTCACGGCGCCCGGAGAAGCATTGCGCGACATGATTCGCAGTGAACGAACCGATGCGCTGCACTATGCGCTGCGTCATCTCACCGAGCAAGAGAGGCGCGTGCTCGCTCAGGCGACACCGGTGCTCGAGAAGATCGTGTCGACCTTGCGAGAACGCCAATGAACGTAAAGGCCTCGGCGCACCGGACGTTCTCATCGCTCGCCAATCCCAACTACCGCAAATACTTCTACGGCCAGACGACGTCACTGGTCGGTACGTGGATGCAGATGACGGCCCAGTCGTGGCTGGTCTTCACGCTGACGCACTCCGCCACTGACATTGGTTTCGTGGTGGCATTGCAAACGTTGCCGGTACTGTTGCTCGGACCGTACGGCGGCGTCGTCGCGGACCGGGTCGACAAACGTCGACTGATGATCGTCTTGCAGTCGGCTATGGGACTTCAGGCCGCGGTCCTGTCGGTACTCGCCCTCACGCACGTGGTGACGTATCTGGACGTCTGTGTGCTGGCCATAATCCTGGGCCTCAACAACGCTTTCGAGAATCCTTCGCGCCAATCCTTCGTCCTGGAGATGGTGGGAGCCAAGGACCTACGAAATGCCGTGAGTCTGAATTCGACGATGAACAACGTGGCGCGCGCCGTGGGACCGGCCATCGCCGGCGTGATCATCGCATCATTTGGCGAAGGCTGGTGCTTTGCGCTCAACGCGCTGAGCTTCATCGCCGTCGTCGGGTCACTCGTGGCGATGGACCGCTCGACGCTCAGCCCATCAGTACCGACGGAGCGGGCAAAAGGTCAACTCCTCGACGGTTTTCGCTACGTCGCATCGACGCCGAAGCTGCTCTTCCCACTTATCATGATGGGCCTCGTCGGGATGCTCGCCTACGAGTTCCAGGTGACGCTGCCTATCGTCGCCGGTCACGTCTTTCACGGCAGTTCAGAGGTCTTTGGGATCTTGTCCGCGTCGATGGGCACGGGCGCCATCATTGGCGGACTCTGGACCGCGGCGAAGGGCAAGACGGGGACGCGCGCCATGGTTCGAGCGGCGATCCTCTTCGGCACGTTCATCACCTTCGCCGCAGTGTCACCGGAGCTCTGGGTGGAGATCCTGGCGCTGGCGATGGTCGGATTCGCGAGCGTGCAGTTTCTCGCGATGGCGAACTCCACCTTGCAACTCGAGACCGACCCACAGATGCGTGGACGGGTCATGGCCCTCTGGGCGGTCGCCTTCATGGGAACGACGCCCATCGGCGGCCCATTGATCGGATGGATCACGAGTTTGGCCGGTGCACGGGTCGGTCTTGGCGTGGGGGCAGCGTCATGCTTCATCGCGGCCGGTATTGGTTGGTTTACCGTGCGCCGCTATCGAGCCCGCGACCTCGCCGTGCGCGAGCCGTTGGCCTCAGAACCGCTGGTCGAAACCTGAAGCCGAGGACCTCGAGGTCACCACGCCGACGTAGCGTGAGGGGTCGAGAGTAACTCCAGCAGTGCCGCCTTGATCGAGGGACGGCTACCAAAGACGAGCAGCAGCGCCGCCTCACGATTCGTTCGCTCGGCGACATCGCCGGCCAACGAAGCCTGGCTCCCACGCTGCACCGAGAGCACGTGTGCGGCTCGAAGGGCCAGCAAATTGGCCCGGGCGCGAGCCACGGGCATGGCTGCAATGTCGGCTTCGTCGAGTCCCCGTCGAACCTCGATCAGGTCATCGTCGAGCGACGACGGTCCCAGGAGTTTGCAGCATCGCTGCGTCACCCCGAGCGCGAGCGAGCCGTTGACACGAAGTCCTTCGCGGCCCTCATTACCCGGCGCGTAGGGCTGACGGGCGACGAATCGGTCGGGATCGACGTGCAGTCCATTGAAGTCGAGACGAACGGTCGCCGTCGCGTCGAGCGCCGACAGATGATGGTGGGTAACGCTGAGACCGGGCTGGTCGCGCGCGTCCAAGATGAAGCTGATGACCGTCGAATCGGGTCCACGGGCCGTGACGAAGAGGACGTCGACGATGCCCCAGCCGCTCACCCACGGGGCGTCACCTTCGAGCGTCCAACCTTCGTCGCTCACCACGGCCTGAAGGCGCGCGGGACCGGGAAGAAGTCCACCCAGTGCGACACCGCCCTTGAGATCACCGCTCGTCGCTCGCGGGAGTAGCGCTCGCAGGTCATCGAGCGTCGCCGAATCGAGCAATGCCGCCAACAGCCGAAAATGTTGCATCCACACGAACGTCGGAGAGAGACTCGCCGCGGCCAAGGACTCGACGACGAAACACATCTGATCGAGGTCGAGTTCGAGCCCCCCGAACGACTTGGGAGCGAACGTGCCGTACAGACCGGCCGTCGCGAGAGCGTCGAACAGGTCGTTCGAGATGGTGCCCGTGAGATCAACGTTCGCCGCCGACGCCTCGAACAGCTCGGTCAGCGCATGGATATCAGTGGTCGAGTTAGCGTCGTGCGTGCCACCGTCTTCATCTTGTGTGGCGTGGACGTTGTGGTCGGACACTCGTTCTCCCTCGGTAGGTGCTGGCGCAGTGCTACGTAGCGTAAGGCCGCGAAAGAGATTGACGCCACGATGGCGCCTTTCGCTTGAGGAACCGGTACATTCGCGCTATGGACTACGTCAACCTCGGTAACACTGGACTCAAGGTCTCACGCATCTGCCTCGGCTGCATGAGTTACGGCGATTCCAGTCGTGGCAATCATCCTTGGTCCCTCGGCGCCGATGAAGCGAAGCCATTCTTTCGCCAGGCCCTCGACGCGGGCATCAACTTCTTCGATACCGCCAACGTTTACTCCAATGGTTCGAGCGAGGAGATCACCGGTTCGACGCTGTTGTCGATGGCGACGCGCGAGGAAGTAGTGATTGCAACCAAGGTGCACGGACGAATGAGTCCCGGGCCTAACGGTCAGGGACTGTCACGCAAGGCGATCATGACCGAGATCGACAACAGCCTGAGGCGTCTCGGTACCGACTACGTCGACCTCTACCAAATACATCGTTGGGACTACGCCACCCCGATCGAAGAGACGCTCGAGGCGCTCCACGACGTAGTCAAGGCTGGCAAGGCCCGTTATATCGGCGCCTCGTCGATGCACTCGTGGCAGTTCGCGAAAGCGTTGTACCTCGCGGACCTGCACGGATGGACGCGCTTCGTGAGTATGCAGAACTACTTCAACCTGCTCTACCGAGAAGAAGAGCGAGAGATGCTACCGCTCTGCCTCGATCAGGGCATCAGTGCGATTCCTTGGAGTCCACTGGCTCGCGGTCGACTTACCCGTCCATGGGACGAGCAGACCAGTCGGTCCGAGACCGACGACTTCGGACGTTCGCTCTACGGCGACCACGATCGCGAGATCGTCGACGTCGTGCTCGAGGTTGCGAAGGAGCGCGCCATTCCCGCGGCACAGGTGGCGTTGGCGTGGGTACTCGCGAATCCCGTCGTCGCGAGTCCCATCGTGGGTGCCACGAAGTCTCACCATCTGAGCGACGCCGTCGGTGCCCTGGAACTGAACTTGGACGAGAGTGAGATCGAGCGTTTGGAAAAGTACTACCAGGTCCGCTCGGTGGCGGGCTTTCGCTAGGTGCGTCGACGCTGCGTAAACGTCCGGTGAGACTGTCGAATCAGAGTCACCTTGCTAGGGCGCGGTCGTCGTCGTTGACGGGACCGTCGTCGTCGTGGCTGGCGTCGCGTTCGGTGACGGATAAGTCGCGATGAGGCTTCCGTCGGTGATCGTCATCTCGGTGAGAGCCCCCGTCTTCGCGGCGGGGGTCTGACTGTTGTCACCGGTGCGACTCGCGACCCACAGGTCGTTGCCAGAAACAGCGAAGGCCGACAGGTCCGAGAAGTAGTACGGGCCGTTGGTGTTGCACATGAACCAGTACGGCGTACCGTTCGTCGCCCCGACCTTCGTGACCATGGGGCTCGTACTGTAGGGGGTCATAACGTAAACATTGCCCTGCGCCGCGATGACCGACGATGGTTGGCCGAAGCCATAGGCGCCGTCCGAGTCGGAGTACGTGGCGATCACTGCACCGGTTGTCGCGTTGATATCGGTAGCCGCGTTGCTGCCAGCGTCCGCAACCCACACGTTGCCAATCGCAACCGCAATACCGTCAGGTGCGTCGAGTCCTTGACCGGCAATGATCCGCACGAGCGAACCGTTGGCGACCTTCACTTCGGTGACTGAGTCATTACCTTCGTCGGCAACGAAGACATTCGCTCCGGACACAGTCAAAGCTTGTGGGTGGTCAAACGCGAACTTGCCTCCGGATACCGTCCGTAGGAATGAACCGGTACGCGCGTTGAACTCCGTAATTGAGCCAGACGCGCGCCCGGTGTTCAGTACGAGCATCGTGTTGCCCGTCGACGTGATGGCGACGGGGTTGGCGAAGCGAAATCGAGCACCCGAAATGACGCGAACGAGTTTTCCGTTGCCGGCCGCTATCTCTGTGATTGAATCGCCGGCGTTGGCTATGAAGAGATTGGCTCCGTTTCGAGTGATCGCGATGGGCTCGTTGAACCGGTATCCGTTGGAGTGCGAGAGAGTGCGAATCCATGCGCCGTTGGCCGGGTTGATCTCAGTGACCGAGTCGTTGGCCTTATTCGTTACCCAGAGGTGACCACCGCCAAAGGCGAGTCCGGTTGGATAATCGAACTCACTCGTTCCCGCAACACGTCCGTTGGACGCGTTCGCTGCAACGGGCGCGATCACGGTTCCCAAGGTGAGTGCCACTGTCGCCAATCCGATTGATCCACCTTGCCAGCGACCGAGTCCCATGAAACGCATCGTACCGTCCTGACTTTCGTCCTTGACTGACACCTCCACATTGGCGTATCAGTCAGGTATTTCACGCCAAAGACGACCTCTGAATTCGTCTGAGCACCGTCTCAACTCGTGTCTCGAAACGGTAGGACGATTCGAGACTGCGGTCGTGGCGAAGTGACGCTGCGGCTGGGGGGGACATCTGACATTGGGGACGAGGCCTCGTCCGCGTCCATGAGTTAGGCACGAACTTTCGTGTCCAATGGACGCGAAAGTCCGAGAGGCAATCCTCATAATTGGCTGAGAAAAATTGCTCGACATTTTCTCCACTATTTGATTGGTGACGTGACGGCGTCTAATTCGTAGGTGGGTGCTGACGATTGAGTGCTTCGTAATGAATTCGTCACCTCGAATAGATGGATCCCTACTTCCGTCATCGACGTCGGGGTGCCGTATGTACGCAACTGGTGCATCCCTAACGTTGTTTATACGAAGTTGATCGCTCTTTTGGTGATCGTTCGAAGTGCCGGGAGGCGAGCAATGCAAAAGAAGACCAAGGTATGGACCGGTGTCACGGTTCTCGTAGTCATAGCTGTCGTAGCGATTGGTTTGGCCGTTAGTTCGAACGGCAAGAACAGTCCAACCAGTGGCGTCGGTTCGTCGCTCACGATTGCCGAGGGTGCCAACGCCTCTCCGGATTACATCCTGCCCTTTTACCCACCTTCAAAGTGCACGGTGACCAATACGTCGCAATTCCAAATGATGATGTTCCGGCCCCTCTACTGGTTCGGCCTGGCCGGTGACGCGAGCCTGCAACCGAAACTCTCAAGTGGGAATCTCCCCGTGTACAGCAATAACAATCAGACCGTGACACTGACGACCAAGGGTTGGAAGTTCGCCGACGGTCAGACGGTCAACGGTGAATCGGTGCTGTTCTTCTTGAACATGTACAAGGCCGAGCCGTCTGAGTTCTGTACCTACAGTAAGGGACTCGGCATTCCCGACCAGATAAAGAACGTAAGTGTCTCCGGTAATTCCGTGACGATCAACCTGACGGCGTCGGTCAATCCCCAGTGGTTCACCGATAACCAGTTGGCCACGATTACACCGATGGCGAACGCGTGGGACCGTAACAGCACCTCAACCAATGGTGGTTGTGCCACCGGTGCGTACGGTGCAGCGTCGACGACCGCCGCGTGCATGAAGGTCTGGACGTACTTGAATGCGAAGGCCCAGGATGTCTCGACATTCGCCAACACGATGTGGCAGAGCGGCGTCGACGGTCCGTGGAAGCTCACGGCAATGGACGATTTGGGCAACGCCACGTTCATTGCGAACACGAAGTACTCGGGTCCACAGAAGCCGATGATCAAGACCGTGAAACTCGTTGCCTTCACATCCGCGGTCGCGGAGCAGAATCAATTGGCCGGTGGCAGCATCGACTTTGGCTACGTCGACCCCTCGATTCTCACGTCGCCCGCTCCCGCTCCGGGGAAGGCCGGTCCCAACTGGCCCGAACTCAAGGGTCGATACAACCTCGTGGTCGTTCCCACGTTCTCCAATAACTACATGAACTTGAACTTCGGGAAGAATCCCGGCGCCAAGTACTTGAACCAGCTCTATATCCGCCAAGCCCTCGAGCTCGGAATCAACCAGCCGGCGATCATTGAGAACGCACTCAAGAATTACGGCCAGGCGACATGGTCCGAGCTACCGCCGTCCACTCCTTCAACGGAGTCCGGCACCATCACTCAGCCGTACCCCTTCAATCTCACGAAGGCATCATCACTGTTGACGAGTCACGGCTGGACGAAGTCGGGCACGTCGCTCGTTTGCGCGCGGCCGGGTACCGCGGCGTCGGACTGCGGCGCGGGCATCGCCGCGGGTGACCAGTTGAAGCTCAACGTCGAGTGGTATTCCGGTGATCCTTCGTTGGACACCGAGATGAGCGCCATTCTCTCGGACTGGGCAACATTGGGTATCGAGACCTCGCACACCACGGGCACCTTCGCCGCGACCGCTGGTTCGTGCCCGAGCGCGTACAACCCTTCGACGACCTTCGATATCTGTAACTGGGGTGGGGGCTGGCTCTACGCTCCGGACTACTTCCCGTCCGGCGAACCGCTCCTCCTCACCGGAGCTGGTTCGAACAGTGGTCAGTACTCCAACGCGACGATGGACGCACTCATCCGAACGACGCTGAAACAAAACGTGAAGCTCACGGCGTACGGTCAGTACACCGCTGATCAACTGCCGGTTCTGTACGATCCGCTCGCAACGTTCCAAGATGAAGTCATCAAGGGACTGAAGAGCACGATCGGCTTCCAGAGCGTCCTTTCGAACTACACCCCGGAGTACTACTACTTCGCGAAATAATCGTCACGCGAAGTAATGCGGTGCAAGAGCGGGAAGGCCCTTCGGGGGCATTCCCGCTCCTTCGAACCACCCACGCTGACTGCGGCGAGACTTATCATGCAGGGGTGCGGAGAGAGTGATGTCGAGAGGCATGAAGAGGGGAGTCCTGGCAGGCATCGTGGCGGGCGTCGTCGCGATCATCCTGGTTGACCGATCGGGCATCCACGGACCGCCCGGTGGTCTCATCGCGGCGGGAGTGACCGGTGTCGTCATTTGGATAGTGAGCCATTGGATCGACCGGAACCACGAGGGTTCGCGGGACCACTAAAAGTGAAGATGAACTCTCTTGGTCGTCGCGGGTAGGTTGCGTCGCCCGATACTCCATCTCGACGGCCGACGCTGTAGCCGACATGAACCATCGGACGGCGGACTGCTCGTCGCGGCACATTCCCCCAGGATCGCACCGGAACGTGTATGTTCCTCTCGAAGGACTTCAATGGAAGTCGCAATGGGGGGATTATGACTAACAGCGAGGTTAGTGAGGTCAGCGACGCCAGTCACGATGACGACACACGTATGGTCGAGCTCGGTTACCGTGAAGAGCTTAAAAGGGTGCTGTCGTTCTTCGACAACTTCTCGGTGGCCTTCAGTTACCTGAGCCCGATGGTGGGGATCTATTCGCTGTACACGTTGGGTCTCGGCACCGGTGGACCCCGTTACATCTGGACCATACCGATCGTCGTCGCCTTCATGACGTTGGTGGCACTCGTCTTCGGGGAGCTGGCGAGCGAGTACCCGCTCTCAGGCGCGCTCTATCAGTACGGCAAGTACAACGTCGGACCGCGTTTTGGTTGGTACGTCGGCTGGATTTACGGATTCGCCCTGCTGGCGACGGTCGCCTCAGTCGATTCCGGCGCGGTGCTCTACATCGTCGACCTGATCAACCTCTGGTTCAAGACCGACCTCAACGCGTCGAACCACGTCACCATCTTCGTGATCGTGGGGCTCTTCTTCATCATCTCGGGCACGCTCAATGCGGTGGGTGCGAAGATCATGGGCCGAGTCGCAAATCTCGGCGTCTACGTCGAGACGATCGGCACGTTCGGTGTCTTCCTCGCGCTCGCGATTCACGGCTTCCACCAAGGTTTTGGATTCCTCTTCACGTCACAGCACGTCCAGGACGTCTCGAAAAATGCGTTCGGTGTCAACCTGGGCGGTAACTGGTGGCTCGGCGCCGCACTCGTTGCGGTCCTCGCGAACGCCTACATCTTCTATGGATTCGAGTCAGCCGGTGACATCTCAGAAGAGACCATGAACGCCCATCGCAGCGTGCCGCGAGCGATGCGAAGTGCGCTGCTGTACGGCGGAATAGCGTCGTTCGTCTTGGTGATGGGACTGCTGCTGGCGACGCCGAAGGCCGGTATCGCCGGGGTGGTGTCGGGCGGGATCCCGGTGGTGCTCGCACAGTTGCCGAGTTTCATCACTGACTTCTTCCTCGTCATGGTGGTCATCGCGTTCTTTAGTTGCGGCACTGCCGTCCAGGGAGCCGGTGCGCGCGTTGCGTACGCGTTGGCTCGCGATGGCGCCCTGCCCGCCAGCAACTGGATCAAGAAGGTTTCGCCGAAATTCAAGACGCCCGCGAACGCCGTCTTGATAGGAGTCATCGTCCCGTTCCTCTTCATGCTGCTGGTCCTGATCAACCCGTCCAAGCCTGTTCACATCCTTTGGTTCTTTTACCCCGCGAACGTCAATGCCCTCTACGCGTTGGTGTCGTTCGGTGTGTCGGGTATCTACCTCTCGTTCTTCCTCACGGTCCTAGGATCGTTCATCGCCCGCTCGCGAGGTTGGAAGCCCAGCGGGTCATTCACGCTTGGGAGATGGGGCGTTCCCGTGACGGTAACGGGTATGACCTACCTGCTCGTCATGTTCGTCAACATCTGTTGGCCGAGTTCGTTGGCGAGCGGTCGTGCGTTATTCAACTACGGGTGGATCACACTGCTCGTCATGGCGATCATCGTGATCGTTGGAGCACTATATGAGGTGCTCGCGCGTCCGGATCGCCGGATTGCGGCGCATCGAATCGAAAACAGCTAGCTACCTCCAAGTCAACGCTTCCAGCAGTTCGTGCTGCTGTACCCCCGAGTTGACGTTGGGGTATTAACGGGCGGGGCGTTCGCCGTGAAGCGTCGGTCTATGCTCCTCGTCATGTGCGTGCTCGTCGATCAACTCAGTGTCGCCCTTCGCTCGCGAGCCGTGTCCTCGACGAGCTGCGCTACGAACGCGGACGATTTCGACATCGGCCAGAACGGTCGCGATGTCGGTCATCTTGAGATATTGGAGCACGCGTGAGCGACAATTTCAACTTGAGAGATGACTTGGTGGGTGAACAGATGGCACTTGACACACTCGTCCACGAACTGAGCGACGCCCAGTGGCACACCATGACGCCGAGCCCTGGATGGAACGTCGCCGACCAGATCGGCCACCTCGCGTACTTCGACGCCGCCGCGGCGCTCTCAATCAGCGATCCGGAGTCGTATCTCGAGAGCGTGAAACAGATGTCGCGACGAAGCAAAGACGAGAATCCCGAGAACTTCACGCTCGAAGAGTTTCGTGCCATGACGCCGGCGCAAGTACTTGAGCGTTGGCGGGCGAACCGGATCTCCCTCAACGACGCGGCAGCGAGTTTGGACGATCGGACCCGTGTCGACTGGTACGGACGTCCGATGAGCGGGCGGTCATTCCTGACCGCGCGTCTGATGGAGACCTGGGCCCACGGCACGGACGTCGCCGACACGATCGGTCAGAAACTTCCCGCGACGAATCGGTTGCGTCATATTGCTCACCTTGGCTTCATCACCCGTGAGTGGTCGTATCGCGTTCGTGGTGAGGAACCGCCAACTGGACAGGTTCAGCTACTCCTCACGAGTCCCGGCGGGGATGTGTGGGCGTTCGGTTCGAGTGACTCGGATGAGGTGATCCGCGGTCCGGCCGAGGATTTCTGCCTCGTTGTCACGCAGCGTCGCCACGTTGATGACACGCAACTCGAGGTCGGACCGCTCGGACGCGAGTGGCTCCTGCGCGCTCAGGCATTCGCGGGGCCTCCGACCAGTGGTCCCGTACCATCGAGTATCACCCAGAACGAATAGGGCTGCCCGTCCTCATCACCAACGCCACGGACAGTACGCCCCGTCGTCTCTCTAATGAGCGGTCCGTTCGACCACGTCCCATTCGAGGGGGAGTGAGCGCAGCGACAGCTGGCCCCCACGTTCGATTAGTCCATTGACGTCCTTGACGCGGTAGTCGGGGATTCGACGGTGCCACTCCTCGAGCGCGGCCGCGATTTCCATGCGGGCGAGGTGCATGCCCGGACAACGGTGCGGTCCGAGACCGAACGCCACGTGCGGGTTGGGTCCTCGTTCGGGATAGAACTCGTCGGCGTGCTCGAACTTCTCGGGGTCGCGGTTGGCCGCGATCAAACTGAGCGACATCATTTCGCCCTCTTTCATCTCGCATCCGTGGAAGTTGACGTCGCGCGCGACGTATCGACCGTCCTGGATGAGGAGACCGTAGAGACGTAGGAATTCGTCGACGGCACTCTCCGCGTACCCAGGCTCCAAGATCTTGGCGCGGTCCTCGTCGTGCGCCGCCAGGTGCACGAGTATGAAGCCGAGGGCGCTACGGGTGGTGTCGAGGCCCGCGAGCATGATCGTCGAACAACACGTCACCACGTCCTCGCGCGGGAGCGGTTCCCCGTCGATCGTGGCCTGGAGCAGGTACGACACGAAGTCAGTTTCGGGATCGCGCGGGTTGGCTACGCGGTCGGTGACGATTTCTTCGAAGTACTCGGCGACCTCGGCCGCGGCCTTCGCTGCGGCACTTTGGTCAACGTCGAAAAACCCGCCGAAGATCGCCTCGTTCCAACTGACCATCCGTGGACCGTCTTCGATGGGCAGCCCGATGAAGGTCAGAAATATCTCGGTCGGGTACAGGATCCCGAATTCGGCGATGAAGTCACAGCTGCCCTTATGGATCAGTTCGTCGATCAGCGTGGTGCAGCGCGCTCGCGAGACTGGCTCCATTCGGCGCACCGCCCCCGGGGAGAACCACGGGTTGATCAAGGCGCGAAATTTCTTGTGCTCCTCTCCGACCAGGTTGTTGGGCAAAAGGCGCAGTTCCATACCGGGGTCGAAGGCGTTGACCTTCCGGTTGGTGAAGACGTCGTCCATTCGAAAGGCCTCTTTGACGAGGTCGTAGCGATTCACCATCCAAAATCCCTCACCCGTCGAGTTCCAAACGATCGGACCCTGTTCGCTGATGGCGGTCATCTCTTTGTAGGTCTCGTAGATCGGCCGGTCGGGACGCAAGTCGATCGAACTCACAGGACAACCCCGGAATAGTTCAGAAGCCTGCTCAGCCATAGTGCCCCCTTTGGATTCTTGAAAAACAGCCGTTTGTTCCCTGTTTCTGAATTCATTCGAATGATACATGATATTTCAGGATTGGCCTCAGTGAACTGGTTCGGTGGATGGGCGCCGCATCGACTTACGAGCCGAAGACGACGCGGCCGTCGATGATCGTTGCTCGGATGTTGCCCGAGGACAGGTCCTCGAGGGCCGCGGCGCGGTCGAGTGAGAGCAGGCAGAGATCGGCCGGCGCGCCAACTTCAATACGCCGAGGCTGTCCCGGGGAACGAGGGTCTCCGGTGAAGAGGTCAATAGCTTGCATCGGGGTGAGGCGCTCTCGAGCGCCGATGGTGGCGCCGGACCTAGTGGTCCGGCGTGTCGCC
>Ga0181525_10002806_pt1 | contig 14023 bp, 7 predicted proteins | sample PEATcosm2014_Bin_48_FD_121100 | JGI IMG/M metagenome (GOLD analysis project Ga0181525, IMG submission 121100) | Peatland microbial communities from MTU Mesocosm Facility, Houghton, MI, USA - PEATcosm2014_Bin06_10_metaG | ecosystem: Environmental > Terrestrial > Soil > Wetlands > Peat | place...
GCTCTGGGCGATCTCGTAAAAACTCCACGCGTGCGCGGCATGGACGCTGACGCCGAAGGGCAAGCCTTGTTCATGCGCCGCCTTGGCGAAATCACCGACGATGTCCCGGTGCGGCCCGACGTTGACGCTGTTCCACGGCTGATACTTGCTGTCGTAGAGATCGAAGTTGTCGTGATGGTTGGCCATCGCAACGAAGTATTGCGCGCCAACTTTCTTGTAGAGCGCGACGAGTTTCTCCGCGTCAAAATTTTCTGCCTTCCAAATGTGGACGACATCCTTGAAACCAAACTGCGATGGCGGGCCGTAATGGGCGACGTGATATTTGTTTTGGCGGCTGCCTTCCACATACATGTTGCGCGCATACCAGTCGCCGTCCTCCGGCACATTCTGCGGTCCGAAGCAGGCCCAGATGCCGAACTTCGCGTTGCGAAACCAGTCCGGGCATTGATACTGGTGCAGTGAATCCCAAGTCGGCGAGAATTTCCCCGGCGTCACCGGTTCATTCGTCGTGCTGACGATGACGGTTGGCACGGCGGTTTCAGGAATGGGGTCACTGAGGATTTGCGCGCGCCCACTATTCACAATGGCTGCGGTGCCCAATAGTATTAAGAATCGAAGTTTGGTGTTCATTTTAATAATCCAAATCAAGTCGTCAGTTGCCCGGAGATTTTTGAGAATAGATCCAAGTCAGTAATGCGGCTGGTTGTCAATATTCCACAGCTTACAGGCTTCGTCCTTGGCCGCTTGAGCAGTGTTCAAATAGGGGACAACATCTATGCGCTTCATGCTCTGAACATGGCCATCGCAGAAGACAATGTTGGCGCGCTTGTTGTGCAAATCCAGAGGCGACTGCCTTAAATAATTGGGGGCGGCGCCTGTATATCCTCCGATATATCCATTCCAAAGGGCGTCACCGCCATTAGCCACATCCCAATTGCTGTCGCCGATGGCAATCATCTGAACCGGCTTTACCACGGAACTTTCCTTGACAACGCCATGACTCAGATAAACTCCCAAACCATAGAGCGGGGGGGGGGCGTTATCAACCGATCCCCACACGTTGTAACCGTAACTCAAATAATGAGCGCCATCCGCCACCAAACGATATTCATTGGCGAGATAGCCATCTGAAGCTGGCAAACCGCTGCCGAAGGTTGGCGTCCACAAATACTGTTCAGGGGCCGAAGGAGATCTGAAAACCCCGGTGGTAGAACCTTTGGTGGTGTAAGTCCGCAAAAGCGCGGGCCACATCCAGATGTTTGGATTTACACTGTTGTCCAATCCCAGTGGGTAAGTGGCTTGATTGTCATCATTATACAGACTGAGGCACAAACCCTGTTGCTTGAGATTGTTCACGCAGGCGATGGACTTCGACTTGTCCTTTGCCTTACTCAATGCGGGCAGCAGCATCGACGCCAGTATGGCAATGATGGCGATGACCACCAGCAGTTCAATCAACGTAAACCCCGTCCGCCGGACGGTCTGTTTTTTCAGCCTCATCATTTTATCAATTTTCTTCAACAAATTAAAATTCGGCCCGCAGCAATTCCTCCACTACGAGCCAAACGAACCCAACTTACTTTTTTCAATTTCCGGCCAGATCAATGACTGGCGGATAGCCTCCATGGTTCATCAATTATTTGTGCTGCTAAGGATATAGAATTGATGACCCAGCGCCGGATTCACGACATTAGGCAAGTTAGTGGTGAAACTACTGCTCCCACCCGCCGTATTCGTCCAGACCGGCGTCCATGTGTTGAGGTGCGCGGCAACATTAGTGCTGTCCAACAGATAAAATGTTCCAGCCCCCGTGTTGGTTCCAGAAATCGTCAGGCTTGTCCCTGAAATCACCGGCTTGGCTGTGAACTTCAGTCCTGTCACCGCCGGCGGCGCAACCACCGTCACACTGACACTCAGGCTTAACGTGTTGTAGTCGGTGCTGTCTGTCGGAGTAAATGTCACTGGCTGGTTCGCAGTCCCTACACCCGGTGTTGCAGAGGGCGTGGTGAATGCAAAACCGCCTGTCACATTCGCCCCCAAGGCGTTGGTGACAACGCCACCGCTCAACGTCGATGCGCTCAATGCCTGGCCATTGGTTATGGTCGTGGCCGTCGGAGCAGACTGCAGTATCGGCGTTGCCTTGTTGACCGTCACGCTGACACTGAATGTGAACGAGTTGTAATCCACCCTATCAGTCGGGGTGAATGTCACGGACTGGCTTGCCGTGCCCGTCCCCGGAGCCGTGGGTGGCGTGGTAAAGGCAAAGCTGCCACCCACTGTCGCGCCGGATGCATTGGTAACCACGCCGCCGCTGAAGGTTGAAGCGCTCAACGTCTGACCATAGATAATCGGCGTAGCCGTCGGAGCAGTCTGAAGTATCGGTGTCACAGGACCTGCCACCACACTCAACACGCCGCTGGCCGGATTGAAGATATAAGCCAAACCTGCGCCAGGGGAACCCGTGATGCTGGTGAAGTTTCCCGTGCCGCCTTCGCTGAACAATTGGAACGTGTCTCCCAAATTCAATGCACCGCCCAGATTGGCAACGGCCAGTGTTCCACCAAAGGTCAATGTTCCGGAAACGTTGATCAAGTCGTTGGAAGGTGAAAGCGTCTCGTTCAATTTGACGGATGTGATGCCGCTCGAATTCAGGGTCAGGTTGTTGTTGAACGTCAGCATTCCAATGGAAGCAACAAGCCCCGGAGCAACGGTTCCGTTGTTGGCCACACTGCCATTCACGGTGCCGTTTCCTTCCAGTGTTTGACCCAAGCCAAGAGTGAAGGTTGTGGCAGATACGTCAAAGGTCGCGCCGCTGACCACATTGATGTTGGCAGAATTCCCGATGGAACCACCCGATCCCAATGCCAGCGTTCCATTCGTGATCGTCGTATTTCCCGTATAGGTGCTGGCTCCGGTAAGAGTCAATGTGCCGGAATCAAGTTTTGTCAGACCACCGCTCGTATTTGCCGACAAAACCGGTGTGTTGACACCCGCCCCGCTACCACCGCCGCCAAACAATGTCACAGTCAATGTGTCTCCACTGGCATATCCGCTGCCCGGATTGACGACCAGAATGTTGGTCACAGTTCCGGTCGTGGGATTGATTTGGGTGACCGCCGATGCACCACTGCCGGTGCCTCCGGCGATTGTGACGATGGGAGTATCCAAATAACCTGAACCGCCGTTTGTCACTGCAATGGCACTGACACCATAACCTGTCGGTGCTAGCAAAGGTTGCGCGATGGTGATTGCGTTACCACCGTCATCTATAAGGGCACCACCGCTGTAAACATAGGAGGCGGTCAATCCCTGCAGGAATGTTGTGGTGCCTGTGGCAGCCATCAAGGTGCCTCCGTTGAAATTCAGCTGGGAGGTGCTGGTGCCGGCCACCCCGACAGAGTTCGCAGTGACCGTGCCGCCCAACAGGTTGGCCGTGCCAACTGTGGTATTGCCTGCAAGGCCAAATTGCAGCGGGCCACCGGTCAGGTTGACCGCCGCAGAGCCGGATACATTCAATATCGCGGTGCCCCGGTCGCCCACGTGGAGTCCATGGCTGTCATTTACTGTGCCGCCGCTCAAATTAGCCACCCCGATGGCACCGGCGATGTTCGCAATTCCGAGCCACTGAGCGCTATCGTTGAACGTCCCGCCGCTCATGTTGAAAACGCCTTCGGAAGCACTGTTTCCATAAGCACCACCCACGACAAAGAAGGCGTCTGAGGCATTTACGTCCCCGACCGTGACCGTGCCACCGCTCAAGTCAAATGCGCCGTAGGCGCCAGCCGCCTGGCCGATATGAAATTCACCGGCGCCGCATTCAAGATAGCCATTGGTCATGAACAAAAACCCGCTGGAGTTCGTCACGTTTCCGATGGCGAAGGCGGGATTGGCGGCCAGATTGGCATTCACGGTCCCACCGGCAATATTCATAATCGAGTTGCCCGCAGCGTTGCCAACGACCACCTTGCCCGTGGTGGTGCTGATTCCACCAGAAGAGTTAACGGTCAACGTGCCACCATTGATGGTCGTGTTGCCGTTGTAAGTATCTGAACCACCCAGCGTCAAGGTGCCGCTGCCGATCAAGGTCAAACCACCGTTGTCAGAAATCGCACCGTTGATTGTGACGTTATGAGAACCGGCCACGGTCAATAAATTGCCCCCATTGTCCACATTCTGTCCCAAGATCAAATCGCCCACAGCGGCGTTGAGCGTCTGCGCAACCGTCGTCAAATACATCGGCACGTTCAGATTTTGCGCGTTCGTGGAATTATTGATTACGCCCCCGGAAGTGAGGGTCAGATTATAGCCGGGAGTTCCGCTGTTGAAACTTCCCGCACCGCTGTTGAACGCCAGGCTTGTAACACTATAATTAGTGTCCATGGACGGCGTAAGTCCGGCAGTGCCGGCAAACACCAAGGCATCACCGACCAGTCCCGGTGCAAGGGTGCTCAGCCAGTCCGCATTGTCGCTCCAGTTGCCTCCGCCCAGACCATTCCAAACTTCAGTGGTCGCATTGACTGTCAATGCGCTAAACCCTGATCCCGATAGCGGAGTGCTGTCAGTGACGGCAACTGTCAGTGTTTGGCTGCCAGGAGCTGTGCTGGCTGGAACCGTAAACGTGTTGGTATAAACATTCGCATTCGACAGAATCAAACTCGAAGTCGGCAATCCGCCGAACGCAGTTAAATTGACCGTCACACCGGCGCTGGGATCAATTGTTCCGCTTCCCGGGGTGATGGTTGCGGCCACAATTACATTTTGCCCACGAACCGCAATTGATGGGTTCAACGAAACGCTTGCAACCATCGGAGCCAGCGAGGGGCTGTAATGCAGGACGATGTTATTGCCAATCTGCTGAAGCGTGTAGTTGCCATAGTTGGACGGCTTGGTGCCGACCCAAACCAAGGCCGGCAGGCTCGTGACATTCGGGCCGTTGCCATCTGAGATAAGCACATAATCAGCGGTAGTATCCAGCGGATTGGCACCACTCAGTGCATTCACATACAACACCCCGCCGCTAATGGTCAAGGTGCCGCCTACCGTGATCTGGTCGTCTCCGCTGCTGGCACTATTGGTGATGTCAAAATAGCAGGTGCCACCACCGCTTAAATCAAGATCGTTGTTGAACGTCAGCGTGCCGACCGTGCCGATCGTCGGAGACTCCGTTCCCGGATAAATATTCACCCCGGTCGAGGTGGCGATGGATCCGTTGATAGTGCCACCACCCGACAACGACTTGTTCGCAGACAGTGTGAACGGGCTAAGGGCGGAAACATCCAGGGTAGCACCGTTCGTCACCTCATAACCGGCCGTGGCCGAGGAGTATCCCGTTCCAAGTGTCAGCGTTCCGGAGTTTACCGTCGTCAGATTGGTGTAAGTGTTGGCTCCAGTCAAAGTGAGCGTGCCCGTGTCCAGCTTGGTCAGGCCGCCGCTTACGTTCGGCGCAATTGTCGCCGCGCTGAGTGTGGCCGCAGTGTTGTATCCGCCACCGAAGAGCGTAATGGTCGGAGCCGACGTGTAACCCGTGCCCGGACTCGTGATCGTGATACCAGTGACGGAACCACCGGAAACAGTCGCCACCGCCGTGGCACCTACGCCGCCGCCGCCAGTGATGGTGACAACGGGAGTATCCAGATAACCCGCACCGCCGGTCGCCACCGGGATGCTGCTGACGCCGCTGCCCGCAGGTGCGAGCAACGGTTGCGCAATGGTAATGGCATTGCCGCCGTCATCAATAAACGCGCCGCCGCTGTAAATTGTCGCCGAGGTCAATACTGCGGGAATAAAAGTGCCGCCTGCAGCGGCCAGAAGCGTGCCGCCGTTAAAATTCAAGCGCGAGGTGGGAGCGTCATTGCCTATCGCAACGGAATTCACCGTCACCGTGCCGCCAAGCAGGTTGGCCGTGCCCACAACTCCGGGACTGCTGTTAAGACCAAACTGCAACGTGGAACCGGTTAGGTTGAGAACCGCAGAACCAGACACATTCAATATGCCCGTGCCGCGCTCGCCCACATGGATGCCCTTGGAGCCATTTAATGTGCCGCCGCTAATGTTCAAAACCCCAATCGAGCCGGCGATGCCGCCGAGTCCAACCTCTTGAGCACTATCGTTGAACGTTCCACCGCTCATGTTGAATACACCTTGGGAGGCACTGGCACCGTAAGCACCACCGACGACAAAATAAGCATCTCCTGTATTTACATCTCCTATCGTGACTGTGCCGCCGCTCAAGTCAAACGCACCGTAGCCGTTCGCTACCTGGCCGATATGGAATTCTCCAGAGCCGCATTCGAGGCTGCCTGAACTCATGAACAGGAATCCGCTGGCGTTCGCCACGTTGCCGAGGGCAACGGCAGGATTGACGGCATCGTTGGCGCTCACCGAGCCGCCAGCGATGTTCAAAATCGCATTGCCGGCAACATTGCCAACAATCACCGGATTTACGGTATTGCTAATCACTCCGGTGCCATTCACCGTCACCGTGCCGCCGTTGACCGCCGTTGTGCCGGTGTAACTGTTCGTGCCGCCCAGCGTTAACGTGCCGCTGCCGGTCTTGGTCAATCCGCCCGCGCCGGATATGGCTCCATTCACTGCCGTGTTGAAGCCGCCATCTGTAACCGTCAGCAGATAGCCGCCATTGTTCACGGTCTGGCTCAGAGTCAGGCTACCGGCCGCCGCATTCAGCGTCTGCGCCGCATTAGTCAGGAGCACCGGCACGTTCAAGGTCTCAGCGCTGGAGGAATTATTAGTTACACCGGCGGCTGTAATCGTCAGCGTGCTGCTCGACGTGCCAATATTGAAACTTCCGGCTCCGTTGGTGAAGGTCAGCCCCGTGATGCTGTAACTGTTGTTCATCGTGGAGGTGAGCCCGGTTGTGCTGGCGAACACCAGGGTATCCCCCGCCAATCCCGGCGCAAAGTTGCCATTGGAGTTCAACCAGTCCGCATTGTCACTCCAGTTTCCACTGCCGTTGCCAACCCATGTGTCCGTGATCGCATTGACGGTCAGTGAAATGTTGGCCGCCGCCGTGTTACCATTGTTATCCATGGCCGTAGCCGACAAGGTGAACGTGCCCAGGCTGCTGGATGCCGGAACCGTGATGTTACCAGTCCAAGTGCCGTTCGCGGACGTGCCGCTCGTCAGCGACAAGTTTGCGGATGTTCCATTGATGGGCGCCAGATTCACAGAAACATTGGTGATGGTCGAGGCACCGGCTCCGGCAACCGTCACGCTGACAAACACGTTGCTCTGATTGCGAACCGCCGTTGACGGCGTGGCGCTGCTGGCTGAAATGCTTGGCGGCGTGCTGCCCGAATAATGCAATACCACGTTGTTGCCGCTCTTTATCACCTGATAGTTGCCGGCACCGCTCGGCGGGGTGGCCAGCCAGACCGGCGCGATATTGAAGTTGCCGCTGATGGTGGGCGAACTGCCGGTCATTTTGAAAAGCACATAGTCATTCGCCAGATCAAGGGTTGGGCCACATTTGATGCCGACCGTTACGCTGCCGCATGTCAGCGTTTGGCTGTTGCCGCTCAAAACGATCTGGTCATTGGGGCCGCTAATGGCGCTGCTGCTCAAATTGAAATTGGCACTGTTGGTGGGACTGCCCGAAGTGTAAGTAAGGCTGCCGGTGATCGTGTTGGTCGCGCCCGAGCCGCTGCTGGGCTGCGTAATGCCACCGCTGTTCACCGTCACGTTGCCGACAATGGTCCCGTTGCCCCCGAGGATACCGTTGGTGGCCACAACAGTGCCACCGGTGTGCGTGCTGCCGCCATTCAAAAACAATCCGCCGCCGGAACCCGAATTCGTCACCGTCAACTGACCACTTCCAGCGTTGCCGATGCTGCCTGCATAGCTGACCGTCTGCCCGTTGATGTCAATAGTCGCATTCCCAACGAAACTCACCGTCTGTGGCACTGCGGCGCCGGCGCCGCCATAGCTGATGTCCGCGCCGCCAAGCAGGGTGCCGGTGGCATATTGCAATGTGCCGTTTTTAAAAGTGACGCCACCTACGTAGTTGGCACCGCCGAGCGCATATATGCCATTGATGTTCAAGGTCGCTCCGCCAAGAATGGTAACACCACCGAAATAAAAATTGCCGGCCGCGTTGTTCAATTTCACCGTGCCAGTGCCATACACTGGCGTGGTGTTCGCCGTGTCGGCCGCCAGACCAGGTGAAGAGATGCCGCCCGTGCCCGGAAGTAGACCTGCAAAATTGCCGTTGGCGCTGGAGGGAGGAATGCCGATGACCAGCGGGCCGGTGTTTGCCCCGCTGCCAATCTGGCCGTCAATGGTCAACGTATAACCGGCCTCTGCGGCCAAGCCGCCGCCGTTGCCCAGCAATGTAACTGGACGCAGGTTAGCACCAGAATTGTCAAGGGCTGTATTACCACTGGCAACCAGCGTGCCGCCGTTCAAGTAAAGCGTGGCTGCCGACGCTGCTCGGCCTATTTGAGTGTTGTTGTTGATCACCGTGCAACCACCATTGAGATAAGGTGAACCGTAGTTACCGCTGTTGCCTCCCGACCCGGTAAGATTCACCGTGCCTGCACCGCCTTTGACATAACAGTATACTCGTGAGGTTGCGCTGTAGTAATAGAGGGGGGCACTTATAAATAGTTCGCCGGCGGTGTTGTTCTGATAGACATCAATGCAACTTGTGCCGGCACCGCTGTTGGGACCGCCAATCCACTCACCACCGCTGGCAAGGGTGGTGTTGTAGGGCCCGACGTTTGGCGTCACAAGAATGCCACCAATTAAAAATAAGTATCCGCTTCCGCCCGCGCCCGTTGTCGCGGTAAACGCCCCGGGAACATTGAAGCGAATCGTGTCAACATAGGCCGGCTTTGAATTGTTAAAAGTTGCGTTGCCAAGCAAATCGTAATTGACGTCGGCGTTGGCCGCCGTCCCACCTGCTGCCACTGTGGTATAAAAGCCGCTGACTTGGTCACCAGCAAGGATGCTCTGCGAACCGCTGCCGGAGGTGACGACCGAGGCCCAGTTGTAAAGACCCACCGTGGCGATCGCCTGTCGTCCGCTCGGCCAGAGCAACTTGGTTTGCAAGCCCAGCGTCGTGGTTGTGATTGTTCCAGTCGCCGCCAAATTAGTAACCGTAACGCCCACGCCCGAATAATTCGTATTGTAGGACGGCCCGACAAAGATCGTCTGCGACCCTACGGCGGTTTGTGTGAACGCACCAAGATTCAAGGTCGGCAGCGGATCCAGCATATTCCCTCCATTCGGCCCGACGGTGATCACATTGTAACCCGGATTGACCGTCATGCCCGCGCCGTTGGTGAAATTCTGCGTGCTAGCATTGGCGGCATTGCCAATGATCTGAAGCGTGCCGCCGCCCATCGAAACCGGCGAGTAGGTGTTGAGCAAATCCGACGTCGCACCGGCATTTGAAAAATCAAGAGCCAGAGTGCCGCTGTTGACTGTGACAGTGCCGAAGGCTCCGCCGGTGGCTCCGCTGCCAAGGGTAGAGGCGTCCACAGTTCCATTGAAGGTGAGGTTGCCCGTGCCCACCTTTGTTAATGACACGCTGGTTGCCGCGCCATTGAGCAGGCTGCCACTGATCACCGTGTTGCCCGAGCCGCCCACCACCAGTGTCTTGTAACCGGCTGTCCCGCCCGTCACACCGCCAGAAATGTTGGCCGCCAAAGTCAGGGTGTTGGCACTATTGTTAATATTGGTGTAGGACTGCGCCGTCGAATCGGTGCCTAGCACAAGCGCCGCGTTGAACAATTGGTTGCTGGCCACCGTGGAATTCAGGGTGATGCCGCCGGAATTGTTCAGCGTGAGCGTCTGGCTGCCCACCGCGCCGTTACCGATGGTGTAGGCAGCGGCACTGCCGGTGTTGAAAAGGAGGTTTGAAATCGTGACGCCCGATCCCAAATCAATCGTGGTGCTGCCATTTCCGGTGCCGTTGAATGTGGCCGTATCCCCGATGCCGGGAACCGGTGATGCACTCCAGTTGGCACCTGCCCAGGTGTTGTCCGTGGCACCCGTCCAACTGCCGCTGGCGGCTTTCAAACATAACGCGCCAGCCATAAACAGCAAGCAGGTGATTCGAGTAATTTGAGTCGTTTTCATATATCTATTTTTATGTTATACTGTTGCAGCTCTTGAAAAAGTGGCCGGGTCAATTGGTCAGAGGATGACCGAGAGACCCGGGGAATTTTGAATGAGTAACAATGTGATTACGAAGAACTCCAATTTGCATCGTTACCAAAACGCAAATCGAAAACCTGAAATCAATGAGCAATTTAATTTTCATAAGTATATTTTGTGCTGGCAGGTGAATAGTGAGATTGATTGACACAATTCCAGAGACAGCACGCATCCGCGCTTCCGCCGGTCGGCAAGATTGTCGGTGCCAGAGCCTGCAGGCTTGCTCCTGCTTTTTGTATCTGTGAATAGACTGACTGGTTTCATTTTTTATGTCCTCAAGAAAAAACTGCGCTTGTTTCCACCAACCCACCGCAACCTCGCTTCTCCCAAGCCATGGTTGCCGACGACAACCGTCGGCAGTTGTGGCTTGTGCGGATGAAATGATTCTGCTATAAGCTATCGTGCATAGTTCGTTTTTTACTAGAGTCAAAACCAACTTTTTTGAGTAAAAAATACGCGCGAAGATTTTCATGGAGCAATTATGGCCTGTTATCAGCGCAATGTTTGCTTGCAGGGAATTATCCATTTCGCCAGTTTTATTTAGTAAACTATACGCCGAATGCCATCAGACATTTTAACGCTTTTTCAGTTGCCGCTGGCGCCACGGATAGATGTCTTGTGCTGCCACTATGCCTTGCTGAAAACCTGGGAATTTCAGGATCTGGCCGCGCCCTATTGGCGCTGGTATTGGGTGGATCGCCCCGGCGCTTCCATCAACCTGGGCAAAAAGCATTTCGATTTGGTGCCCGATCAGGTGGTCCTGATTCCGCCCAACACGCATTTTTCCGCCCACAACGATGAAGTGATCGGGTTTTTATATATCCATTTTTTCGTTGAAGCCACTTACGAACAAGCTGCGCCTGATTTGATCGTTCTGCCGCTCGCCGCTGAGCAAAGCCGCTTTATCCAAAATTTTCTGGCGCAGTTCCAAGCGCTGGAGCAGGAGGACGTGTCGCCGTTGTTGTCATTGCCGCTGGCGCTGGTGAGTCTGGCCTTGAGCCTTACTGAACGAAATCACTGGACCAGTTCTCATCAGGATGCGCGGGTCATCGGCGCCATCCAGCACATCGAGTTAAACTATCCTGCAGCCGTGCCGAACAACACACTCGCACGGCGGGCGGGCATGAACATGAACGCCTTCATCCGCATGTTCAAGCGCGTGACCAGCCAGACGCCCCGCCAATATCTTCAGAATTTGCGCCTCAAAGAAGCGTCTTCACTGTTGCATCACAGCCAATTGAGCATTGAAGCCATTGCCGAAAAAACCGGGTTCAACGACCGGCAACATCTCAACCTGATGTTCCGAAAAACTTTCCGCATAACGCCGGCACAGTTTCGGAAAAACTTCCTCAAACTCTGACCGGTTCGGGCGGATTTCTTACTCACAAGAGTTGGCTTCTCACCTTGAAAATTTTGAATTTAACGGTGAGAATATGTTTAGCCACTTTGCCAAACTTGTGAAAAATTTAACTGTCAACAAAAACGGTTTAGATCAGGTGTCTTGCCCGCGTCCCGTTTTTTCATCACATCCTGGCTTACCGGTGCTAAACATGAACCTTGATCCCACGCAACTTCGCCAATCTTGGCCACGTCCGTCACACCTTCGTCCCATTGTCATCATCGGCGCGGGCGACATCGTGCGGGATGCCCACTTGCCGGCATATCGTAAGGCGGGTTTGCCAGTGGCCGGCGTGTTTGACCTGCGGCGCGAAGTGGCCGAGGCGCGGGCGAAGGAATTCGATCTTCCGCGCGTATTCGAATCGGTCGCAGAGGCCATTGCCGTGCCGGATGCCATCTTTGATCTTGGCATTCCGCCCAAGTCGCAGGAAGCCGCGCTCGAAAGCCTTCCAGATGGCGCGGCGGTGCTCTCGCAAAAGCCGATGGGCAATTCGCTCGACATGGCCAAACGCATCGTGGCGATTTGTGAACGGAAAAAATTGCGCGCGGCGGTGAATTTTCAATTTCGTTTCTGCCCGTCCATGCTCGCGATTCAAGACCTCGTGAAACGCGGCGAACTTGGCGAGCTGGTCGAAATCGAGGTGCGGCTGAACATCCAAACGCCTTGGGCGACCTTTCCTTTTCTTTATTCAGAGTCGCGCGTCGAGATTCAAGTCCACACGGTGCATTATCTCGACACGATCCGGATGTTGCTCGGCGAACCGTCGCGCGTATTCGCCCGCACGGTGAAGCATCCGCACTTTCCAAAACTCGCGAGCACGCGTTCGAGCATCATTCTTGACTATGGCGACATGATTCGCTGCTGTCTTTCGATCAATCATTGTCATCCGTTTGGCTCGCGCCATGAGGCAGCGACGATTCGCGTCGAAGGCACGGAGGGTTGCGCTATCGCGACGATTGGCGCGCTGATTGATTATCCGCGCGGCCAGCCGGATCGTTTGGAAATTTTTACGCGTTCGCAAAAAAACTGGACCGAAGTGCCGCTGATTGGACGCTGGTTTTCCGATGCGTTTATTGGCACGATGTCGAACCTGCAACGCTTCGTCGGCGGCGAAGATGCCGCGCTGGTTTCACCCGTCACCGACGCGCTGAAAACGATGAAACTGGTCGAAGCCTGCTACATCTCCGATGCGCAAGGCGGCATCAATCCAGAAACTCTAAAATGAATCCCGACTACCACGACGCTTACGGCGACCGTTTGGAAAAATGTTATTCCGGCGCGGTCTATGACACGCTGCGCGCGATGGGCTTTCCCGATCAACTGCTGCCGCAAATGATTCGTCCGCTTGATCCCGAACGCGTGCTGGCCGGAAGAATTTTCACCGTGAGCGGCCACGTGGACACGACGCTCGACGCCCACACAACATTGCTCGAATGGACGAAGCTGCTTTCGCGCGCGCCCGGCGGCAGCGTAGTGGTCTGCCAGCCGAACGATTCCACGCTCGCGCACATGGGCGAGCTCTCGATCGAGACGTTCACGTATCGCGGCGTGCGCGGCTACATTGTGGACGGCGGCTGCCGCGACAGCAGTTTCATTTTGAAAATCGGTTTTCGCGTGTGGTGTCGTTACTTCACGCCGCGCGATGTCGTGGGCCGCTGGGTCGCGGACGGCTTTGGCGAACCGATTGTGATCGGCGGCGTGAAAATTCGCACCGGCGATTACGTCATGGCCGACCGCGACGGCGCGGTGATCATCCCGCAGGAAATCATCGCCGACGTGACCGACCGCGTGGAGGAAGTGTTGCGCACGGAAAACAAAGTCCGCACCGCGATTCTCAAAGGCGTTGATCCGGTTGATGCCTATCTGCAATACCGTAAGTTTTAAAAATCATGCACGATCCCAAACTGTTGCTCCTCGATCCCGCCGACAACGTGCTCGTCGCGATCCAAACGCTCGAAGCCGGTGATACGTTGACCGTGGCCGGCCAGCGCGTGAACGTGCCGTCTCGCCTCACGCTCGGCCACAAACTCGCCGCCCGCGCCATTCGTGCCGGTGAAAAAATTTTAAAATATCGCGTGCCCATTGGCTCGGCCACGCAGGACATCGCCGCCGGCGAACACGTTCACCTGCACAACATGAAGAGCGATTACATCCAGACCTTCACGCTCGAAAGCGGCCAAGCTTTTTCCACGAAACATGATCATCACTGACCTGGCATTCTTGCGCGCCGACGGGCGCAAAGGCATCCGCAACCACATCGTCGTCGCGTATCTCGTCGAGTGCGCGCATCACGTCGCGCGCGAGATTGTTTATCCGTATCGCGAACGCGGCGTGCATCTCATCGGCTTCGGCGGCTGTTATCCGAACGATTACGCGGCGCGCATGATGCGCACGCTCTGCACGCACCCGAACGTCGGCGGCGTGATTCTGCTTTCGCTCGGCTGCGAA
>Ga0181525_10002807_pt1 | contig 14021 bp, 13 predicted proteins | sample PEATcosm2014_Bin_48_FD_121100 | JGI IMG/M metagenome (GOLD analysis project Ga0181525, IMG submission 121100) | Peatland microbial communities from MTU Mesocosm Facility, Houghton, MI, USA - PEATcosm2014_Bin06_10_metaG | ecosystem: Environmental > Terrestrial > Soil > Wetlands > Peat | place...
GAACCTCTAGGCACGGGGAAACACGGCACCGGCTTATGCCTTTCAGAAAGAAGTACGCCATGGGGCGTTCTTTTGGTTCTCTATTTTGAATTAATGGCTGTTTCGACGACATCCGTAATGATGGATGCGCTTGAACGTTTTGCTGATCTACATATGCGTCTCTGTCGGCTAGCCGACTTAGCCGCGACTTATGCAAGACATCAACCCAAACAACTGCACTTTGAAGTGCGTCGATCCCTATAATCCTGGAACCAATATCGTTTTTATATAAGAACATTCTTTTTCCGTTCCACTCTCATGTCAACCGGAAAATTCCACCCCCACCAATCCTTTACTAACATCACGTTAGCGCCCCGCCACCCCCCAAATGCTCCACGTGGAGCATTTCCCCCTACCCGGAAAAATCCCTTGTTCTACAAAGCCTTACAAAATTCGCCGCCGCCGGATTCAGCGGCCTCCCCGCCACCGCCGCCAACACCACCCGCCGCGTCAATTCCGGCTCAGAAAACCGCCGCACCGCCAGCGGCGGCGCAAAGCGCAGCCGGTCAGACAGCAGCGCAATCCCCAGCCCCGCCGCCACCAAATCCAGCATCTGCCCCACCGCCCCCTCGCACCGTTGCAGCCTGAACGCACACCCCGCAGCCTCGCCCAACCGCGCAGAAAACCCCCCGCACCGCTCCCCCACCAAAATCGTCTCACCCAAAATATCCTGCGCCGTCAAAGCATTTTTCGCAGCCAGCGGATGCCCTCCCGGCAGCACCACCACCGCCGCCTCGGTATAAAGCGCCCACCGGTTGAGCCGCTCCGGCATCTCGCACTCCTCCGGAAGCAGCGCGCAATCCAGCCGGTCCGCCAGCATCCCCTCCACCAAAACCGCAGGCGCCGCCTCGTCAAACTGTATCGCCACATCGGGCAGCATCTGCGCCACCTCCCGCACGGCGGGCGCAATCACCCCGGCCGCAATCCCCGGCCCCAGCCCAATCTTCAAACTCCCCACCATCCCCCGCCGCCGCGCCGCCGCCAGCGCACTGGCCGCGTCTGCCGCATCCAGCATCGCCTGCAAATGCGGCCGCATCTCCCGCCCCAGCTCGGTCAGTTGCGTCAGGTTGCGTTCCCGAAAAAGCAAAGCCCCGCCAAGCTCTTCCTCAAGCCGCGCAATCGCCCGCGTAAACGCCGGTTGCGTCACGTTGCACTGCTCCGCCGCGCGCGTAAAATTAAGCGTACGGCAGAGGGTCATAAAATATCGAACCTGCGACAGCTCCATCAGAGCCTGCGCAACACAGCTATAATCTCATCCGGCTCCGCCCGGCGCGAAAAATCCACATTCGCAAACCGCCAGGCCACCACGCCATCCGTCCCAATCACAAACACCGCCGGCACCGGCAAGCACCAGGCCGCGTTCCCCTGCCGCTGCGGAAAATCCAGACCCGCCGCCACCAAGCGCTCTCGATAAAGCCGAGGGATTTTAAACACCACCCCCGCCTCCAGCCCCACGCCAAAATCCACGTCCGCCAACACCTCAAACCCCGCGCCATGAAAACGCTTCATCTTCAGCGCCAGCCCACCAGTCTCCGGCGTCAACGCCAGCAAACTTCCCCCCGCCGCCTCAATCTCCGGCAACGCCTCCGCCAGCGCCCCCAGCACCAACCGGCAAAACGGGCACCACTCCCCCCGAAAAAACCCTAAAACCACAGGCCCACGCGCCAACTGCTCAGAGAGCGCTACAAACCGCCCCTCCGCACTGGGCAGCACAAAATCCGGAAACGCCGAACCGGGCGCCAGGATCTGCGAAACAAACCCCTCCCGGTCCAGCTTCTCCAAAATTTCCAAATAAGCCGCATCCCATCCCGCGTTCTGGCGGCGGTTCTCCAGCAATTGCGCAAGGCGAGAAGTCAAAGTCTCACTCATTCCCGCCCCCCGTTCATCACCCGATCATCGCGCCGCCATCGGCGGAACTCAAGCCCTTATTGCGCGGGCGCCATCGTGTTGGTCTGCGGGCAGTGCGTGGTGGGCGCCATGTTATTGCTGCTCATGCTGTTGCTGGAGCCGCTGCTCATCCCACTGCTCATGGTGCTGGTGCTCGGGCACGGATGGCTCGTCCCATTGCTCATGCCGTTGCTCATGGTATTCGTGCTCTGCGCCAGCGCCGCGCCCGCGCCAAGGAACATGGTGGCGGCGGCAATCATCATCATACGTGACATCGTAAAAATCTCCTGTTTCTGGACTACCGGAACGCTCCGGCCAACCCGATATCTAGGTTCACGCGCCGCAGGGCCAATGCCATTTAGGCATCGTTTTAATGCCTGGACGAATTCGCCCCCCGCGTGCAGGCTGCAAGCCAGAGGAGAACGACCATGCCCACCAAACGCCGGGTGATTCACCCGTGGCCCTTACGCCTCACCCATTGGCTAAACGCCGTGGCCATTGTCATGATGATCGGCTCCGGCTGGCAGATTTACGACGCCTCGCCGCTTTTCAACTTCACCTTCCCACCGCTCATCACCATCGGCGCCTGGTTGGGTGCGGCCATCGCCTGGCATCTCGCCTTCATGTGGCTGCTCGTCATCAATGGCCTGATCTATTTCATCTGGTCCGCCGCCACCGGCCACTTCAAAAAATTCTTCCCCCTCACCCCGCGCGCCGTGCTGCACGACCTCATCGCCGCCCTCACCTTCAAGCTCCCGCATGAAAAAGGCGTGTACAACGCCGTGCAAAAACTGCTCTATCTCGGCGTGCTCTTCGCGGGCATCATGGTCGTCATCTCGGGCCTGGCCATCTGGAAACCCGTGCAGCTTTGGTTTTTCTGCGACGCGCTGGGCGGCTTTTACATCGCCCGTTACGTGCATTTTTTCTGCATGGCGGCTATCGTGGCGTTCCTCGCCATCCACCTCACCCTGGTGGCGATGGTGCCCAAAGTCCTCCCCCCCATGATCACCGGCGGAAAGATCGACCCATGAGCCCCCTCAACCGTCGCGGCATTCTGCTCCGCGCCCTCGCCATGGGCGCCATCTCCACCCTGCCCGCCTGCAACTATGAAGATCCACAAAACCCGGATCTGGCGGATAAATTCCTCCACGCCATGTCCTATTGGAACGACCGCGTGCAGGCCGCCCTCTTCGACCCGCACACGCTGGCCCCCACTTTCCGCCCAGACCAGATCACCCGCCCGCCGCGCTTTAACGCGTTCTACGACATCGCCAACGTCACCGTGGTCGACCCCACCACCTACAGTTTGCAACTTGGCGGGCAGATCCAGGACAAATCGCCATGGCCCCTGGCGCAGCTCAACGCCCTGCCGCAGCAGAGCCAGATCACCCGCCTCATCTGCGTGGAAGGCTGGCGCGTCATCGGCGAATGGGGCGGCGTGCGCCTCAGCGATTTCCTCAAAGCCATCGGCGCGGACACCACCTGCCGCTACGTCTCCTTCCAATGCGCCGACGGCTATTACTCCAGCATCGACATGGCATCCGCCCTGCACCCGCAAACCATTCTGGCGCTCACCTTCCTTGGCGCACCGTTGACGCCACCCTTCGGCGCCCCCATGCGCCTACGCATTCCCACAAAGCTGGGCTTCAAAAATCCAAAATCCATCGTGCAACTGGCGGTGACCAACGTGTATCCCGGGGGCTATTGGGAGGACCAGGGCTACAACTGGTTCAGCGGCTCATGAGAGCCCTCCTCGCCGCCCTCATCCTCCTCGCCGCTCCGGCGCAGGCGCGTCCGGTGGTGGTGGAGCTGTTCACCTCCCAAGCCTGTTCCTCCTGTCCGCCGGCGGACGCCCTGCTCGCCACCCTCGCTAAAAACCCCAGCATTCTGCCGCTGAGTTTTAACGTCACCTACTGGAACAGCGCAGCCTGGACGGACCATGACGCCCTGCAAGCGGGCACCGACCGGCAATATTGGTACGCTTCTCTGGGCAACAGCCAGCAAGTGTACACACCCGAGGCCGTGGTGGACGGCACGGCGCAGCTGGTCGGCTCCAACGGTCCTGGGGTGCGCGCGGCCATCGCCACCGCACAGGCAGCGCCTGCGGGCGATGTGCCGGTGGCGCTGAGCGGCGGGCCGATGCTCACGGTGGCGCTCGGTGCGGGCAGCGGCCCGGCCACGGTCTGGCTGTTTGGCTATGATGCTGTGCACACCACGCATATCGGCGGCGGGGAGAATGGCGGCGCGGTGCTGACCGAGGTGAATGTGGTACGCAGCATCTCCAACCTTGGCAGCTGGACGGGGCAGAAAATGGCCTTCACCATGTCCCGCCCCGTGGGCCAGCACATGGCTGTGCTGCTGCAAACGGCGAGCGGCGCAATTCTCGGCGCGGCAGCCAAGTAAGGCTTGCCAAGGCCGCGCCGCCGCGCCATGCAACGCGGCATGAATGCAGTAATTTTTGTTATCCTGCTGGCCAGCGTTTTGCGGCTGGTGGTGGCGGGTTTCACCGGGCTGGGCATTGACGAGAGCTACATGGTGGCGGCGTCCAATCAGTTCGCCGCCTCGTATTTCGACCATCCTTTGGCCTCCTGGTGGCTGGAGCTGGCGAGCCGCAATGTGTTTGGCAGCACCGCGCCGATCGTCGTGCGCCTGCCGTTCGTCATGCTCTCGGCGGTGTCCTCCTTGCTGATTTATGCGCTGACGAAACGGCTTTACGACCCCCGCGCGGCCTTCTGGGCAGTCGTGGCGTATAATATTTCACCCGTATTTTCCTTGGCCTTTGGCTGCTGGGTGCTGCCCGACGGGCCGCTGGACGCCATGCTCCTGGCCGCCGCCTATGCGCTGACCCGCGCGCTGGGCATCCCGCAAAAGCCCGAGCCGCGCTGGTGGTGGGTGGCAGGATTCTTCGCGGGACTGGCGCTGCTCAGCAAATACAGCGCGGGGCTGGTGCTGGCCGGTGCGGCGGTGGCGCTGCTGAGTGACGCCACCTCGCGCCGCGAGTTGCGGCGTTTCGCCCCCTGGGGCGCCGGGCTGCTCGCGGTGGTGATGTTTGTGCCCGTGATTTACTGGAACTTTACGCATGGTTGGCAGTCCTTCCATTACCAGGGCGGGCGCGCGACGGGGCTGAGGCTGCATCCGTTCGCACCGTTAAGCATCTGGGGCGGCGAGGCGTTATTCCTGGCGCCCTGGCTGTGGCTGCCGATGGTGGCGCTGCTGCTGGGCGCGTTGCGGCGCGGGCCGGTGGAGCGGCGCGGCTGGCTGATGGGCTGGCTGGCGGTGGTGCCGGTGGTGCTGTTCGCCGTGGTCGGGCTGTGGTCGTCCACCAAGATTCTCTACCATTGGGCGACACCGGGATATTTGCTGCTGCTGCCGATGCTGGGCAACTGGGCGGCTTCGTGGCGGCCAAAACTGCGCAACGCGGTGGCCGGCGCTTCGGCGTTGTTGCTGGCGGGTGCTGGGTTGTTCATGGCGGTGGAGACCCATTTCGACATGCTTCCGGCGCTGGCGGCGATGGGCGTGCCGGGGAAATCCCCCTTGTTGCAAGGGGTGGATTGGGATTCCATCCAGGGCGAAATTCCGCCGCAGGTGGATGCCGTGGCCACCTTGCGCTGGTATGATGCCGGAAAGATTGGCTATGCGCTGGGCGGCAAAGTGCCCGTCGCGGTATTCGGCGCCGAGCCGCATGAGTTTGGCGTGTCGCAGCCGGTGGCGGGGCTGTTGGGTAAAACGGTTCTGGTCATCGCCATGCCGGGCAACGTGACGGAAATTAACCAGGATTATGCGCCCTATTTTAAAACCTTGCAGCCGGGGCCGACGCTGACCGTGATGTTCCACGACCATCTGCTGCTGGCGATCCCGACCTTTATCGGCACCGATTTGCTGGCGGTGCCGCAGGTGGTGGCGCCCAAGAAAAAGGGGGCTTAACGCCCCCTTTAACCTTTTAGGCCGCGATGGCTTTCGCCGTGTCATTCACCGCGATACGGCGCGGCTTGGCCGATTCGGGCAGCACGCGTTTAATCGCCACGCGCAGAAGCCCGTTGGTGATTTCTGCATTTTCCACCACCATGTGGTCGGCGAGGACGAAGCGGCGGGTGAAGGCGCGCGCCGCGATGCCGCGATGCAGAACCTCGTTGCCCTGAGCCTCTTCCGTCACCTGGCCGGAGATCACCAGAGCGTTGTCTTTTACCGTCAACTCGATATCATCCGCACCGAAACCGGCCACGGCGAGCGTCAGGCGGTAGGCGTCTTCAGCGGTTTTTTCGATGTTGTACGGCGGATAGCTGGCGGCGTCCTGCGGCGAAGTATCGGCGAGGCGGGCCAGACGGTCGAAGCCGATGGCGGAACGGAATAAGGGCGTGAAATCGTAAGTCATGAGAGAACCTCCTGAAGGATAGCAAGGTTGAATTTTGGCCCGATCACCCGAAGGCTGACCGGATAGGCACTTGGCCGGAACCCTCTATGAGGCACCCCGGACGAGGAAGATTATAGGTATTTTTTCCGCGGCTTCAAGAAAAATCTGCCGCCTGCGTCACCGCCCGCGGCCCGCCGCCAGAAAAAACGCGTCGAGATCCTGCACCGCTCGGATGTTGCCGGAAGGGATGTATTCCCGCTTGGCCGGGTACGGGCGGCGGAAGCCGATGCTCAGCGTGCCGTCCCATTCGATGCCGGCGGAGAGGGGAAAAACCGGGACCTCGCCTTGCCTGTGCGCCGGTGGGGTGGGCGGCTGCGAGAGGATGACTTCGTCCGGCGTGTAACCGGCCAGCTCTGCGGCCAGCCAAGCCCAGTCGGCGTCGTGCAGATATTCGGCCTGCCGGAAATCGGCCGGGATGTGGCCGTAGTCGTAGGTGTGGCGGATTTCGATCTGCCAGGCGTGGCGGGCCTCGCGCAGATGGCTCACCAAGCCGGGCAGTTCGCGCAGATTCGATTGGTAAGCCATGGCGATATAGCGCAGCCTGGGCGGCGCTGCGGCGGCGGACCAGGCGGCGGTCAGGCGGTCCCAATTCTCTTTGAAGATGGGCCAGCGCGCACCTTTGCGGAATTTTTCGTAGACCGGCGGGTCCATGCTCTCAATGGAAAGATTGATGATGGAGACACCGCTTTCGGCCAGGCCCGCGAAGTAGCTGGCGGGCATGCGCTTGGCCAGGTTGGTGGTGAACATGATCTTGCGCCGCCATTGCCGGGGCACGCGCTGGATGAAGCTGAGAAATTCGGGGTGCAGCGAGGGCTCGTGCAGGCAGGAGAGCCAGAAGCCGGCATCATCGACGAAGGGCAGCAGGCGCAGGGCGGAGTCAAAAACATCGTCGGCCATGACGCTTGTGGTGCGGGTGGTGCTGTAATCGAACAGGCAGAAGGGGCAGCGCAGGTTGCAGTTGTTGACGATGTCCATGGCCAGGAAGCTCACCGCCTGGAAGCTTGTGACGAGATCGGGCGCCAGCGGCAGCGGGGCTGCGCCGGCCGGGCGGATGATGAGCGCGTCACGCTGGGCTTCGCTGAGCGGCTGGGGGAAGACGAGCGAGAAGCCGTAATGGGCATCGCCGATGGCGAGCTGGGCGAGGTTGGCGGCGAAATTGTCTGCGGACGCGGTGAGGAGGATTTGCTCGCCGTCCGGCGTGGGCAGCACGGCTTCAACCGGCACGCGGGTGCTGGCGTTGAACCGGTCGCGCACCCAGCCGGAGACATGCTGAGTGCTGCGCTGGTCGACATAGCCCTGGAATTTTGGCGCGCGCTCCAGGGCGGCGGCGGCGCCGTGCGGGCGGATGGCGAGATGGGCGCATTCCTCCGGGCTGAGCGGTGCCGGGAGCGGGGTTTTAAAGCCGTATCTGGCGTCGCCGAAGCTGCCGTCATCCAGGCCGGGATAGTAGGCATCGGCGATGCCGTGGGCGAGGATGCGCGGGGCTTCGGGCAGGTCCAGGATAACGTCGAACGCCACGCGCGCCTGCGGGTCGCTGGAATCGCGGACCCAGCCTTGCACATGGGTGGCCGAGATTTCGTCAAGATAGCCTTGCACGGGCACGGCTTAGCGCGTCGCCGCCATCAGGTGGCCGCCGGTGAGGCGCCAGATGCGGTCGAGCTGTTCTACCCCGGTGAGGCGGTGGAGGATGAGGAGCACGGTGCGCCCGGTGGTGGCGGTGTTGAGGACGCGCAGGAAGTCGGCCTCGGTGGCCGCGTCCAGCCCGGCGCAGGGTTCGTCCAGCAGCAGGATGGGGGCGGCGGAGAGCAGGGTGCGCGCGAGGGCGAGGCGCCGGCCCTGGCCGCCGGAGAGGTTGGCGCCGCCTTCGCCGAGCCAGGTGTCCAGGCCCTCGGGCAGCGCGCGGATGGTTTCGGCGAGCTGGGCGGACTCTAAGGCGGTCCAGAGTTGGGCGTCGGTGGCGGCGGGGCCGCCGAGGCGCAGGTTGTTGGCGATGGTGTCGGCAAACAAGTGGGTGCTTTGGCCGAGATAGGCGATGCGGGCGCGCACGGCCTCAGAGGGGAGTGCCGCGAGGTCCGCGCCGCCGAGGCGGATCTGGCCGCTGACCGGGGCAATGAGCTTGAGCAGCAGCGCCGCGATGGTGGATTTTCCCGCACCCGAGGGGCCGAGGATGGCGGTGCGCGAACCGGCGGGGAGTTGCAGGGAGAGATTCTCAAACACGTAAGGCAGGTCTTCAGCGTAGCGGAAGCTGACATGCTCGAAGGCGATGGCGTGGCCGGGCGGCAGGGCGGCAGGCTCCACCGGTTCCGGCACCAGGGGTTTGGCTTCGGCGGCTTCCACCACGCGCGCGGCGGCGGCCTGCGCCTGGCCGAGGAGGAGACCGGCGCGGGGCAGGCCCTGCACGGCCTCAAACGCGGCGATGAGGACGAAGACGGCGACCAAAGCGGCCACGGGGTGGTGGCCGAGGCCCAGCAGGATGGCGGCCAGGATGCCGGCCTGGGCGAGGATGAAGGCGGCGGCGTTCAGCGCGCTGGTCTGGGCGACCAGTTCGCGCTGGGCGGCCAGGAGGGCGGCTTCGCGCGCCTGGATGGCGGCCAGCATGCGGCCCTCGGCGGCGAAGATTTTGACTTCGCGCAGGCCGTGCAGCGCGTCCAGCGCGGCACTGCGCAGGCCGGACATGGCGAGGCCCGCGCGGGTGCTGTTTTTCCGCGCGAGGCGGGCGGCGTGGCGCGGCAGGGCGAAGGCGATGAGGGCGAAGGGGAGCAATACCAGCACCGCCAGCGGGGTTTCACGCCAGAGCAGGAGGGCCAGGACCGGGAGGAGCAGCACCGCCCCGAGCAGGGGGATGAAGATGCGCAGGTACAGGCCGTCGAGGGCGTCAACGTCGTTGACCAGGCGGGCGAGGACGTCCCCCGAGCGGCGCAGGCCGAGACCGGCGGCGGCGCTGTTGGCGAGGCCGGTGAAGAGCCAGATGCGCAGGGCGGCCAAAGCGCGGAACATGGCCTCATGGGTGAAGACGCGCTCCAGGTAGCGCAGCACCACGCGCGCCGTGCCGGTGATTTGCAGGGCGGCGGGGATCAGCGCGGCGGCGGTGAGGACGGAGAGGGCGATGTAACGCCCGGAATAGCCCATGAGGGCGATGCCCGCGGCCAATGCGCCCAGGGCCAGGAGGGTGCCGAAGGCGAGCCACAAGGCCTGTTTACGCCAGAGGAGGACGATGCGGGTGATGGGGGTCATGCGAGGACTCCGCGCAGGCGGGCGTGGCGCAGGGCGTCGAGGTCCAGCCTGCGGGCGCCGGAGTTGCGGGCGAAGTCCATGGCGGGGACGGAGTGGGTGGCGAGGATGACGGTGCGGCCGATGGCGAGGCGCTTGATGCTTTCCAGCACGTCGTTCTCCACGGCGGGGTCGAGATGGGCGGTGGGTTCGTCCAGCAGGAGGAGTGGGGCGTCTTTCAGGAAGGCGCGGGCGATGGCGATGCGCTGCGCCTGACCGCCCGAGAGGCCGAAGCCGCCCTCGCCGATCTGGGTTTCAACGCCGTGCGGCAGGGCGGCGATGAGGTCCGTGAGGCTGGCCTGGCGGATGGCTTCGGCCAGCTCCTCCTCACCGGCTTCCGGGCGGGCGAAGCGGATGTTTTCGGCGATGGTGCCGGCGAAGATCATCGGTCTTTGGCCGATCCAGCCGAGCATCTTGGTGCGTGCGGCGGGGACGAGGGTGGGCAGGTCCACGCCGTTGATGGTGATGCGGCCGGATTCGGGGGTGATGAAGCCGAGGATGAGGTCGAGAATGGTGGATTTGCCCGCACCCGACGCGCCGGTGAGGAGTAAAATTTCGCCGCTGCCGATTTTGAAGGTGAGGTCGTGCAGGACCTGGCCTCGGGCGGGGTCCCAGGTGAAGGAGACGTTGTCAAACTGGAGGGTCAGGCCGTAGGCGGCGACGCTGCGGATTTCGGCGGCGGGCACGGCGGGCGGCGGCGGCGGCAGGGCACAGAATTCTTCGGCGACGGCCTCGGCGGCCATGCGGTCGGCGTACACAGCGGCGAAGGCGCGCAAGGGGGCGAAGAATTCGGGGACCAGGAGAAGGATGAACAAGGCGGTGGGGGCGAGCGCCGTGTGGCCGTGCAGCAGAGGGGCGAAGCGCAGGACGATGACGATGAGGGCGGCGGCGGCGGCGAGGTCCAGCGCCGTGGAGGACAGGAAGGCGACGCGCAGGACGCGCATGGTGCGCTGGCGCAGCTCGCGCGCGGCGGCGGTGAGGGCTTTGGCTTCGTCGGCGGCGCGGCCGGCCAGCACGATGGTGGAGATGCCCCGGATACGGTCGAGGAAGCGGACTTGCAGGCGGGTCATGGCGCGGAACTGCCGCTTGGCGGCAACCCCCGCGCCGATGCCGGCGATGGCCATGGCGAAGGGCACGAAAGCCCCGGCGATAAGGAGCGTGACGCCGCTGCGCCAGTCGGCCAGCAGGGCGGCGAGGCCGACCAGCGCCGGGCCGAGCGCGGCCAGGGTGGTGGCGGGGATCCAGCGGGCGTGCAGGCCGTCCATGGCCTCCACACGGTCCACGGCGGTGGCGGCCAGGGCGGCGGAGTGCTGGCCGCGCAGCCCTGCCGGGCCGAGGGCCATGATGGTGGAGAGCGCACTGTTACGCAGGCGGCGGCGGGCGGCGGCGCCACGCTCAAAGCCGAAGCGCTCGGCCTGCAGCTGCACGGCAGCGCGGAGCACGGCGAAAAGGAGGAAAAGCGCGGCGTTGGTGGGGATGTTGCCGAAGTAACTCAGCCGCAGCACGGCGGCGAGGAGTTGCGCGGCCCAAAAAGCCTGGAAGATGCCCAGCACGATCTGCACCGCGCCGAGCGTGACCGGCAGCTTGGCCGCGCGCTGGCCGCGTTTCTGCTCCGACTTTACCCAGGCTTTTGTCGCTGCACTCATGGGTTTTCATTAGCCGCTAGCTGCGTTGCTGCCCAGGGGGCTGGACGCGTGACGTAAAATCGTCAACAGGGCGGGCATGAGAATAGCCAAAACACTGCCGCAACTGCGTGAGGCGTTGGGGATTCTGGGGCCTGTGGGCCTGGTGCCGACGATGGGTGCGCTGCATGCGGGGCATCTCACGCTCCTGGCGGCGGCCAAGGCGGGCGGACGGCCCGTGGTGGCGAGTATCTTCGTCAATCCGTTGCAATTTGGGCCGAATGAGGATTTTGCCCGCTATCCGCGCGATGAGGCGGGGGATTTGGCCAAGCTGGAGGCGGCGGGGTGCGACCTCGTATGGTTGCCCGGCGTGGCGGAGATGTATCCGGCTGGGGCGGCGAGCACGATTGTGGTCGAAGGTCCGGCGCTGCTCTGGGAAGGGGCGGCGCGGCCGGGGCATTTCTCCGGCGTGGCGACGGTGGTGGCCAAGCTGTTCGGCCAGGTGCGGCCCGAGGCGGCGTATTTCGGCGAGAAAGACTGGCAGCAAGTGCAGGTGATCCGCCGGATGGTGGAGGATTTCCTGCTCCCCGTGCGCGTGGTGCCGGTGGCGATTGTGCGCGAAGCCGATGGGCTGGCGCTGTCCTCCCGGAATCGGTTTTTGGCCCCGGAAGAGCGGGCCGTGGCCCCTGCCCTGTTCGCCGCGCTGCGCGATGCAGCGGCGCGGATTGGCGCGGGCGAGAATGTGGCGGCCAGTTTGGACGCCGCCAAGGCGGCGGTGCGGGCGGTGGGCATGGCGCCGGATTATCTGGCGCTGGTGCAGGCGCAGGCTCTGGAGCCGCTGACGGAATTGGCGCGTCCGGCGCGGATTATCGCGGCGGCGCGGCTGGGGAGCGTGCGGCTGTTGGATAACGTGGCGGTTTGAAGGAAGCGGTTCTTTTTTGAAAAAAAAGAACCAAAAAACTTCTGTTAATCGGGGGCTGTGGCTGCGTCACAGCCCCCGATTCATAAGCGTTTTTTGCGCGCTTTTTTGCAAAAAAGCGCTGCTTCCTTCCTCTAAATCACTAGAAGCCAGCCCGCCAGCGCCCAAAAGCTGCTGAGGCCGACGCCCAGCACCAGCCCGAGCAAGGTGCCGGTGGAGGCCTTGCCGAATTGCGCGCGCACCAGGGGGATGGGGAAGCGCAGGCCGAGGGCGAGGTTACTGATCAGCACGCAGCCCATGCAGGCGATGAGCGCGGGGATGAGGGGGGAGTCGCGCCATAGGACGGCGAGCAAGGGGAGCGCCATGAGGATGAGGGTGGCGTAGCCTGCCGCCATGAGGGCGGCGCGTTTGAGGGCGGCGGGGCGGACGGGGGCGCTGGCGGCGAGTTCGGGGGAGTCGTCGGAGCCGATCATGACGGAGATGAAGAAGAGGGCGAGCTGGCCGGTGAGGAAGACCAGGAGTGGGACGACGACCTGCACGCCGCCGCCGAAATGGACTTTGCCGGCGAGGATCATGATGACCGGGACCAGGGTGAGGGAGCGATAGACGGTTTGGGTGATGATTCCGGGGAAGCGGGTGAGGAGGCGCAGGTTTTTCATGAAGACGGCGGCGAAGGGGGTGGCGCGGAAGGCGCCGCCTTGACGGCTTGCGTTGCCGCCGGGGCGGTAAGCGGAGGCCGTGATGGCGCCGGAGGAAAAACGCCCGGCGAGGCCCGCCCAGACTGCCAGGAAGATGCTCAGGGCGATGGCGAGGCTGGCGAGGAGCGGCAGGGGTTGGCCGAGCAGGCCTCGGGCGAAGAGGGTGGAGGGGCTGTTGGGCGCGGGCAGCAGGGCGGCCCAGAAGCGGACGAGCTGGGCGGAGGGGATGAAGCGCGGAGCCTGGCCGAGGGCGAAGATGAAGACGCCCATGATGAGGGCCAGCATGTGGCCGGTCTGGCGGGCGAGGCCGGGGGGCACGAAGGCGAGCAGGAACACCACCAGGGCGAAGGCAAAGGCGGCGGCGCAGAAGCCTTCGGCCAGGAGCATGGGGTAGATGGCCAATGCCCAGGGCTGGCCAAACACCGCCAGGGCGTTGGCCAGGACGCCGCCCAGCAGCACCCAGGGCGCGGCGACGCTGACGCCCACGCCGATCATCCGCACCGCCAGCACGCGGCCTGGGGGGATGGGCGAGGCCAGGAGGAAGTCCACGTCGGCGCGGGTGTAGAGGACGTCGATGGCGGAGGTCATGGCGCGCGAGAGCATGAGTACGCCGAGGAAAAAGAGGTTGAGGTTGGCGGCCAGGAGCATTTGCGGCAACGCCAAAGGGTGTTTGACGATCTGGGCGGCCAGTAGGAGCGCTACGGCCTGAAAGACGATGCCCACGATCAGCACCGGGGCGATGACGTATTTATGTGTGCGCACCAGGATGGAGCCGCGCCAGAGGACGCGCAGCTCGTGGACGAAAAGCCAGAGGAAGCCGGGGGCGGGAAACATCAGGCGGTGGTGAGGTGGAGGAAGACGTCCTCCAGCGAGCCGGAGGCGATGCCGGTATGGGTTTGCAGATGGGCGAGGTCGCCTTCGGCCAGAAGCTCGCCGCCCGAGAGGATGCCGATGCGCGTGGCGAGGCGCTCGGCGACGTCCAGGATGTGGGTGGTGAGGATGATGGCGGCACCGGCGGCGGCGCGGGTTTGCAGCATTTCCTTCACCAGCCGGGCGGAGGCGGCGTCCAGCCCGGTGAAGGGTTCGTCGAGCAGGAGGAAGCGCGGGTTGTGGATAAGCGCCCCGGCCAGCACGGTTTTTTGCTTCATGCCGCGCGAGAAACCCTCGCAGCGCTC
>Ga0181525_10002808_pt1 | contig 14018 bp, 15 predicted proteins | sample PEATcosm2014_Bin_48_FD_121100 | JGI IMG/M metagenome (GOLD analysis project Ga0181525, IMG submission 121100) | Peatland microbial communities from MTU Mesocosm Facility, Houghton, MI, USA - PEATcosm2014_Bin06_10_metaG | ecosystem: Environmental > Terrestrial > Soil > Wetlands > Peat | place...
AAGCCATCAAGAAGTCCGCCCTGGCAGATCTCGCAGACTCCGTTCCCACATTAACGTCCCTCGGCGCGATTCGGAAGTGGATGAGTCCACAAGCCGGCCTGTACGGCTATGAACCTCTATTCGACAGTCTCCGGCTTGCGGGCATACCCGAGTAGAGTGCTTAGTAGGGAGCGATTTCGTTGCTCGATCCCGGTCGCTCACGACCGTCAGTTCCGGGTCAAAAGGCCTATTCGGCTTGTTCTCGATAGGCGGTGCTTCGACTCTCAACCAGCGTCTACTGGCGATTAGACTGCTTTTGTGAGGGTATCGGCCATGCGGGTCTGCCATCCGGGTCCTGTAGCTTTCCAGCGGGCCAGTGTCTCAGGAGGCAGTCGCAGGGATATCGAAGTACGAGCATGACCCGTCTTTGGCCGACCGCGGGGCTTGAGCAGGCTCGCTGAGGTTGTCGCACTGAACAACTCCGGCAGAACATCGCGAGCTTTGCGAGCACGCGCAAAGCTCTCCTTCTTCCAAACCGGATTGTCGCGGTCTGCTCGCTCCGACTTACGCTTGCGCTTCATATCTCTTCACCTCGCGGTCGTTTGCTTTCCGAAGGCTATTGACATGCACTTTGTCCTTCCGCGGAGTAAATACCAGCATGTACAACCGTCCCTCGATTAACCCTAGCGCCTGAAAGCGGCTCTCTCCGTAATCCTTGCGCAAATCCTCTGCGATCAGTGCGCTGTCCCATGCGAATGCGCTTGCCAGATCGAACGGGATTCCGCGCAATGCCAAGTTCCGTTCACTCTTCGACGCGTCGAAGGTAATAGCCACATAATTAGTGTATATACGTATACGCGTTATTGCAAGGTGGCCAGCGACGATTAGGTGATGCGATTGGCTTCTGGCTGTCGGCAAAACGGCCAAGACCCGCCAGCGATGGCTGCGAAAACGCTTCCCCGAAGCGGTCATTGCCGGTGACACCAATCACCTTTGCCAATCTGAGCGGCTCCGGCGAGTATCATCGTCTGGCGACCGCAGGAAGAAATAGTGGTAGAGGACAGTAACCCTGGCGCGACGGGGCCCGTTCCATCGGGCGACAGCCCGATCGCCGCCGATGTCGTGCCAGATACACGCGTCTCCACTGCGCAGCCAGTGCAAACCTCCCCAACTAGTTCGGAAGGTCTTCATCAGATGCTGGATATCCATCCGCCGCACGAAGCGGCACGTTCGTGGAAAGAATTCTTCATCCATCTGGGCACGATAACCATAGGCTTGCTGCTCGCGATCGGCCTTGAGCAATCCGTTGAGGCTTGGCACCACCGTCAGGAAGTGCGAGAGACACGCGCGGCATTGCAAGCGGAACATCGCGAAAATATTGAGCGCTTCCATCGCAATGTGCGGGAACACTTGCGGGCGCTCGCCTATATGCACAGTAACCTCCGTGTCCTCATGTATCTTCAGGCTCATCCGGGCACTCCAGAGTCGAAGCTCCCCGGGACAATGTTGTGGAATATATTCGCAGATGAGCCTGTGACAGCAGCATGGTCAACCGCGGAGCACACGAACATACTTGCACTGATGCCGGCCGAGGAAGTTCGCGCCATGACTGCGGACTACTTTCGACTCGACTACGCGTGGAAAACTTATCAGCTGGTCATACCACTATTGGGGCAGTGCACTGCATATTTTACGCATACATCCGATGTATCGACATTATCTGCAGAGGAACTTGCGCAGGTCATCGAATGCACCGAGCAGGTGCAGAGTCTGCAGTCCATCTATGGAGATGCGCTCTCACTGATAGCGCTGAACAAGGACTACGGGCCGGCGCCGGACTGGTGGCACATGGTTCCTTTTCACCAGATGGCGGGCTCGGCAGAGCGCGCCAAAGCAAACGTAGAAGCCTATTCTCAGACCATGCGCGACGTTAATGAGGCTTTGGCGGGCGATCCGGCCGGGCCCACGAAGAACTAGTCGAGTGACCGCCGGCAGCTGAACCAGCATATGGTTCATCGCGCACGTGCAGCCAGTGACGACCATGGCGAGACTTCGTAGACATTCGGCCATTAGCCGCTATTTCTGACGCTGCAAAGCAGACATTTCGCAAAGGCAGCACCGGGCATATAGCGGACGTGAGACGACTTCACTGAGCACTCCCATTTTAGCCCCCGTTGATGCGCATGTTGAAACGCCATTGGGTTTATTGCCAAGGCCTTGTGTTACTTAGCGCGCATAATTGCCAATGCTCGTTTTTGTGAAGGTCCGACTGGCGGAAGTGCCTAGCGGACCGATGTACATGGCGGGGCTGCGCGTAGTCATTGATATGCATTGCCGCAGCACGTCACTGGCGGCCGGGTGCGTCATGGCGTCGCTGCAACTCGTCGATCACCGCCGCCAGCGCCACGCCGCGGCTGCGCAGCAGCACCAGCAGGTGATAGATCAGGTCGGCGCTTTCGGCCACCAGTGCAGCATCGGGTTCGCCGGCGCCCGCGAGCGCAACCTCCAGGCCCTCCTCACCGACCTTCTGCGCCACGCGACGCACGCCGCCGGCGTGAAGGCGGGCGGTGTAGCTCCCCTCGGGCGCATCAGCGATGCGCTGCGCGATCAGTTGTTCGAGCTGCGGCAGGAACGCAAGCGGCGCGGCGGCCGTCAGCGGCGCATCGCCAAAGCAGCTGGCGCTGCCGGTATGGCACACCGGGCCTGCCGGCAGCGCGCCTACCAGCAGCGTGTCGGCATCGCAGTCGGCATGCACGGCCTCGAGCTGCAGGAAATTTCCGGAGGTCTCGCCCTTTTCCCACAGCCGCCGCTTCGAGCGGCTGAAGAACACCACGCGGCCGCGTGCCAGCGTGGCGCTGAGAGCGGCGCGATCCATGTAGCCGAGCATCAGCACGCTGCCGCTGCGCGCGTGTTGCACAATCGCCGGCACCAGGCCGTCGCCCTTGTCCCAGTCGATGCGCTCGATGTCAGCGGCGGTAATTTTCACAATCGCACCTCGATGCCCTGCGCGTGCAGCGCCTGCTTCAGCTGCGGAATCCGGATATCGCCGCTGTGAAATACGCTCGCGGCCAGCGCCGCGTCCGCGCCGCCGTCGCGAAACGCGGCGGCAAAATGCTCCATGGTGCCGGCGCCGCCCGATGCGACCAGCGGCACCGAGCACAGCGCGCGTACACGCCGCAGCTGCTCGATGTCATAGCCGTGGCGGGTGCCGTCGGCGGACATGCAATTGAGCACGATCTCGCCGGCGCCGCGCCGCTGCACTTCGCTGACCCAGGCCAGCGTGTCGCGCTGGCTGTCGCGGCTAAGCGTGGGGTCACCGGTGAATTGGTAGACCCGGTAGCCAGCGTCTGTGCGCTGACTGTCGATGCCGGCGACCACGCATTGGGCGCCGAAGCGCTCGCTCAGCCGGTCGATCAGTTCGGGATCCTGCAGCGCCGGGGAGTTGACCGAGATCTTCTCCGCCCCGGCGTTGAGCACCTGTTCGGCATCGTGCACCGAGCGGATGCCGCCGGCAACGCAGAATGGGATATCGAGCACGCGCGCCACCCGGCTGACCCAGGCGCGGTCGACCGAACGGCCTTCGGGGCTGGCGGTGATGTCATAGAACACCAGCTCGTCCGCACCCTGGTCGCGATAGCGGGCCGCCAGCTCCAGGATATCGCCGACCACCCGATGTTCGCGAAAGCGCACGCCCTTGACCACCTGGCCGTCGCGTACGTCGAGGCAGGGGATTATGCGTCTGGCAAGAACGGGCGTAGCTCCTCGGGTGAGATGCGCTGCTCGAGCAGCGCCTTGCCGCTGATCGCGCTCGGCACGCCGTGTGCGGCCAGTGCCACCAGGTCGGCACCGCTGCCGATGCCGCCCGATGCCTGCCACTGGATCTGCGGGAAACGCCGCAACGCTTCGCTGTAGAGCGCAAGATTGGGACCGGTGAGCGCGCCGTCGCGCTCGATGTCGGTGCACAGCACGTGTGTGAGTCCATGGTCGGCGAATCCCGCGACCGCCTCCCATAGCGCCAGCGCGCTTTGCTGGCGCCAGCCGTGGATGCGAAGCCGCGGCACGGCGTGCCGATCCAGTTGCACGTCAAAGGCAAGGCAGAGCCGTTCGGGACCGAGGCGGTGCATCCAGGCGATAACCTCGTCGCGCCGCTCGACCGCAGCGCTGCCGATGACCAAGCGGGCGACGCCGCGGTTGAGCAGGTCCTCGAGCGCAGGCAGCTGGCGCAGCCCGCCGCCGACCTGCAGTTGCACGCCGCCCTGCGCCGCGAGCTCGCCGATGATGTCGCGATTGGCGAGCAGGCCGTCGCGGGCGCCGTCCAGATCCACGATATGCACCCAGCGCGCACCGAGCCGCCGGTAGCGCGCCAATTGCTGCTGCGGGCTCAACTCATAGCGCGTCTCGGCGTCGAAATCGCCCTTGAGCAGCCGCACGCTATGGCCGCCGCGCAGGTCGATCGAGGGTATCAGCAGCACTGGTGTGGCGCCTTCAAAGCGCAAGGAAATTGCGCAGGATCTGCGCGCCGACCGTAGCTGAGCGCTCTGGATGAAACTGCACGCCGCAAAAGTTGTCGCGTCGCACCGCTGCGGCCAGAGGCTGGCCGTAGCGCACCGCCGCCGTTGTGCTGTCGCTCACGGGTGCGGCGTAGCTGTGGACGAAGTACAGGTAATCGTCTGCATCAATACCCGCCAGCAGCGGATCCTCGCCTATCTCTTCAAGCGTATTCCAACCCATGTGCGGCACCGGCATGCCGGGAGCGGGCGTCAGGAGTTCGACCCGGCCGCCGACGACACCGAGGCACGCGGTGTCGCCTTCGGCCGAATGCTCAAACAGCAGCTGCATGCCGAGGCAGATGCCGAGCAGCGGTACCCGCAGCGTCGGAATCAGCTCAGCCAGTCCAGCGGCGCGCAGGCGGCGCATCGCGGCGGCGGCCGCGCCGACCCCGGGCAACAGCACGCGCTCTGCCGTGGCGATTGTGTCGGCATCGCTGCTCACCAGCGCTCGCGCCCCGAGGCGCTCGAGCGCGAATTGCAGCGACGCCAGATTGGCGCCGCCGCTGTCGATGATCGCCACGTCGATCACAAGCTGCCCTTGGTGCTCGGCAGATCGTGCCCTTCGCGGCGCAGCGCCGGCCGCAGCGCGCGGCCGACGCACTTGAAGCAGGCCTCGATCATGTGGTGCGTGTTCTCGCCGCGCACCGTCAGGTGCAGCGCGGCGCCCAGCGTCTGCGCCAGCGAGCGGAAGAAATGCGGCACCAGTTCACTCGGCAGCGCGCCCACCTGCTCGCGGCCGAAGTGGCCCTCGAATACAAAGTAGGGACGCCCCGACAGGTCGATCGCCACCTGCGCCTCGCTCTCATCCATCGCCAGCAGGAAGCCGTAGCGCCCGATGCCGGTCTTGTCGCCCAGCGCCTGGCGCAGTCCCTCGCCGATGGCCAGCGCGCAATCCTCCACGGTGTGATGCTCGTCGATATGCAGATCGCCGCGGCAGGTGAGCTGCAGCGCGAAGCCGCCGTGCTTCGCCAGCTGTTCGATCATGTGGTCGAAAAAACCAATGCCGGTGGCGATGCGGCACTCGGCGCTGCTGTCGAGTTCGAGTTGCAGCTCGATAGCGGTCTCGCGCGTCTTGCGCGCCAGCTGCGCGCGACGCGCCAGTAGCGTGCTTGCAATCCCCGGCCAGCTGTCGGCGGAGTCGGCGCCGGCGCCGGCGCTGACACGCAGCCCTCGGATCCCGAGAGCGCGCGCGAATTCCAGATCAGTGTCGCGATCGCCGATCATCGCGCTGCGCTGCCGGTCGATCGGCTGCTGGCTCACGTAGTCGGTGACCAGCCCGGTGCGCGGCTTGCGGCATGGGCAGGCCTCGTTCTCGAGATGCGGACAGATGAACACCTGATCGAACACGATGCCCTGCGAGGCGAACAGGCGCAGCACGAACCCCTGCACCTGCTCGAAACGCTCGCGCGGATAGCGCTCGGTGCCAAGGCCGTCCTGGTTGCTGACCATCACCAGGCGGAAGCCTGCGCGCTGCAGTTCGGTGAGCGCGGCGAATACGCCCGGCAGCAGCCGCACCTTGTCGAGTCGGTCGACCTGGTAGTCGTGCGGCTCCTCGATCAGCGTACCGTCGCGGTCGACGAATACTACCGGCAACGCTGATATCGGCGAGGCGCTCATTGCAGGCACCAGAGCAGCCGATCGTTCTGTTCCTGGCTGCCGATGCTGATACGCAACGCGCGGCCGAGTCCTGGGGCGTGGCGCATATCGCGAAGCAGCAGGCCGGCGGCGTGCGCCCGCTGCAGAACGGCGGCGGCGTCCTGGAATTCCGCCAGCAGGAAATTGGCCTCACTGGGCCAGACCCGCAGCACGCCGCGGGTGGCGCCGAGCGCGGCGGCGACGCGGCGGCGTTCGGCTATAAGCATCGCGATGCGAGAGCGGGCCTGCTCGAGGGGACAGGGCTCGAGCGAGCGGAACACCGCTTCAATGGTCAGCTGGGTGATGGCATAGGGCTGGATGACTTTGCGCAGCAGCGTCACCACGTCGGGGTGCCCGATCAATGCCCCGCAGCGCGCTCCGGCCAGCCCGTGCGCCTTGGACAGCGTGCGCAGCAGCACCACGCCGGGCCGCTCGGCAATGTCGCTCAGCAGCGAAGGGGTGGCGGAGAATTCGACATAGGCCTCATCGATCACCAGCAGAGTGCGGCCTTCCAGCTCGCGCGCCAGGGCCAGTATCGCCTGGCGGTCGAGCCGGTTGCCGGTCGGATTGTTGGGCGAGCACAAAAAGATCAGCCGGACGAGCGGGTCACAGCGCTCGAGCAACCCAGCGCGGTCGATGCCCCAACCGGCGTCGGCCAGCAGCGGCACCTCCAGCACCTGCGCGCCCTGGATGCGCGCGGCTACCGCATACATGCCAAAGGTCGGCGGACAGACGATCAGCTTGTCCTGGCCGGCGCGGCAGTAGCTGCGGATCAGCAGGTCGATCAATTCATCGCTGCCGCGGCCGGCGAGCAGCATCTCGGGAGCAACGCCATAGAAGCTGGCGAGCGCGGCGGTCAGCTCATGCGGGTGCGGTTCGGGATAGCGGTTGAGGCCGGCGATCGAGCCGTCGCCCGAAGCGCGCCAGGGAAGCTCATTTGCATGCAGGCGCACCAGGCCCGGCTGCCACTGCGCGTGCTCGTAGGCTTTCAGCGCGCGGATGTCCGGCCGCGCGATGTCGGTGAGCCAGCTCACGCAGCGCCTGTCATGCGGCGCGTTCGCGGCGCAGCGCCGCGAGCCGCAGTTCCACCGCGGCGGCATGGGCGTCCAGGCCCTCGAGCTGCGCCAGGGCGCTGGCGGTGGGACCGAGCTCGCGCAAGCCATCGGCACTGAGCTCCTGGACGGTCATGCGGCGGGTAAAGTCGTGCACCGACAGCCCGCTGTAGGCGCGCGCATGGCCGTAGGTTGGCAGCACGTGGTTGGGGCCGGAGCAGTAGTCGCCGAGCGGCTCGGGCGACCAGCTGCCGAGGAACACCGAGCCGGCGTTGCGCACGCGCTCGAGCAACGCGCGCGGCTGGCCGGTCTCGATGATCAGGTGCTCGGGCGCGTAGCTGTCCGAGATCGTCAGCGCCGTATCCAGGTCCGGCACCACCAGGATGCGCGAGTGGGCGGTGGATTGCTGCAGGATCGCGCGCCGCGACAGCCGTTGCATCTGCGAGCGCACCGCTTCGGCCACCTGGGCGGCGAGCACAGCGCTGGTGGTAAGCAGGATCGCCTGCGACAGCACATCGTGCTCGGCCTGCGCCAGCAGATCGGCGGCGACGAACTCGGCGCGCGCGCTGTCATCGGCGATTACCAGCACTTCGGACGGTCCCGCCGGCATGTCGAGTGCGGCGCCGGCGGGATCGGCGGCGACCAGCTGCTTGGCGGCCGTGACCCATGCATTTCCCGGTCCGAAGATCTTGACCACCTTCGGCACCGCCGCGCTGCCATAGGCCATCGCTGCGATGGCCTGCGCGCCGCCGATCTTGAACACCTGCTCGATCCCGCACAGCTGCGCGGCCAGTAATACCGCAGCATTGGCATGGCCGCCGGGCTGCGGCGGAGTGCACAGCACGCGTTGCGGGCAACCGGCAATGCGTGCCGGCACGCCGAGCATGATCACGGTTGAGGGTAGCGGCGCGCCACCGGCGGGGACATACAGCCCGACGGCGCTGAGCGGGCGAATGACGCGTTCGCAGCGCACCCCGGGCTGCACCTCCAGCGTCAGCGGCGCGGGCAGCCCGGCGCGGTGGAAACTGTCGACGTTGGCGATCGCCTTCTCGATTGCGGCCGCCTGCCCGGGCGTCAGTTGCGCGCGGGCCGCAGCGAATTCGGCCGCGCTGACGCGCAGTTCGGTCAGTCGCACGCCGTCGAATTCGCGCGTATAGCGGCCGATCGCCGCATCGCCTTCGCGCCGTACCGCATCGATGATGGCCTGCGCCTGCGCCAGCAGCTGCGGCTGCAGCGCCGCGGACGGACGCGCCAGCGCGGCGCGCCGGCCATCGGCATCGAGCTGTTGCCAGTCCAGTATCTGCATTGCTCAGGCCAGCATCTTCTCGACCGGCAGCACCAGCAGGGCGCTGGCGCCGGCCTTCTTCAGGCTCTCGAGCGTCTCCCAGAACACGTTTTCGCGGCACACCGCGTGCACAGCGACCCGATCAGGCGAGCCTTCCAGCGGAATGATGGTCGGCGATTCGCTGCCGGGCAGCAGTCGTCGGATCGCCGGCAGCGCCGAGCGCGGCGCGTGCAGCATGATGTACTTGCTCTCCTTGACCTGCTGCACGCCCTCGACCCGCAGCAGCAGGCGCTCGACCCAGTCGTTCTTTTCCGCCGACAGCGGTACCGGGGTGCGGATCAGCACGGCGTGACTCTGCAGCACGGTCTCGACCTCGCGCAGGTGATTGGCCTGCAGCGTCGAACCGGTCGACACCAGGTCGCAGATCAGGTCGGCCCTACCCAGGCGCGGTGCAATTTCAACCGCGCCCGACAGGATCACGATCTCGGCCCTGATGCCGCGCTGCTGCAGGAACACTCCGAGCAGGTGCGGATAGGTGGTCGCGATGCGCTTGCCCTGTAACGACTGCGCGCCGCCGTAGGGCTGCTCGTCCGGCACCGCCAGCGACAGGCGGCAGCGCCCGAAGTCGAGCGTGCGCAGCGCCTCAAAGCGCGCCGGCGCGCCGCGCGCGGCCAGTTCCAGCCGCTTCTCTTCGATCACGTTCAGTCCCACCAGCCCCAGATCGCACACGTCCTCCTGCACCAGGTCCGGAATGTCATCGTCGCGAACGAACAGCACGTCGAGCGGCATGTTCTCGCCATAGCCCATCAGCTGATCCTTGCCGCGCGACAGCTTCAGGCCGCAGCGCGTCAGCAGATCGACCGAAGGCTCGGTGAGCCGGCCGGACTTCTGTACCGCAAGTTTGATGCGCGGCTCCTTATCCATGCTGCGCCCCGTCATCCATGCTGCGCCCCGTCGATGCGTTGAGCAGCCAGGCTATACCCACCATTGCCCTGCGCCAGGTAGCGCGCTACGCGGCCGATGGTGGTGACACTGACGCCGGTCTGGCGATGAATCTCGCGATAGGGCAGCCCGCGGCGCAGGCATTCGACCACCGCCCAGCGGTCGGCCATCGCCTGCAGTTCCGCCGGTGTGCACAGGTCGCGCAGGAAGGCGCGGCATTCCTCGACGCTGCGCAGCGTGATGATGGCGGCGACCAGGTTGCGCTCTGCCAGGGCCTCCTGGCGTGCCGATAGCTGGCGGTGGGTTTTCATGCTTGGTAGTGGCGCGCCGTCGCGCTCGCGTGCATTCGGTCATATGTATTAACGTAATAGTACATTAGCACGGTATCACGCCTGCCACAAGCCGTCGGCAGGTGTCTCGCGGAGCCGCTTGACCCTTGCGGAAGCCGCCCCTAGACTTATTGCCACTCATCGAGACCGGCTGAGGGAAAGGCCCTTAGACGCCGGGGCAACCGTCGGGCTTCCGACATGGTGCCAACTCCTGCGGTGCAGCGCGCAAGCGTTGGCCGATAGATGAGCGCCGACAGAGGAGCGCCGCGATTTATCAGCCGGCGCGCAGCTGTCCAGGCCAGCGGTCCGCAGGAGTGCCACGATGGACGACGACAGGCACTGCGGAGCGTTGATTAAGCTTGGCCCCACAACACGACAATCTATCCGGCGCTGATCACGCGGCCGCCTCTACCGAGGTGCAGCAGGGCGTGTTGCAGCTGCCCGGACGGCTGTCGCTGCAGCATGGCGGCAGTCTCGACCAGCCGTGCCTGGGCTGGCGCCTGGCAGGCAGGCCCGGCGCTCCGGTCGTCGTCGCGCTCGGCGGCATCTCGGCACATCGACGTGTGTTCGATTCGGAGCAGCCGCGTGCCGGCTGGTGGTCCGAGATCGCAGGACCTGCTCGAGCGCTCGACAGTACCCGCGTGCGGGTGCTGGGCATCGACTGGCTGGGCGGCAGCGGCGAATCGACCGGACCGACTTCCGGGGGCGTATTCCCCAGCCTGTCCAGCTACGACCAGGCGCAGGCACTGCAGCAGCTGCTCGATCACCTGAAGATTGCCCGCCTGCGCGCGATCGTGGGCGCATCTTATGGCGGCATGGTGGCGCTGGCGTTCGCGGAACGCTTTGGCGATCGGGTCGAGCAACTGCTGGTCATCAGCGGCGCGGACCGCGGCCACCCGATGGCCACCGCGTGGCGCTGCGTGCAGCGGCACATGGTGCGCTTTGCGTTATCGGCCGGTCATCCCGGCGACGGCATGCAACTGGCGCGCGCGCTGGCGATGGCGAGCTACCGGACTCCGCAGGAGTTTGCCGCGCGCTTCGCGCAGCCGCCGCGCCAGAGCGATGGTCGCTTCGTGTTCGCGGTGGAGGAATATCTGTTCGCCCGCGGCCGCGACTACGCTGCGCGTCATCGTGCCGAATCGTTCCTGTGCCTGTCGGAATCGATCGACCTGCACGCGGTCGACGCCAGCCGCGTCGCCACCCCCACCACGCTGGTCGCGGTGCAGCAAGACCAGCTGGTGCCGATCGCCGATATGCGAGCACTGGCCGCACGGCTGCCGCGCGCGCGGCTGCATGAATTGTCATCGCTGTACGGCCACGATGCGTTCCTGAAAGAAGCCGCGGCATTGCAGCCGCTGTTCGAATCCCTGTACGGAGTTGCCCCTACGTGAGCGATCAAGCTGATGCCATTACCCGCGCGGTGCGCGCGGGCCTGGAGAGCGACGACATCACAGGTGCCGTGGTGCCGCCGATTCACCTGAGCGCCACCTACGCCTTTCGCGGCTACGGCGAGAAGCGCGCCTACGATTATTCGCGCTCCGGCAATCCGACGCGCGACCTGCTGGGGGCGGCGCTGGCGGATCTGGAGGGCGGCGCCGGCGCGGTGATTACCGCGACCGGTATGGCGGCGGTGACACTGTGTCTGCAGGTACTGCCGGGGCGCGCACGGGTGGTGGCCCCGCATGATTGCTACGGCGGTACCTACCGGCTGTTCGATGCGCTGCATCAGCGCGGCCAGCTGCAGGTCGAATTCGTCAACTTCGGTGATCACGCGGCGCTGCGCGCAGCACTGAGTACGCCGGCCGCGCTGCTGTGGGTTGAAACGCCGAGCAATCCACTGCTGCGCCTGACTGACATTGCGGCGGTGTCGGCACTGGCGCGCGGCTGCAGTGCGCTGGTGGCGGTGGACAATACGTTCCTGTCTCCGAGCTGGCAGCGACCCCTGACCTTGGGCGCCGACCTGGTGGTGCACTCGACCACCAAGTACATCAACGGCCACAGCGACGTCGTCGGCGGCGCGGTGATTGCGGCGCGCCAGGACCTGCACGAGCAGCTGTGCTGGTGGGCCAACTGCCTGGGACTGACCGGCTCGGCGTTCGACAGCTACCTGACGCTGCGTGGGCTGCGCACCCTGAATGCGCGGCTGGCAATCCACGGGCGCAATGCGCTGCAGCTGGCGAGCTGGCTGGTGCAGCAACCGGCCGTTACCCGAGTGTTCTATCCCGGCCTGCCGACGCATCCCGGGCATGACATCGCGCTGCGCCAGCAGTCTGGGTTTGGCGCCATCGTGACCTTCGAACTCGGCGGGGGCATTCCGGCGGTCAAGGCGTTCCTTGCCGGGCTGCAATACTTTTCACTGGCCGAGTCGCTCGGCGGGGTCGAGAGCCTGATCTCGCATCCAGCTTCGATGACGCACGCCGCGATGGCGGAATCGGCGCGGCGGGCCGCGGGGCTGACCGACGGACTGCTGCGCCTGTCGGTTGGCATCGAGGCGATCGAGGATCTGCGCTCGGATCTGGAAGCCGGCCTGGCGCGCTGTTGCTAGCGTGCCCGGCCCCGTCGGGGCGGGGCAAGAGCGCGCGTGTCAGCGGACGGTGCCCCTGGTGCGTTGGGGGGTTATGTTCTACCGGGCCGTCACCGCGGCGGCGCGAGGTCTGCAATGTGTGCTCGACATAATCTCTTATTGGCCGCTGTCGTGCTGTCCGCTGCCGCAGCCATCGGCGCGACGTCGCTGGTGCTCGGCGCCGCCAGCGACCCCGCGGCGCCCTCCCAGGCTGACACCGCAGCGACGCAGCCGGGCAGCTGGCAAGAGCATGACTACCAGTTCAATTACATGGGCTTCACCGCCATCTACTCGTGCGACGGGCTGGCCGACAAGCTGCAACTGCTGCTGCGCCTGAGCGGTGCACGCCCGGACGCCAAGGTGATGCCGTCCTGCTCACGCGGCTTTGGTGTACCGGACAAGCTGGCGCAGGCGCAGCTGAAGTTCTCGACGCTGCAGCCGGCACCGGCCGCCTCCGGCGTCGCCGGTACGACTGTCGATGGCGTCTGGCGCCACGTGGAGCTGTCGCCGCGGCACCCGTTCGAGCTGCAGCTGGGCGACTGCGAGCTGGTGGAGCAGTTCCGCGACAAGCTGGTGCCGATGTTCGCGACGCGCAATCTGCGCAATCAGATCACCTGCGTGCCACACCAGGACGCGGGTTCAAACTTCAGCCTGGCGTTCGACGTGCTTGCGCCGGCACCGGCGCCGCAGACACCGCCAGCCACGACAGCGCCGTCCACGACACCCCCGCCCGCGATTGCGCGGCCCAAGACGCCACCGCCGGCGCGAAGTGGCGCCTGATCACAACAGCTGCTCCCACAACCGCCAGAAATGCTCGCGCAGCTTGCGCGACAGCGGCCGGCGCTTCCAGCTGGCCAGATCGATGCCGCTGGCACGTTCCAGGTCCTGCTGGAAATTGCGCTCCAGCTGCGCTCCAGTCGCGGCGCTGATGACCACGGCGTCGACCTCGTCGTTGAACAGCACGCTGCGATGATCGAAGTTGGACGATCCGACGATTGACCAGACCCCATCCACGACCACGGTCTTGGAGTGAAGGATACCGTCGCCGCGCTCGTAGATCTTTACACCGGCCGCGAGCAGATCCGCGTAGTGCGACTGCTGCGCGGCCAGCGCCGCCCCCGAGTCGCTGTGCGAGGGCAGCAGCAGGCGCACATCGACCCCGTGGCGCGCCGCGCGCGCCAGTGCGCGCGTCTCCTGCAGCGTAGGAACAAAATAGGCGGCGGTGACCCAGATGTGGCTGGCGGCGCTGCGGATCGCCGATATCAGCGTCGCATAGTAACGCGGCGTGAGCTGGCCGCCGGTGCTGCCGACGACGCGCACCACCTCATCGCCGCGTGCCACCAGCGCCTCGACATCGCCGCTCAGCTCATCGGCCGGCGCGCCCTGCGCAAGCCAGTGTTGCTCGAACAGCTGCTTGAGTTCGCCCACCGCCGGGCCTTCGATCTGGAGGTCGGTGTCGTGCCAGGGCTCGCGTATCGGCTGGCCGGCCGGCGCGAGCGCCGCCGCTGCTGCTGCCGTGTCGCTGATGGCAGGCTTGCCCCCGGTGCTGAGGCTGCCACTGCTGCCTTTGCCCCCGCTGGCGCTGCCACCGTGCTGTTCGTAGTCGACGCTCAGATTGACGCCGCCGATGATCGCCGTCTGGCCGTCGGCGATCAGGATCTTGCGATGATCGCGCTGGTTGAT
>Ga0181525_10002809_pt1 | contig 14017 bp, 10 predicted proteins | sample PEATcosm2014_Bin_48_FD_121100 | JGI IMG/M metagenome (GOLD analysis project Ga0181525, IMG submission 121100) | Peatland microbial communities from MTU Mesocosm Facility, Houghton, MI, USA - PEATcosm2014_Bin06_10_metaG | ecosystem: Environmental > Terrestrial > Soil > Wetlands > Peat | place...
AACGACACGATCGCCGTGGTCGGAAAATAGACGTAGCGCAACTGGATCCCCGGCTCGTACAGCACATCGCCCAGGTTGAGCTGCACCAGTTCCAGGTGCGCGGCGAGGCGCTCGTAGGCGTACGCCGGCAGTGCACCCAGCAGGTGGTTCTGGCGCGGCGTGTGGCGCGCGCTGCCCGCGCCCGTCGGCTGTGCGGCGGTCAGTGCCTGCACCGCAGGGGCGGAGCGGGCCGCAGCGCCAGCGCGGGCTGGCGTGCGGGCACGGGTTGGCGTGGAGGCGCGGGTTGGCGTGCTGGCGCCAGTGTCACCAACGACTTGATGGGCGACCGCCGACAACGACGCCTTCGCCCGAACCATGGATCGTCTTCCAGTTGCCATGGGCTACTGTACATCCGCGATACTTCCCTGTGTGCGGATTCGCACATAGGAAAGGGACAGCGCGCGAGCCGCTGCCCCGATCGTGTAAATTTTATCGCGCGTGCGTCGCTTTTATCGAGCGCTCACCCGGCTGTTCTGGATGATCACCTCGACGCGGCGGTTCTGTTGGCGGCCGGTGGCGGTGCCGTTGTCAGCCACGGGATCGTCCTTGCCCTTGCCCGAGGCGCTCAGCCGCGAGGAGTCGATACCTTGGTTGACCAGGTACGCCTTGACCGCGCTGGCACGTCGCTGCGAGAGCCCGAGATTGTAGTCCTCGCCACCGATGCTGTCGGTGTGGCCCTCGATCACTGCAGTGCGATCCATGTACTTGTTAAGAAATACAGCCAACCGCCCCAGGTGTGCATCGCCGCCGGAATTCAGCTCAGCGCTGCCGCTGGCGAACAGTACATCGCCCAACGTCAGGACCAGCCCACGATCCGTGACCCGTGCCTGCAGACCGTCGATCTGCTTCTGCAGATCTTCCGCGGCAGCGCGCGCGGCATCCGCCTGCTGCGCCTGGTCGCTGGCATCGGCTTGAGCGGCGGCAGCCCGGCTGTTGGCCGCATCGGCCATCGCCTTCTGATTGCTGGCGTTGGCCTGCGCCATGTTGGCGCGACGATTGGCAGAATCGGCTTCCTGGGTGCGCTCCTGCAGCCGCATGGCTTCGCGCTGATCGGCCAGCGACTTGCGCTGATCGACCGCGAGCCGGGTTTGCGCCTCGGCCTGGGCAATCGAGATCTTGCGATCGGCCATGAACAGGCGATGGTCAGAGAGCGTCTTGTCGAGTTCCGGCTTTTCGGCTTCCGTGACAGCGATATTGGCCTGTTCCATCGCCAGCGGCGCGCGGCCACCCAGCTGCGGGTCGCTCTGCAATTGCGTCAGGCGGGCGCGCAGTGCGGCCGCGCCATCCGGTTCGACCGGGGCGGCGGCGCAGGCAGCGAGCAGCACCGCTGCTGCGGCGGCCGCAATGAGAGTGATGCGATTTGATACCGGTGTGTTCATCAGTTGGCTCCTGAATTGCGCTGCATTTCTTCGGTCAGCGTCTGGGTGCTCTTGATCATCTCGTCGTTGACGGCCTGGGCCTTGGACGCCTGGCTCTGCGCGGTGGCGAGCTCCGCGTCAACGCGCGATTCACGCGCCAGCCGGTCAGCGTCCACCATGCGCTTGTCGGTCACGGCGGTCTGCGCGGCGGCGAGCTTGTCGCGCGCTTCGCTCAGCGGCGGGGAGGCAGCGTCGGCGACACGTTCCTGGTCGGCAACGGCAATGGCCTGCTTGGCCGAACTCAGCGCGACATCCGGCGCAGGCGGCGTGGACGCGCAGGCCGCGATCAGCAACGCGCCCCCGAGTCCAACAACGAAGGCCGCAGGTCTGCGCAGGCGGCGGGTACGCTCATATATCCGGGTCATCTTGGCTTCTCCTGGAAACTTGGGTTGAAGCGGCGCCTCAGCGGCACAGCTTCGCGTCGAGCAGCCAGTGTCGCCGCAAAAGCCGATGTGGTCGGTGCGTTAGCGAACGTAAGGGGTAATCAGCAGCCGCGGCGCGCGGCAACGTTGACATAACGGTGTCGACACCAGCTTGGCGACACGCAAGGCAATCGCGCCGGCGTACGTTGGCGCACAGACCGTGGCCGGCGGCGCCGCTAAGCTTGCGGCTGGATTGAATCGCCCTGCGGCATGGCCGCGGCCACCTGGTCCGCGATCCTGCGCGATCCTGTCCCACTATGCCGAGCCACTCAATATATATAGAGATCACTTATGAAAATGAAAATCATCCTGGCCAGCACCGGCCTTGCGATCGTTGCCCTGGGCACGAGCGCGACGTCACTGGCCGCCACCGAAATGCAGATCGACCACCGCGTGTCCGTGACGGTGCAACGTTTCAACAATATGAATCCAGCTAACCTGGGGCTGGAGCAGAAGGCTGCCGGCGTGCTGGTGTTTCCGCGCGTCACCAAGGGCGGTATCGGCGTTGGCGGGGAGTTTGGCGAAGGCGCGCTGCAGGTCAACGGCAAGACCGTGGGCTACTACAGCGTTGGCGCCGCCTCGGTCGGGCTGACGCTCGGGCTGGCCAAGCACAGCGAAATCATCATGTTCATGACCCAGGAGGCCCTCGACCATTTCGTCGCCAGCGACGGCTGGTCGATTGGTGCCGACGCCGGCATCACGGTGGTCTCTACAAGCGCCAACGGCAGCTACGACATGCAGACGCAGCAGAAGCCTATTCTTGGATTTATGTTTGCCAACAAGGGCCTGCTGGGCGACCTGTCATTTGACGGTTCGAAGATCTCGAAGATCAAGACCTAGCACCTGGCCGAAGTCGGGCCCGGCGCAGTCGGCGCCGGGTCCGCCATGGCGCGCTCAAGCCCTTGCACCGAAAGGATCTGGTGGAGCGGAAGGGGATCGAACCCTCGACCTTCGCATTGCGAACGCGACGCTCTCCCAACTGAGCTACCGCCCCACGAGGCGCGCGATTCTAGCATCCGGCGCCGCTGCCGCAAGCGTAACCCCAAGCCAGCCGTAGGCTTTCTTCTATTTCCGGGATTGGCGCAGTCGGAACCGTCTGACGGACGGGTGAGCCATGCGCGGCTAGGTATGTGTGGTCGCTGGCGGCATGCTGATGCGCAGGGATAGCCGATCGAGGACGCCGGAAAATGGAGCCCCAGTTCGAACTGCAGCAACTACTGAGTCGTCACCGCGAGATCCGCGATGCGATGAGACAGCCCGGCGGCGTGCGGGTCACCGTGGAGCGCGAACTGTTTGCGATCGCCGAACGCCTCAAGGACATTCCGGCGGCGCAGGCAGCGCTTCTGAAGGATTCGCCGAACACGCTTTCCAGGCGCTAGAAGCTATGATGTCGCGCTTACCGACTTGCGGCAGTAGCGGCAAGGTCTGGAGGCCCGATTTTGACGAGCCGGCACCTCATGCCCTACGGCGCTGAGTTCCAGCCCGGCGGCGGTGTACGTTTCTGTTTTTGGGCGCCAAGCCACGAGCACATCAAGATCGAAATCGACGACGCGGCCAGTCCGGTCCCGATGAACGCGGAAGCCGACGGCTGGCACCGCCTGACGACCGATCGCGCCGGTCCCGGCTCGCGCTACCGGTTCATCCTCCCCGACGGCTTTGCGGTTCCCGACCCGGCCTCGCGCTTCCAGCCCGACGATGTGCATGGCCCGAGCGAGGTGATCGATCCGCAGTCCTATACCTGGCGTGACCACGACTGGCACGGCCGCCCCTGGAGCGCCTCGGTCATCTACGAACTGCATGTAGGCAGCTTCACCTCCGCCGGCAGCTTCCTGGCCGCGATCGATCGCCTGGAGCATCTGGTGGCGCTGGGTGTCACGGTGCTGGAGCTGATGCCGGTCGCGGATTTCCCCGGCCGTCGCAATTGGGGCTATGACGGCGTATTGCCGTTTGCGCCCGACTCGAGCTACGGCCGCCCGGAGCACCTCAAGGCGCTGGTGGACGCGGCGCACCAGCGTGGGCTGATGGTGATTCTGGACGTCGTCTACAACCACTTCGGGCCCGAAGGCAACTACCTGTCGCTGTACGCACCACAGTTCTTCAATCCCCGCCACCAGACACCGTGGGGCGCCGCGATCAACTTCGACGCCGACGGCGCAGGCACGGTACGCGAGTTCTTCATCCATAACGCGCTCTACTGGCTGGAGGAATTTCACCTGGATGGGCTGCGCCTGGATGCGGTGCACGCGCTGGTTGACGACAGCCCGCTGCATATCCTGGAGCAGCTGGCGCAACGTGTACGCAGTGCGGCACTGCCGCGCAGCGCGCACCTGATCGTCGAGAACGAGCACAACCAGGCGCGCTGGCTGCAGCGCGATGGCGCTGGCCACACGCGGCTGTACGACGCACAATGGAACGACGATTTGCATCACGTGCTGCACGTCGCCGCCAGCGGCGAAGCCGAGGGCTACTACGCCGACTACCTCGGCGATAACGGGCGGCTGGGACGGGCGCTTGCGCAGGGCTTTGCGTTCCAGGGCGAATGGATGCCCTATCGCGGCAGCGAACGTGGTGAGTCCAGCGCGCACCTGCCGCCGACCGCATTCGTCGCCTTTCTGCAGAACCACGACCAGGTCGGCAATCGCGCGCGCGGCGAGCGCATCAGCGCGCTGGCCGATCCGGCGGCGCTGCGCGCCGTGACTGCACTCTATCTGCTGCTGCCGCAGATTCCGCTGCTGTTCATGGGCGAGGAATGGCACAGCCGCCGCCCATTTCAGTTCTTTTGCGACTTCGCCGGCGAACTCGGCGACGCGGTACGCAATGGCAGGCGCCAGGAGTTCGCGCGCTTCGAGGCGTTTCGCGACGCCGCCGCAGGCGACGGCATTCCCGATCCGCTGGCGCTACAGACCTTTGACGACAGCAAGCTCGACTGGGAACGGCTGGCCGAGCCGGCACATGCCGCGACGCTGCGTTGGTACCGCGATCTGCTCGCGTTGCGTCGCCGGCACATCGTGCCGCTGCTGCCCCGGCTGGCGCAGGCCGGTGAGTTCACCATCATCGACGATGGTGCGCTGGTGGTGCGCTGGCGCTCAGCCGACGGCGCCGAGCTGACGCTGATGGCGAACCTGTCGGCGCACAGCACGCCTGGATTTCCGGCGGAGCGCGGCTCGCTGCTGTGGCAGCAGGGCGCGGTAGACGCCGCCGGCACGTTCTCCCCCTGGAGCCTGCGTTGGACGCTGCGCGTCTGACGGCGAAGCACGCCTGACGGCGCAGCAGACGAGCCAGTCGCCATCATTCCACGCGCCACCTACCGCCTGCAGCTGCAACGGGGCTTCGGCTTCCAGGCCGTGGCGCAGCTGACGCCGTACCTTGAGCGACTGGGTGTCAGCCACGCCTACCTGTCGCCGTACTTCAAGGCGCGTGCCGGCAGCACCCACGGCTACGACATCTTCGATCACCGGCAGTTAAATCCGGAATTGGGCGACGATGGCGCTTTCGCGCATATGTGCCAGCAGCTCAGGCAGCACGCGCTCGGCCAGATCGTGGACTTCGTGCCCAATCACATGGGCGTGGGCGGGGCTGACAACCCGCTGTGGCTCGATGTGCTCGAATGGGGCGCGGATGCGGCGCATGCCGGCTGGTTCGACATCGACTGGGATCCGGAGCGGCGCTATCTGCACAACAAGATACTGGTACCGGTGCTCGGTGATCAGTACGGTATCGAACTGGAACGTGGCGCGCTGCGGCTGCAATTCGATGCCCAGGAAGGCAGCTTTGCGGTCTGGGCCTACGGCACGCACAAGCTGCCGATCTCCCCGCCGCACTATGCACGCATCCTCGGCGACGGCCAGCTGCAACTCGGGCAGCTGGCCGATGCGTTCGACTGGCTGCCGAACTGGCGGCAACAGATGCCGCAGCGCGCGGCGGAATTCAAGACGCAGCTCGCGGCACTGGTGGCGCAGCGCGCCGATGTGCGCGAGGCGCTGCGCTTTGCGCTCAGCCGCTACGAGGGCCGCGCCGGGGACAGTTCCAGCTGGCGCGAGCTGGACGAGTTGATCGCGCGGCAGCATTGGCGCGTCGCCTATTTTCGCGTGGCGGCGGACGACATCAACTACCGGCGCTTCTTCAACATCAACGACCTGGCGGGGCTGCGCACCGAGGTGGTTGAAGTGTTCGAGCACGTCCACCACCGGCTGCTGCGGCTGGTCAGGGACGGCGTGATCGATGGCCTGCGTATCGATCATATCGACGGCCTGTTCGATCCCAGGGCGTACTTGCGCAGGCTGCAGCGGCGGCTGACCGCAAGGCGCGCGGGCCGCCACTTCTACCTCGTGGTCGAGAAGATCCTGTCGCAGCACGAGCGACTGCGCGCGGACTGGCCGGTCGATGGCACCACCGGCTACGACTTTCTCAACCAGGTGCTGGGATTGCTGGTCGACAGCAACGCCGCCGCCGAGCTCAACCGCTGCTACAGCGACTTCACTGGCGAGCAGCGTCCATTCGCCGAAATCGCCCGCCAGTGCAAGCTGCACATCATGGACAACGAGATGGCCAGCGAGCTCAACGTGCTGGCGCGCGACATGGCGCGACTGGCGCGCCAGAACCCGCGCACCGCAGATTTCACCCGCGATCTGCTGCGCCGCGCGATCAAGGAGCTGATCGCCTGCTTTCCGGTGTATCGCACCTACATCGACAGCAATGGCGAGCTGGATGAGACCGACCGGCGCTACCTCAGCTGGGCGCTGGCGCAGGCGCGGCGCAACGAAACCGAGATCGACGCCAGCGCCTTCACCTTCCTGGAGCAGGTGCTGACCGGCGACCTGCTGCAGCTGCCGCGCAGCGGTTTCTCGCGCCAATCGCTGCTGCGCTGTGCGATGCGGCTACAGCAATACAGCGGCCCGGTGGTTGCCAAGGGCCTGGAGGATACGGCGTTCTACCGCTATAACCGCTTCATCGCCCTGAACGAGGTCGGCGGTGACCCGGAACGCTTCGGCGGCACCGTTGCCGCCTTCCACAAGGCCTGCCAGCAGCGCGCGCAGTCCTGGCCGCACGCGATGCTGGCCACCGCGACGCACGACACCAAGCGCGGCGAGGACACGCGCGCGCGGCTTGCTGCGCTGTCGGAGCATGCCGGGGAATGGGAGCGGCAACTGCCGGTGTGGACGCGCATCCTGCGCGGTCCGCCGGGTCCGGCCGAGGCCGGGCTGCGACCCGATCGCAACGACGAATACCTTCTGTACCAGCTGCTGGCCGGCAGCTGGCCATGCGAGCTGCTGCAGCTGGAATCCACGGATGATCCGCGGCTGGAGCCGTATGCCGAACGCATCCGCCAGACGATGCTGAAGTCGATGCGCGAGGCGCGTGTCAATACCGGATGGTCATTTCCGATTGCCGACTATGAGGAGGCTATGACCGGGCTGATCGATGCGGCGCTGACCGGCGGCCGCGCGCTCGCCTTCTTTGCCGCCTTCCTGCCATTCGTCCGCCGCCTGGCAGCCTCCGGGGCACACAACAGCCTGATACAGGTTGTCGTCAAGCTCACCGCGCCCGGTGTTCCCGACATTTATAACGGCTGCGAGCTGTGGGACCTGTCGATGGTGGATCCCGACAACCGTCGCCTGGTGGACTATGCGCTGCGCGATCGCATGCTCGGGCAGCTCGAGGCACAGCTCGCGGCGGATCGCCGCGCCTGCATGCGCCAGCTGTGGGCCCACTGGGAAGACGGCGGCATCAAGCTGGCGACGACCATGACGCTGCTGCACCATCGGCGCGAATTCCCGGAGCTGTACGCCGAGGGCGACTATCAGCCGCTGCCGGCGCAGGGTACGCATGCGGAGCAGCTGTGTGCCTTTGTGCGTACACGCGGCCCGCGCAGCCTGATCGTGGCCGTGGCGCGCGGCCCGCGCGGCCGGCAACCCGAGCAGTTCGACGCCGGCACGGTGCTGCTGATTCCCGAGACGCTGTCGCACCTGCGTTGGCGCGAGCTGTTGACCGGCCGCACGCTGCCACCCGGGTTGGCGCAGCTGGGCGCCGCCGATCTGTTTGCCGACTTGCCGGTCGCGGTGCTGGTCGCCGAGGTGCCGGCCACTGAGCCGCCGCCCGGCAACTAGCGCCGCGACAACAGCGCCGCCAGCACCTCGGCGTGCAGATCGCTCATCGCGCCAGCGCCTCCTGCGCGGCGCCAAACTGCAGCGCCGCAACCCGCGCATACAGCGGACTCGAGCGCATCAACTGCCCGTGCGTACCCACAGCGACCACGCGGCCGGCCTCCAGCACGACGATACGGTCGGCCTTGAGCACGGTCGCCAGGCGATGCGCAATCACCAGCGTACTTCGGTCGCGCATCAACTCGCCGAGCGCGGCCTGCACCAGCCGCTCCGATTCGGCATCGAGCGCGCTGGTGGCCTCATCGAGCAGCAGGATCGGCGGATTCTTCAGTATCGCGCGCGCGATCGCAATGCGCTGGCGCTGGCCGCCCGACAGGCGCGTGCCGCGCTCGCCCAGGAAGGTGTCATAGCCGGCCGGCAACTCGCGCAGGAACTGGTCGGCCGCGGCCGCGCGCGCTGCAGCCTCGATCTGCGCATCCGAGGCTCCGGGGCGACCGTAGCCGATATTTTCGCGCGCGCTGGCGCCGAACAGCACCGTGTCCTGCGGCACGAAGCCGATCTGCCCACGCAGCTCCTCGGGCCGCAGGCGCCGGATGTCGCTGCCATCGATGGTGATGCGCCCGCTCTCCGGGTCATAGAAGCGCAGCAGCAGCTGGAACGTTGTGCTCTTGCCGGCACCCGAGGGCCCGACTACCGCGACCGTCTCACCGCTGCGCACCGAGAGCGTGTAGTCGTTGAGCGCCAGGATGTCGGGCCGCGAGGGATAGCGAAAATTCACGTGCTCGAACGCGATATCGCCGCGTACCCTTGCCGGCAGCGTCAGCGGCAGCGAAGGCGCGGCGATCGCCGGCTGCGCGGCCAGCAATTCCGACAACCGCTCCATCGCTCCGGCCGCGCGCTGCACCTCGCCCCACATCTCGGTCAGGGCGGCCGCCGAGGTGCCGACGATCGCCGCGTAGACAAAAAACTGGCTCAGCTGGCCCCAGGTCATGTCGTGACCCAGCACCGCGTGCGCCCCTAGCCACAGCACGTAGGTGATGCCGCTGAAAACCAGCATGGTGCCCACGCCGGTCATCACCGCGCGCACACGACTGCGCCGGATCGCGGCGACAAAGCTCTGCTCGATGGCCTCGGCGTAGCGCCGGCTCTGCAGATCCTCCATCGTGAAGGCCTGCACCGTCTGGATGGCATTCAGCGTTTCATCCACCAGGCTGCTGCTATCGGCGATCCGGTCCTGGGCACGGCGCGACAGCCCGCGCACCCGCCTGCCGATCACGATCAGCGGCACGATCACGATCGGCATCAGCGCCAGGATCCAGATCGTGAGCCGGCCGCTGGTGAGCGCCAGCAGTACCAGCGCGCCGCACAGGTTGAGCACCGATCGCAGCGTGATCGACAGATTCACGCCGGCAATGGCCTGCACCAGTGTGGTATCGGCGGTCAACCGCGACAGCACCTCGCCGGTCCGGGTCACCTCGAAAAAAGTCGGGTCCATGCGCACCACGCGGCGGTAGACCGCCTCGCGCAGGTCGGCGACGACACGCTCCCCGAGCCAGGTCACCAGATAAAATCGCAGTGCAGCAAAGATGCCGAAGGCCACCGCGGCCACCAGGAATCCGGCCAGATAGCCGTTCAGCACCCGTGGATTAGCCGACGACAGTCCATGGTCGATCAGCTGGCGCAGCGCCGCCGGCAACGCCAGCATCGCGGCCGCCGCGACCAGCAACGCCAGCAGCGCCGCGCCCAGCAGCAGCCAGTGCGGGGCGAGAAACGGCCATAACGCCCGTAGTGGTCGCAGCGATTTGGCCCGCGGTCGATCGGTCACATTTGCCATGCACGCCGATCCTACAGTGGAACTGCGCTGTCTGTGACCTACGACACTGGCGCCGCGGCCCGGTTTGGCAGTACCGTGTCCCGCTCGAAATCGCGGCAGAACAATCTGGAGGATTCACCCATGGCGCTTTGGAAGGAACCCGGCTCGACCCCGAGCCCCACCGGCAGTGGCAGCCCCGTATCCGGCGCCCCCACCACCGTCACGGAACTGCACAAGGCCGGCGATCACGGCGCCGATGCCGCCCGTCGCAGCGGCTCAGTGCGCGCCGCGAGCGTCGAATCGGTGATCGCGGCCGAACTGGTCATCGAAGGCAAGATCAGCGGCTCGGGCGATGTGCGCATTGCCGGCCGCTTCAAGGGTGACGTGCAGGTGGACGGCAACTTCCGCATCGATGCGGGTGCCCGGCTGGAAGGCCAGGTACGCGCCGGCGTGGTGGTGGTGGGCGGCGAGCTGCAGGGCAATATCGAAGCCGCCAAGCAGGTCGATGTGTTGAGCACCGGCATTATCGTCGGCGACGTCAAGGCCGCCTCGATCACGGTGGCCGCCGGCTCGCGCATGCGCGGACACGTCGAGTTCGGCTGGGAGGACAAGCTCGGTGCGGTTGAATTCAAGGGGACGCCGCGCTCGGTATGAGCAGCATTCGTTCGGGCTCGCCTGGTGCCACGCGCGTCTGCCCGCACTGCAAGGCGACGGTGCTGGAAACCGCGGCGATCTGTCCCGGCTGCCGCCACCACCTGCGCTTCAGCGCGGATGCCAGCCTTGCAACCGTCGATGCGGGCTATACCGCGCTGAGCGTCGACGGCAACATTTCCCACAAGGTCAGCACCGAGCCGTGCGAATATTTCGTCGTGCTCGATATCCGTGACGAGCGCGACCAGCAGCTGGCGCGCCAGGTGATCGGGGTTGGAGTACTGCAGCCGGGCGAGCAGCGACGCCTGAACGTGTCGGTCGGCATGCGCCCGGTACGCGCGCAAAGCGCATCGAGATTGTCAGCACCGCTACCCTCATCGTCGCATAGCGGCAACCAGCCGGGCGGCGCCCAGCCTTCCGCCGCGGTCCCGAGGGCGCCGCTGCCGCCGGCGCCGGCGCCGGCGCCGGCGATCGAGTCAAGACTGCAGCCGCGGCCGCAGGGCAAGCCCAGCGGCGCCGGCACCACCGGCGGCTCGAACCCGCGCTTCCGCAATTTCAATAAGCCCTGATTCGATAAGCCCTGATTCCACGCGCCCTGGCGCTGCACCGGTACCGATCAGCCCGCCGGTGACCGGCCGCCCAGCGCCAGCAGCAGTTGCACCGTGTCCTGCAGGCGCTGTGACTGCGCGTGCACCAGGCCAATGCGTGCCTGCTCATTCTGTCGCTGCGCCTCGAGTACCTGCAACACGCCACTGTTGCCGGCACTGAAACTCTCACGGGTCAGCGCCAGGTTCTCGGCCGCAATCGCCACCGCCCGCTGCTGGCTCGCCAGCAGTTCCTGGTCGTGATCCAGGGCCTCGAGCGCGTCCGCCACCTGGGCAAAGGAACTCAGTACCACCTGTTCGTAGTTGGCGAGCGATACCTGCATCGCGTCGCGCGCGGCCTGCTGCCTGGCACGCAGCGCACCGTGGTCGAACAGCGGCTGCGTCAGGCTGCCCGCCAGGCCGCCGGCGGCACTGCTCGCGTCGAACAGCGCGTGCAGCGTGTTGGACTGCATGCTGGCGCTGGCGGTCAGGCTGATCTGCGGATACAGGTTGGCACTGGCAACGCCGAGCGCCGCGGTTGCGGCGTGCACCTGCGCCTCGGCCGCCAGGATGTCCGGGCGCCGATGCACCAGCTCGGATGGCAGCGCCAGCGGCAGGTGCGCCGGCGGATTGAATTGCTCGAGCCTGAAGTCCGGCATGCTCCACTCGGCCGGCGTGCTGCCGGCCAGCAGCGCGAGCGCGTGGCTGGCCACGCTCAGGTCGCGACGCAGCGGCGGCAGCAGCGTTTCGTCGTTGGCGAGCTGGCTTTGGGCGTTGAGCAGGTCCACGCGCGTCGCGGCTCCGTCGTCGAACGAGTCCTGCACCAGTTTCAGGTTGCTGCGGTCGTCGGCCAGCAGCGACTGCAGGTTATCGATCTGAGCGCGCGCCGATGCCACCGCCAGCGCCTGCATCGCGACGTTGCCGCTGACGCTGAGCGCGGCCGCTTCCAGCTCGTGCTGCTGATAGTCGCTCAGCGCGCGTTGCTGCTCGATCGTGCGCCGCACGCCGCCGGCAATGTCAAACGTATAGCTGACCGCCGGCCCGATCGAGAAGTAGCTGAACGGCGGCAGACGATCCGGACCCAGGAACGCCGCGCCGTATTTCTGCCGGCCGGCGCTGGCGTCCAGGTCCACGTGCGGATAACGGCCGGACTCGGCGGCGCCACTCATCGCTTGTGCCTCGGCCAGGGTCGAGCGCGCCGCCTCCAGAGTGCGATTGGCGGCCAGCGCCTGGCGAATGGTGCTGTCGAGCTGCGGTGCGTTGAGCAGGCTCCACCACTGCTGCGGTGGCGGCAGCGCGCTGTCGGGGGCGGAGTCGCTGGCCGCAAGGTCAGGCAGTGCATCGGCGGTATAGTGGGTCGCGCCCGGCGCCGGTGGGGCGACAAAATTCGCCCCGGCGACGCAGCCGGCGACGCAGCCGGCAACACTCGCCACCAGCACGCTGCCCCACCACAGTGCCCTGGGGACGCTCGACCTGGCGGCGCACATATGGCGCGCACCGCGATTATTCGATCGCGGCATGTTGCACCGACGCGTCGGGTGCGCGCGCACTGCGCACCAGCAGCAGCAATGGCAGCGCCAGCATTGTCAGGATCAGCATCAGCTGGAAGTCGTCCAGGTAGGCAATCATCGTGGCCTGCGCGGTGACGCCGCGATTGAGCGTGGCAATCGCCTGCTGGCCGACATACACGCCGAGTGAGTGATTCGCCAGCGTCATCGGCGTGATGTGCTGCGCCAGCGCGGCATGCACCAGCTGGGTATTGCGTACCATCAGGCCCTGCACCGTCGAGATGCCGATGCTGCTGCCGATGTTACGGATCAGGTTGAACAACGCAGCGCCCTCGTTGCGCATGGCGGGTGACAGCGTGGCGAAGGTCAGCGCCGCCATTGGCACATAGACGATGCCGATCCCCAGCCCCTGGAAGGCGCCCGGCCACGCCACCGACGCCATGCTCAATTGCATCGACAGGTGCGTCAGCTGCCACAGCGAGAACGCGGTCAGCAGCAATCCGACGCCGATGATCAGCCGTACATCGATGCGCCCGACCGCGCGGCCCACCAGCATCATCGCCACCAGGGTGCCCACACCACGCGGCACCATCACCAGACCCGCCTGGAACACCGAGTAGCCCATCAGCCCCTGAAGCAGCGGCGGCAACAGCGCCAGTGTCGCGAACATCACGATGCCCACCAGGAATATGAGGACATTACCAGTCAAGAAATTGCGGTCGCGATATAGCGCCAGGCGAATGAACGGTCGCTTTGCGGTCAGTGTGTGTGCCACGAACAGGTAGAACGCCAGCCCCGCGATGGCGCTCTCCAGCTGGATCTCACCGGAATTGAACCAGTCCTTGATTGGTCCACGATCCAGCAGCAACTGCAGCGCACCGACCGCGATGCTCAGCAGCGCGAAACCGAGGAAATCAAAGCTCTTCTTCGCGTGCGTGGTGTCGGGGAAATATGCCATCACGCCCAGCACCGCAAGCACGCCGAACGGCACGTTGATGTAGAACACCCAGCGCCAGCTGTAATCGTCGGTCAGCCAGCCGCCGAGCAGCGGCCCGAGCGTCGGGCCCAGCACCACGCCCAGGCCCCAGATCGACATAGCCCGCCCATGCTGTGCCGGCGGGTAGACATCGAACAGCACCGCCTGCGACATTGGGATCAGCGCAGCGCCGCACGCACCCTGCAGCAGGCGAAACAGCACAATCTGGTCCAGCGACTGCGCCATGCCACACAGCGCCGAGGCGAGCGTGAAGCCAATGATCGAGGCCAGGAACAGCGGCTTGCGGCCGAAGCGATCCGCCAGCCAGCCGGTCAGCGGAGTCATGATCGCGGCCGCCACGATGTACGAGGTCAGCACCCAGGTCATCTGGTCCTGTGTCGCCGACAGGCTGCCCTGCATGCGTGGCAGCGCGACGTTGGCGATGGTGTTATCGAGCGCCTGCAGGATCGAGGCCACCATCACCGTGAGCGTGATCATGCCG
>Ga0181525_10002810_pt1 | contig 14013 bp, 11 predicted proteins | sample PEATcosm2014_Bin_48_FD_121100 | JGI IMG/M metagenome (GOLD analysis project Ga0181525, IMG submission 121100) | Peatland microbial communities from MTU Mesocosm Facility, Houghton, MI, USA - PEATcosm2014_Bin06_10_metaG | ecosystem: Environmental > Terrestrial > Soil > Wetlands > Peat | place...
ACAGGTCACCGAGATCGGACTCGGAACCCTCTGCTGGCGCTAACATGTTCTGCGACAGCTCGCGCTTCCGACTTATTAGCGCGTTCAATCGAAGATCGAAGCTTGAAGGACCGATATTGGGGTCGGGATGAACGGCCATTGGGAGATAGACGTGCACGTCTTTCTCCTGCCCCATTCGGTACACTCTGTCAGTAGATTGGTCCTCGACAGCTGGATTCCACCACCGCGAAAGATGAATAACATGATTTGCGGCGACCAAGTTCAGCCCGACACCGCCTGCCTTCGGTGACAATATCATAACGTCAAAGGATCCCGGTTCTCGTGCAAACCGCGTTACCAATTCCTGTCTCTTGTGCCCAGGCACACCGCCATTAATTCGGATTGGCAATGTCGGTAGCCGATATTTTACCTGAATTATGTTTGCCAAGCGTTCCTGCATCGCGAGGCTTTCACAAAATATCAGCGCCTTTTCCCGGTTGCGCGATATTTGGTCCAAAATTTCGAGAGTCCAGATTAGTCGTGCGGAGTCATTTGCGTAACGAGATAAGTCGTCGGTCACTGCTGCAGGGTCAAGAGGATGCAATGAGATTCCGCGCATCGAGTGCAAATGCTGCAGAATGCCATCTCTAGAGCCAGATGCTCCTCGCGCCGCAATTGCACGAGCCACAACGGATGCATAAGCATCTGCTTGCGTGGCCGGCATCGAGATTTCCTTGGCGTGCACGGTCTTCTTCGGCAAGCCCCGAAGGCTCTCAGATTTTATTCGCCGTAGCAGATAAGGCGGACGGTCTGCTTGCGCTTCGGACAGATGACTTTTTAGCCGACTAAGGGCGTTCAAATCGTGCGATGGGTACGTGCGATCAAAATTTTTACTCGGCCCGAGCGACCCCGGAACCACAACATCCATAATTGACCAAATATCGTGGAGGCGGTTCTCCACGGGCGTCCCGGTCATCGCAAGAACGAAATCAGAATTCAGCGTTTTAGCCGCGCGTGTAAGCTGGCTGCTGGGATTCTTGAGCTTCTGCACTTCGTCAAAAATTATGATCCCAAAGCGAGTTGTTGCAAAACTGAAGTGGTAATCCCGCATGGTTTCGTAACTAGTCAGCACAATCGATTTGGAATCCCAACTCCCGGCGCTCAGGGTGGAATGACCGACCTCAATGTCACGGCGCACGTTTGAGTAGTCACTTCGCATCGCACGGAGGCTGGATCCGTAGACTTCGACCATGTCTCCCAATCCCGGCGGCCATATATGCTTGCCGATTTCGTCGCGCCAGTTTGCGAGCAACCCCGTCGGAGCCACAATCAGGTGGGGGCGGTCTTCCAATCGGCCTGCTCTAACTTCATCCCTGAACCAAGCTAGCAGCGTGATTGCCTGAAGCGTCTTTCCCAAACCCATATCATCGGCGAGTAGGGCCCCGTGATTACCAGCCCGTACGGCATGAGCGAGCCATTTGACGCCATCTTTTTGATGCGGCTCAAGGCGCGCTCGCACGCAGTCAGGTATCCGAAAAGTTGAATTTTGGTCTGATTTTGTTCGTTCAAACGGGGCGTACTCAACCTCTTGCAGGTTATCTCTAATCAACAAGAAAAAGCATTTTTTTATCTCTTCGGGTGCCTCGTTAGGCAGCTTTGCCGTGTGTTCTTGCGATGAGGTCGCAAACTTTTGAAGTGATGCGAGTGCCTCCTTTGCCTGAGGAGTTGCCGGTATCGAAATTCCCCTAAAATCTACCGCCGGGTTGCCATCCGCAATTGCTCGCTCGATGGATGCTATCAACGGCTCCACCCCTTCGGGAGGAATCGTCACGTAATCCTCGCCAATGCGGACACCAAAGCTTTCTGGCAACCAAGTGTTTGGTGTCGGCTTGAGCCAGGGTAAAACCGGTTTCCGCCATTCATCGACGCCAGCCACGCGCTCGGAAAATTGCTGCGTCTCCACGAAGAGCAAGTCAATGTCCACACTTGGCTTATCCATCAACAGGAGAAGTATGCGGCGCGGGTTCATGACGAAATCCCGGCGCTCCTGCTCCGGTGCGTCCTGCATCTTGCGGACGATGTTCAGAGCTGGAACAAGACCGGGGTCGACATAAACGTACTCCCCATTTCTCAGAACGTACGCCGCCTTTGCCTCCGCGCTCCTTCTGAAACTTTCCTCAGCGAAGAGCTTCTGCGAAGAGGGGGGTAATAAACTATCATCCTCTTCGTCCAACAGTTCGCCGAGATTCGTCTCACGTAACGCGCCACGTCCAAACAGAACAGGATCAAAATCGAAGGCCGACGTTCGTCCAAGCTTGAGCGAAAAGGCCGCCGCGTAGTGAATGCGGAGCTCATCCAAATAGCCATTCGCCATTATTGATGACTTAGCATCGTCAGGGAGCAAGCTTTGAAGTTTACTCAGCAAAGCAAAGCGATCCGATTGCGCCGTTGGTCTGCTCAGAGACTGGACGATGTTCCAGACTGAGTAGAGTGGCTCAGGAATGCGCCGCGTACGGCCCGCCTGAAAGAGAAATGCACCCTCCACGCGGCAAAGTACGGGCGCCCCTCCTGGCGCGGTCCAACGTGATCGAACGACAAAGTTTGTGTCCGTAACCAGGCCTTGCGTGCGTAAGTCTACCGCAAGGGAAGTAGCTTGTGGGAGACCTAGCGTTTGAGCGTCATATGCAGACAACTTCGCGACATAATCAGGATGCAACTTGAGCTGCCGACCTGACACCGAAACAAGAGGAACATCATCATTACCTAGCGTGCCATCGCTTAAAGTTTCCATCATACGCGCGACAGCCGGATTCGGCGCAACACTCGTCCAATCGTCCAGATCAATCAATTTGATGCCGGAGAAACTTCGACTTTGAAGTCCTAGAATCGCACCCCCACTATCAAGGTGGTGCAAAAATTCATAGTCCCCCATCGTGCCCCTCCGAGCTGACTACCGAGGTTGCCAGTTGACCGAACTTGTTCGAAGTCCGGTCTCTGTTCGAATGAACTCCGCCAGCCGATTTTGCCATGAGTAGCCGGGTGGATTTGAATGCACGCCGCTGATGGGCGCGCAGCTGAGTTCCTCCGCAGTGTATTTCAGGCGATACCCACCCTTGGCGTGCAAATTCGGCGCACCGCGGTCACCGCGTTTCCATACCTGGTATTTTCCATTGTGGCTCCAATCCACAATAGTCAGATCGCCAATTCGCAGAATAAGTGCTGAGTGATCGCGACTTTTGGCCGTACCGGTTTCGAGCTCCGCAAACGCCAGAGCATCCGATTCCTTGTCGCGCTCCCTCGCTCGCCGTGCGTAGCGCGCTGGTTGGCTGCCGAATGCGACCCAAGCCTCGGAAATGTGGCCTGCCTCCAGATAGGCCGTCCAGAACGCCCTTCTGTACTTCCATTGGTGATCGAGCGCTGTCTGCCCAACGATATCCAAAAACTGAAAGATCGAGGCTCGGGTTAGCCAGCGCACTAGCAACGAATATAGCGTCGCCTCATTTTGTCTTATGACTTCCCAACGGTTCTGGTTTGGGGCCGTTCTTGGATCCCCAGCACACGCCATTAATGCAGCGCAAAGCGCACTACGATGTGCATCAGGGCATTTCGCTTCCAACCAAGGATTTAATAACGCACGAAAAAATGGCCGCCATTGCGCCGGATATTCAAATGACCTTTGACCACGCGCCCACTCCATGAGCCTTCGTTGCAAATCAACGCAAGGAAGACCGGCGGTCTCGCTAACAAGACCGCATGCACGCGCGAAGGCGTCCTCGCCCAGTCCTCCAGTCATAGCCCCCTCGGCCAGCCCGGCATCTCCCAGCACTTCGCGAGGCGACACCTCCGAAGACAGTGCCGCGTTTGCGATTTGATACGGCGCCCTATCAATTAAGAAAAGAGAATATTTTGATGATCGGTCCGCCCAAATCCAATCCCATTGGTTCACAGTCGAAGACAAAAAAGCCGCGACACTTCTTAATCGAGGATTGCTCGCGTCGAACTGTTCCAAGTATTGCGCAATCAGCCCCAGCACGGACGAGCGCCGCTGCCGCCTCTTCAGCTCCCGAAGTGCAGAAGCAAACAATTCATCGTCGTCGCGGAAAGGACTATCCAGAATCACAAACGGAAGCCTCCGAACGTCGCGTCTTGACAAATTCCTTCCACCATCAACGCGGAACGCGTTCGCTACGCGCGTGCAGTATTTAGCAAGCTCTTCATGTTCGGTGCGCTTCGGCGCGCCCAATCGCATTGCGTTCACCGAGGCAGCAAGTTTCTTCGGCGCGCCTACGTCCATTCGCAACGTAGCCAGCAGGCTCTGGTCATTAAGTCGCCTCGCGAGCTGACTCATCGAACACCAACGTCCCGTTCCATGCGAGATACATCAGAAGCTTTAGGAGAGGCCATCAATATTCGGATGTCGATCCGGCGATTTTTGGCCTTTGCTGACGGGGCCGCTCCGAGATCGATTGGTCTACTGTCTCCGTACCCGCTGACGCCGAAGATAGGAGTACATGCATGCGGCTCCGATCGTTCGCAAAGAAGCGCAAGTTCGGACCGAAATTGAATCATATCGCGGTATGTCGTTGTTGCTCGCGCTACCGACAGGTCCCAATTGTCATGCAACCTCACTGAAGGCTTCAGCGGATCGCGATCCGTATGTCCCTCGATGAAAATCGCCTCGACCTTATGTGTCGACGACGGGCAACCCGAGGCCTTTATGACACCCTCCGAATAACATGGTAGGACCTGCATTAGCCCATCCGAAAGATTTCGAAGCGCGGCTTGCCCTTCGGGTTTCAAGTCGGCCTGGCCGCTATCGAAGAGAATTTCGTCTGGTAGCCGAAGAACACCATTGCGAACATCGATTTCGACGCGGACGCCCTTTTCTTTTAGGTACCTTTGCACCTGCTCAAGAATTGCTGTTCGGGTGCGGTTCGCGCTTGTCAATTCGTCCGTCGTTCGTGTGAGACGGTCCGACGTTTGTCGGAATTGCAGCGCGAAGTACATCAGGAGAAGCACAAATATGAACACCAGCCCCACCATCAAGTCCGTCATAGATATGAAGTAGTTCTCCTCGTCTACGTGGCTGTCTTGCGCGAAGTCGTCGGTCATTGAGCGTGCGCCGTGTCGCTCTCTCGCATCGCCTTGCTTAGCTCAGCTATCTCCTCACTGTTTTCTGCAATCGCATCGACAACGGGGTGGAGTCGGCCGATTGCCTTCCCCATCTCGGCATCGAACTCGGAGGCAAATTGCCGAAAGCTACTAAATGCTGAGTCGAGGGCTTCGACCATTTTTATGATCGTTTTTTCCAACGCTGCATCTACTTGCGAAAACCGCTCTCGATAGTCAGACCAAGCATCTGTGGCCTCGCTCTGCGTGGCCCGAATTTCTTCAGCCAGTTTGCCCATCTCCTCGAAGCTGGTTTGGGCGGCGCGCTCGGAGCGTTCGACCGCGACACCAATCCGGGCAGCGGAATCCCTGAAGCTAACTGACGCTTCGGCGACTGGGCGCGCGGCTTTTGCAAATCCATCTGCAGCCTCGGTCAGAGCACCACTCGTAGTTCGTAATCCTTCCGCGGTTCGTACGAGGTGGTCGGCATTTGCAGCCGTTCCGCGTTCGGCTCGGCCAATTGCTTCGACGATGGCCACAATCTGAGTTGTGGCGGCAATTATCGCAGACTTTAGCTCATCGCCTGCGGTCGCGAAGGTCGCTCCGGCCTCTTCTAACGATCTGCGGACTGCGATGCGAGAGTCGCTTGCGGCGGCCGTCATTGCGCCCATTACTGACTGATGAATTTGCTCCGCTGTCGTGGTCGCGGCTCTGCTAAAGACCTCGATATTGGCTTGAATTTGTTCGCTGGATACCTGATTTACGGTTTCAAACGAACTCAGCGCCTTTTCGAGTGCTTCGCGCTGCCGAATTGTGATGGCTTCGCTTTCAATGTTTATTTCGCTTCCAACGTTTGCGACACGATCTGTCAACACGTCGAACGCAGTACGAATACCTTCGGCGCTACGAGCAAAGTCCTCGGCGGCGGCCCGTATTTGCTTTGCCGCTTCTTCTCCAGAGCCTTGCACACTCCCTGATAGGCCCTGCAGTTGTTCCCCCAGTGCATGAAGTGTCCGACCGAGGGCGCGCAGTTCCCCACTTGCGGCGCCCTCGACCGCGCGTCCCACGCCCTCGCCGAGCCGCTCGCTCATTCCACCTATATTGTCGTTGAGTTGACCCAGCGACGCCGCGAGCGGCGTTATAGCGGTATTAAATTGTTCGCCGATCTGCAAAGCTAGGTCCGTGTTGAATTTCTCGAGTTGCGCTGACTGGCGCTTCATTTCCTCGAGCTGTTTGGCGGCGATTGTTTGCGGCGGGACGTAGAGCATCCCGCGCTCAAGCAGTTCACAGAATAGCGCCAGCTTCTTATCGATCTTTGATTGCAGGTGTTCACCTGCATATCGGAGAAGAATTGAGCAGAACACCCCCGCAATTGACGTAAAGAATTTGACAGACGTAATCGTCAAGAGAAGATGCAAAGCGGTTTGCGTCTTCTGAACACTTGCTCCTGCGTCTAACCCCTGCGCCGTGGCATTCAGCGCCACGACAATTCCAAGAAACGTGAGGAGTAAGCCAATCCCGACAAATGTATTCGACCAGAGTGCGAGTTCCTTTGGCCGCGGAATGGCGCGTGCAAAAAAAGCGTTGGGCCGTGTCGTGCTCTGAATGACTATATCATTCGTTGGATCAATTATGTTTTCCTCGAATTCGAGCCACGCTTGAACAAGCGATGGGGAACGGGCTTGAGACGTTTCCATCGTTTGTTCGATACGACCGAAGTTCTTCGCAAATGACACTCGTTCGGCCTCTGGAGAGTCGTCGTTGCCGAGCGCTGCCGTCAAAACAGTGATGCGACTTGTTAGTGCATGCAGATAGGGCCGAGCTCTGAGCTCGGCGCGCGCCCATAGTCCCAGGGCAACGGCGAGCATGATCGGCGAAAGCACAAACGGTGCTGCCCATCTGTGCTGAAAAAAGATGCCTATAAGCGCCAGAAACTGATCCAGCGCGCCATTCAGTTGTGCGTCCACGAAACCAGCCCGCTGGGTAACCCGCTACAGATCATAATCAAAATCGATGCGTCATGGACTCGCGGCGAGCGGACTAGTGTGGGCATGTGATTTGCTGCCGCTAGGCCCACGAGCGGTGCCACAGCGATGCCAGTACCTGAGGGGCGTTCAGCCCATCGCTCCCGTGGTGCCCATAAGCGATTAGAATATATGGGAAAATTGGTTGCGGGGCTAGGATTTGAACCTAGGACCTTCAGGTTATGAGCCTGACGAGCTACCGGGCTGCTCCACCCCGCGACACTCCGAAGAGGAAGGCCTCTCCGGCAAAAGGTGGGCGGATATAGGACAGTCAAAGCCCCCTGTCTACCCCCGTCTCCGGCCCTTGGCGGCCGGTATTTTCCCCAATTTTTCAGGGGCTTGGCTGGAGGGCTCGCCGGCATAGGGCGAAAGCGCCTCGGCCAGGTGGTCATAAAGGAGCCGCACCCGGCGGCTGGCCCTCAGATCCTCATGCATGACGAGCCACATTTCGAGCTCGAAGCGGAAGGCATTCGTGAGCACGGGCACAAGATCGGGATCGCGCGCGGCGATGCGCTTCTGACAGCCGGCAATGCCAAAGCCCGTGCGCAGGGCGGCGAGCTGCGCATGATCGCTGTCGCTGCGGAACGCGAACATATCGCGCGTGATGGGAAGACCCGTTTGACGAAAGCTACGCAGGGCCGACGCATCCGCGTCGAAGCCTATGATCGTATGATGCGCCACCAGATCTTCGAGCGATAGCGGCATGCCGTGGCGCGCGATGTAGCGGCGATGCGCGAAAAGCCCCACGGGCACGGCGCCCAACCGTTTCGCGAGCAGGGCCGATTGCGTGGGCCGCGCCATGCGCACGGCGATGTCGGCATCGCGGCGCAGGAGATCCTGATTGGTGTTGGATAGCGAAAGCTCGATGACGATTTTGGGATGCGCCTCACGGAATGCGGCCAGGACCGGCGGCAGGACTTCCACACCCATGATCTCGCTCGTCGTGAGCCGGATGCTGCCTTCGGGTTCGTCGAGCGCGCCCGACGCCGCGCGCAACAACGCCGAGGCCGCCGACGCCATCGCTTCGGCATGCGGCTGCAATTGCAAAGCCGCGCGCGTGGGCATGAGCCCCGCCTGCGAGCGGGTGAAAAGCGTCTGGCCGAGTGACGCTTCCAGATCCTGGACGTGCCGGCCGAGCGTGGGTTGGGTGAGGTCGAGTTCGCGGGCGGCAGCCGAAAGGCTCCCGAGCCGCAGAACGGCAAGGAAAGAGCGGTAAAGGTCCCAACCGGGTGCGCCAGCCATACGATTTTGTATAGCAATTAGCCGTCTTTCCGCAATTCCCGTTTGACGACGCCGCGGCCATCCTCAGGTCCACGAACCGAGGAGGACATTATGGGCGATGATCAATCGACGGGGGCCAGCGGCGGCGTGCGCACCATGCTGCGTTTAGAGGGGCTGATGCTCTTCACCGCCGCACTGTTTCTTTATGCGCAGGTGGGCGCGCCGTGGGTACTTTTCCTCGCGCTTTTCCTCGTGCCCGATCTCAGCTTTGTCGCCTATGTGTTCGGCGCGCGCATCGGCGCGCTCGGTTACAACACGATGCACACGACGGTCGGACCGATTGTGCTCGCGCTCGTTTCGCAATTGCATCTGCCGACGGCCATACCATTGCTTCCGATCGCGTTCATCTGGTTCGCGCATGTGGGCTTCGACCGCGCGCTCGGCTACGGACTCAAATATGCAAGCGGCTTTTCCGATACGCATCTGGGCTTTATCGGCAAGAAACGCGCACAAACCGCCTGACGAGGGAGATAGTCATGTTCATCGGACATTACGGCCCGGCGTTCGGCGCCAAGGCTGCGCTCAAACAGATCCCGCTCTGGGTGCTTTTCGTCGCCGTGCAATGGATGGATGTCGTCTGGGCGATTTTCGTGATGACGGGAATCGAGAAGGTGCGGATCGTTCCGGGATTGATGGAGGGAAGTGCGCTCGATCTCTACTACATGCCCTACACGCATGGCCTCATCGGTGCGCTTGTACTCTCCGCGATATTGGGCGCGATCGTCGCCGTCTTCATGCGCGAGAACCGGCGCGCGGTATTCTGGATCGTCGGGCTTTGCGTCTTCTCGCACTGGATCCTCGACCTCGTCGTGCACAGGCCCGACCTCTGGATCTATGATGGTGTGAAGCTGGGCTTTGGTCTGTGGCGCTGGATCTGGATCAGCCTGCCGCTCGAGCTCGCATCGTTGCTCATCGGCGCGTGGTTCTACGCGCGCTACGTGCCGGCACGCGGGTATGGCAACGCGGTCTTGTGGATTTTCGTCGCGCTGATGGGCGCGGTGGAGATTTACGCTGCTTTCGGGCCGGCACCCGCATCGCCGGTCGCCGAGGCCGAGACGGCCCTTTTGGCGTATGGCGCGCTCGCGCTGATTGCAGGCCTCGTCGACCTCACGCGTCAACCCGCCCCACGCGCCAATCTCGCGTTGTAATTGCCGGACGCCATGCACAAATATCAGGGTCCAGCGTCGAAAATTTCGGGAGCGCGCGAATGAGTGTTCGGACAGGATTGTTGGCGGCAGGCGCCCTGGCGGTGTTGTTTTCGCTGGGAGCCTCGGCTGCGGAACTCACACCGGTCGGCCATTGGCGTACGTTCAGCGACAAGACCGGCGCGCAGACCGGCGTGATCGAGATCACACAGTCCGGCGACGAGCTGACGGGACGGATCATCAAGGTCATTCCGGGACCGGGCGATCCTGCCGATCCCGTCTGCAACAAATGCGATGGCCCCGAAAAGGACCAGCGCGTTCTCGGCATGGTGATCCTCAAGGGTTTTAAACGCGACGGCGACGGATGGGACGGCGGAACAATTCTCGATCCGCGCTCCGGCAATGTTTACAGCTCGGAGATACATCTGGACGACGGCGGCAAGAAATTGCAGGTGCGCGGCTATATCGGAATCTCGCTGCTCGGCCGCACCGCGACCTGGATCAGAGACGAATAGTTCACGCGCCTAGCCCGGAAATTTCTCAGCCATCCAGTCGAACAACGTAGCCTGCCACAAGCTCGGCGCGCCGAGTTGGCAATGCTCCGATCCGCCGGACAGACGATCGAACGTCACCATCTTGACACTGCGCGCGTTGACGAGGCTCTTGCGGAATTCCTCGGGCTGTCCGGGCGGAACGAAATGATCGTCGGCTCCATTGAGGATCAAAACATCGGCGCGGATGCGCGAGGCGACAGGCGCCAGACGATAGGCCTTGAACGCCGCGATCACGTCGAACGGATCTTTCAGACCGAACACCCACTGGCCGTTTTTCTGCGCCCAGGTCGCGCCAGGATCTTTGTTGAGTCCAGAGAGGAAATTCAGTGCGCCATCGTAGTGGTGATCGTGCAGCCAGAAGGCAAATTTCGGCACGTGGCGCGCGGCGACTGCATAACCGTCGAAAAACGTATCGTACGCTACCACGGCGTCGATGCGCGGATCGAACGCGGCAGCGCGAGGCGCCAGATAGCCGCCCAGGCTCTCGCCCAGCAACACGATCTTCGCGGGCTTCGGATGCGACGCGAGGAATGCGTCGAGCACCGCGCCGTTGGGCTTTTCCCAATCGGGCTGGAAGGCGAGGCCCTGTTCGCGGATCACTGAGCCCTGGCCCGGACCTTCGTAGGTCAGAACCGAATAGCCGTGCTTCAAGGCAGCAGCGCCGACGCCGAGATAGAGTTCTTCGAGCGTGCTGTCATAGCCGCCGACAACGACGAGCAGCGGACGCGTCTCGGAGCCTGCAGGGCCTTGGTAGTAGACCGCATTCAGATGATACCGTCCGTACGGGACCGTGATGCGCTGATAAGAAATGCCGAGCGCGTCAAGACCTCTGTAGAACGCACCGACGTTTTTATTCCAGACGGACGAACGTTTCGGATCGTGCGGATCGAGGAAGAATTCCGCCGAGCGATAGTACGTATGTGCGCGCAGGAGCGCATTGCCCTTATCCAGTGCGTTCTTCGTGCGCGCGGCAAGCGCCATCGTGCGATCGCCGGCAGCGCTCCAGGCCGCGTACCAGCCTTCGGCATCGCCCGCTTTGACGCCGGCCAGCGCCTGCATGCCTTCGCCCGTATCGCCGCCCGCGGCAGCGACGTCGTTGAACACGCGGATGGCTTCGAAATTGTAGGTCTGGTCGGCAAAGAAGCGCGGCCGGCCGCGATCTTCGTGCGCGGGCCATGCCATCCAGATCACAGCCAACGCCACAACGACGCCCAAGCCGATAAGGAGATTTCTGCGCATTTCTGCCTGCCCTTCTAAAGCAATCTTTCTTGCTTTAGACCTGCCCCTTCTCAAATGCAAGAGAACTTGCTTTAAGGAAGCATGACGAAGAAAGCATCCGCGGCGCGCCCGGGCGGTCGTTCAAGCCGTGTGAAGGAAGCAGTGTTCGCCGTTGTGGAGACGTTTCTGGCCCAAAACCCCGGCGATCTGCCATCTATGGCCGCGATCGCCGAGCGTGCCGGGGTCAACCCGACGAGCCTTTATCGCCGCTGGGGCGATGCGCGAAAGCTGGTGGCCGCTGTCGCCGTCGATCGGCTTATGCGGGAAATGCCGGTGCCCGATACCGGGACGCTGCGCGGCGATCTCATCGGCTGGGCTACTACGGCTGCAAGAAGCCTCAGCAAAGGCGGCACAGTTTCGATGCTGCGCGTGATGGCGGCCGCGCCGGCAACGGGCGGTCGAACGACGGACATTCACGACTTGCCGATCGGCCGGCGCGTGACCGAACTCGAGGCCATGCTTGCGCGCGGCCAAAAGCGCGGCGAGAAGGCGCCGGAAATGATGGATGTGCTCGAACTCGTCTTGGCGCCGATCTATCTGCGCGCGCTGTTTCTGGGCCCGGCCAAAACGACAAAGGGAATCGATCGCCTCGTCGACCGCGCGCTGGCGCTAACGGTTTTGCGACGTCCGCCGCGCGACTGATGCCGCACGACGGACACCGCACCATGCGAACTTACGCGTTCTCGTCGACTTCGCTCGGAAGGTAGTGAAGGAGAAGGTGATAGGATTCCCCCAGCACGAATCCGAAGAAGAGATGAAGTGCGAGCGTATAGACCGGTATCGACCAGCCCAAGCCTGCCGCAAACATCGGCAGCCCCGCCGAAGGCAGGAACGCGATCATCATCACAAGCCACGCCAGCGCGCCGAACATCAGGCCGCGCAGCCAATGCGGCCCCGGCAGATGCGGGCTGAAGGCCGCGAAGCCCGCGCCCCAGAGACCCACGCCGACAACGAAGTGAAGCGCCCAGCCCAATACGGGCTGGTTTTCGGTCCCCGCCGAAGTCGACAACACGCTGATCAGATTGAAGTTGGGCATGAAGCCCAGCGTCTGCTGGGCGAAAAGAACGATCGAGACAAATACTGTTGCAATGAAGCCCGCCTCGAGTCCTTTGGTGACGTCTCCCATAGTTTCCTCCCGGAAAGACAACAGGGATTCTGCGCCTTCACGAGATTTTGATCAACGAATCTCAATCTTGCTGCAATGCAACGCCGGCGACCCCGCGCTTCGCTTGGGGATTTGCCTACGGACGGTTGAGTTTTTGTGCATTGCCCGCGTGACGTCGCCCGCGGCGCCAGCGTCCGAAGACGAGAATCACACCCGTCATGAGCGCCAGGAACACGACAATGACGCCGATCACGGCGACCAGCAGATTCCGCGTGGCATCGATCATGAGGAAGCGGTCGGTCGTTCCGTAGAAGCCATTGAACTTCGCCACTGCCGCGGGAAGCGCGAGCACGTCGGCCTTGGTCAGCGCGAGCGCATGCTCGTGCGGATGATAGGTGGATTCCCAATCGAAAGTGTCGCCGGCCGCGTCGAGCTCGACATGTCCGCCGAGAACCGCGCTGACGGGCCTGCTGCGGACGAATTCCGCGACACGATTGGCGCTTGCGAGATCCGCGGCCGGATCGTCGATGAGAAGACGCCCCGGCATGAGAAAATCGCCGGAGAAAAGGAGCGCCGTGTTTTCGTCGTAGAACACGACATGCGTTTCGTTGTGGCCCGGTGACGGGATCACATCGACAACCCTGTTTCCAAGATCGAGGCGGGCGACACCGTTCGGCCAATGTGCGAAACCATAGAACCGTTTCACGCTGTCGAGATCATAGCCCACAAGCTGGACTCGCCGCAGATGCGCGAATTGCGGATCGCCGGCGCGATGATCGAGATGACGGTGCGTATGCGCAACGATGAGGGACGATATGTCGTTGTGCGTGAGAAGCCCTGCGACCACCGATGCAAGCGCCACCTTTTGCCGATCGGCCACGTCGCCCGTGTCGATGAGCAGGGCCTTGCGACTGCCGATCAGAAGATACATGAACGGCGCTTCCCACGTGGCGCAGAGGTTCTCGCGCAATACGTAGGTCTTTGCATTGTAACGCCGGATCTCGAGCGGCTCATGCACGCGCTTCGCGCAATCGTCGGCACCCTGATCCCATGGCACGCCCCACGGCATGACCGCAGGCCCGTCGCCGGCGCGTGCGGGCGCGGCGAGAAAACATATCGCCGCAAGGCTCAGGAGAAACGAACGCATCGGCATCCCGCAATACGAATCGCGCGTCGACTTTAGCGAGTTCAGCTAGCGACACGCAAAGATGCGAACGGGATACGGCTGCTGGATGAGACGCGTGTCCAGAACATGACAAAGCCCCGCGCGCTTTCGCATGCGGGGCTTGGAGTTCGTGTGATGGCGGGTTTTGGTGAAAACCGTTCTTTCCGGATCCGGTCGTGGCTTCGGCCGGCGGGATGGCTCGTGCAAGTGTCGAGGCCCATGATAAATTCCCAGGGCGGGCCGGGGACGGGTCTATGTGGAGACGGGCGATCTATTACGGAGCATTTCTCGCCGCCGGAACGCTGGCGCTGCAGTGGCTCGACTATCAGCGCCTGGCGCGGGCCTATACGGGCGACATCTATGTCTTCCTGAT
>Ga0181525_10002811_pt1 | contig 14012 bp, 14 predicted proteins | sample PEATcosm2014_Bin_48_FD_121100 | JGI IMG/M metagenome (GOLD analysis project Ga0181525, IMG submission 121100) | Peatland microbial communities from MTU Mesocosm Facility, Houghton, MI, USA - PEATcosm2014_Bin06_10_metaG | ecosystem: Environmental > Terrestrial > Soil > Wetlands > Peat | place...
GAAGCGGCCGGAAATTGGCAATGTCAGCACAACGTATTTGCCGAGCGTGCCGCAGCAGTTCGTGACGGTGGACCGGGACAAGGTCATCAAGCAGGGCGTCGCCATCAACGACGTTTACCGCACGATCCAGGCCTTCATGGGCGGCTTGTTCATCAACTACTTCAATCGGTTCGGAAGGCAATGGCAGGTTTACGTGGAGGCCGAGGGTGAGTACCGCACAAAGCCCGAAAACGTGGGCCAGTTTTATGTGCGGAACGGATCCGGCGAGGCGGTCCCATTGTCCGCGCTGACCAAATTCGAATCCCGCGATGGACCTGAGTTCTCTCTGCGTTTTAACGAGTATCGCTCCGCGCAGATCAATGGCAGCGCCGCCCCCGGCTACAGCAGTAACCAGGCGATGAAGGCCCTGGAGGAAACCTTCGCTCAAACCATGCCGCCCGAAATGGGCTACGATTACTCCGGCATTTCCTTTCAGGAAAAGAAGGCGCAGGAAGGCGTGTCCTCGGGCGTGATCTTCGGATTCTCGCTGCTGTTCGTATTCCTGATTCTCGCGGCTCTTTATGAGAGCTGGACGCTGCCATTCAGCGTACTGCTCAGTACGCCGGTCGCGGTGTTCGGCGCGTTCGGGGCGTTATGGCTGCGCCGAACCTTGTTGAGCTATTTTCTTCCGGCGTACATGGTGCAGATCGAAAGCGATGTCTACTCGCAGATCGGGCTGGTGATGCTCATCGGCCTGGCAGCCAAGAATGCCATTCTAATCGTCGAGTTCGCCAGGGACGAATTTGAAAAGGGAAAACCGCTATCCGACGCGGCTCTGGAGGGCGCCCGGCTGCGCCTGCGGCCGATTCTGATGACGTCCTTAGCCTTCATCCTGGGATGCGTTCCCTTGTGGACCGCCAGTGGCGCCGGCGCGGTCGCGCGTCAGATCATGGGTACCACCGTCATCGGCGGAATGGTGGCAGCTAGCGGAATTGGCATCTTCCTGGTGCCTGCCATCTTCTATCTGGTGGAAAAGCTTTTGGAGTCGACCGCGCGCCGGAATTCCGCTCTCCCTCTGCCGCAACCCCTGCCCGCGGAGGGAGACTGACGATGCCAAATCGCACGCTCTTAATTCTGCTAGCGGGATTGTCGACAGGGTGTACCGTCGGACCGAATTACAAACGCCCCGCCACTTCCGTGCCCGTGGCATTTCGCGCTCCCGAACCGCTGCCGCCGGCGCAAGCGGCATCCTTTGCGGACCTCAAGTGGTTCGAAGTGTTCAAGGACGAGGAACTGCAGAAGCTGATTCGCACGGCCTTGCAGCGGAATTACGACCTCAGGGACGCCGTCGCCCGGGTCCAGGCAGCCCGCGCCGGTCTGGGGATCGTTCGATCGAATCAATTTCCCAGCTTCGGCGCCGGCGGCAGCGTCGCCGTCAATCGTCTGTCGCGCGACGGCGAGACGCCGATTCCGCCGGAGCTGCTTCCTTCGCAGAATCGCAATTTTGGAACGGCCGCATTGCAATTGCTTTCCTTCGAGGTCGATATCTGGGGCAAGTTGCGGCGCGCCACCGAGTCCGCGCGGGCCGGGCTCTTGAGCGCCGAGGCCAACCGCAAAGCCGTGGTGGTCGCGCTGGTGGGCGACGTCGCGACCGCATACTTGACGATGCGCGAGTCCGACTATGAGTTGGAGATTTCGCGCCGCACGCTACAGACCCGGGAGGAATCGCTCCAACTCACGCAGTCGCGGCAAACCGGAGGAGTTTCTACGCTGCTGGACCTGCGCCAGGCCCAACAACTCGTCCTGACCGCGGCGGAAACCATCCCCAGCATCCAGCAAGCCATCGAGCAAAGTGAGAATCGGATTACGCTATTGCTCGGAGAGAATCCCGGCAGCGTGCCTCGCGGACGAAGCCTCATGGGGCAGGATATGACTCCCGACGTGCCGGCTGGGCTGCCGTCGGCACTGCTGGAACGCCGCCCTGACATCCAGGCCGCCGAGCAGGATTTGGTCGCCGCCAACGCGGAGGTTGGGGTGGCGCGCGCGGCATACTTCCCGCAGTTGAGCCTAAGCGGCGCGCTGGGTGGAGCGAGCACGCAGTTGTCGAGCCTTCTGAGCGCGCCGCACACCTTGTGGAGCCTTGCGCCACAGGTGACGCAGCCCATCTTCACGGCGGGACGGCTCAAGTCCAACGTGCAACTTGCCCAGGCTCAGCGGGAACATGCGCTCATTCAATACGAGAAGACGATACAAACTGCGTTCGCCGAAGTCTCCGACTCCCTGATAGCGCATCGGCGCGTGCGGGAGAGCCGCGAGAGACAGGATGCGCTGGTGCAGACACTGGTGGATCGGGAGCGGCTCGCATACCTGCGCTATCACGGAGGCGTGGACACGCAACTCAACGCGCTGGACGCCGACCGGGACTTGTTTCAGGCGCAACTGGATCTCGCCCAGCTTCGACTACGGGAAGCACTCACCGTGGTACAACTCTACAAGACACTTGGCGGCGGCTGGCGGTAGCTCCGCGCGGCGCCACAATGAATCGATTAGCCGCTTCCAGCGTCAGAGTCTCGCGCACCCGCCTCTTCGCGTTGCGCATCTGATTCGACAGCGTCAGCCGTGCTTGAGGTATAGGCGGCAGGCGCGACCGGAAGACGTGTCCGCCGGCGTCTTTTGGTGTCGATCTTCCGGCATTTGCCGAAACTTACGACGCGCCGGCAGCATCCAGGAGTCGGCGCGCGACATAACTTTAACATTTTCAAGTCATTAGCTTTGGCCCGGGAATTGCCCTAGCTATAGGCATGCAAGCGATGCCGGAAAGTGAACTCATTACCGCAGGCCAGCGGGGAGACTGCGCTGCGATTTCAGAGCTGTTCGGGCGGCACTATTCGTACTGTCTGCGCTTGGCGCGCGGGATTCTGCGCTCTGAAGAGGATGCCAAAGATGCGGTTCAGTCCGCGCTGCTCTCCGCTTTCCGGCATATTGCCGGCTTTCGCGGTAACTCCGGCTTCCGAACTTGGCTCGCGCGAATTGTGATGAACCAATGCCTGATGCAGTTGCGCGCGCCGGAGCAGAACCAATGCCGGACCGCTCTGGAAGGACTGTACGACACAGGCGAGGCTAAGATGCTGGCTTCGCCTGCCCTCACGCCCGAGCACCAGATGTTGGGGACCCAGATCGGCGCTGCCATAACGGACGCTGCCGCGCGCCTGCCGCAGCCTTTACGGGAGGCTTTCGATCTTTACGCAGGCGCCGGCCTAAGCCTCAGAGAAGCAGCCGCCGCTCTTGGCCTCACGCTCTGCAGCACCAAGACGCGCGTGTTCCGGGCCAACGCGCGCATGCGGACCTATCTCCAACCCGTTTGGTCAGCCGTGGGCGCCAGACGCTCCGCATCCTGACGATCGCGCGTTGTGAAGTCACGCCGGAGGATTACATTCTGGGCTTATCGGTGCTGGATGTTCGGGCTCGGCTCGTATACCGGCCCGCAGGGTTGCCGGCGCGACAGATTCCGCGCGATCATGGCCGTGCCCCGGCTTCCTCCGCTTTTCGGCGCGCACGGCATTGCGCCCGCGAGGCCAGTATTATCTCGGCTAGGCCCATGCCGGGGCGATACACGGTGGCGGGAACATCTTTCGGCTCGGGCAAGCCCAGCCTTGCCGCGCGGCGCCGGCGAATATCCATCACGACCTCGTGCACCCGCCGCGACTCTGCCGTTTCCGGCGGGGGGAGCAATCCCCCTTCCAGCCGCCGGAGTCGTCTCTCCAGCACACGCATTCAGTTGCTCTCCTCTTTCACGCCACAGCCTCCATCGCCCAACGCACGCAGGTCATAATGCCTGAGGTGGTGAATAGCATCTGGTAAAGTCTTTGTCATTGCGAAACCGGAGATCATGGTCCCCGCCTGTGCCTTAGCTCCTAAGTCGCCAGTTCGTGCTCGATGATCACACCAGCACTTAGTGTTTTGCCAACGACGCAACATTGCTGGGACACAGCCATGAGCTTATCGATCTCGGACTGTCCGCCGTTCCGAACACCCACTCGCGTGTGCGTTCGCATTCTCAGGAAGCCTACCGGAACCGCCGGCACACCGAGAGAACCACGCAGATCGATGTCGCCCTCGACCTCCACCTCGAGCAAGGTAAGCTCAAGACCCATCATGTTCGCGACCATACGAATGGTGAGTTCGTGGCAGCACGCAAGGGCGGCGCATAACACGTCGCCAGGCGTCGCTGCATCGTGGGGGCCACCGTGGCCCCGATGGATGGCCACAACTAACGCTTCGGAGCTACCTTGAGGAACGACCGCCGCATGGAACGGATCAGCGAGTTCGTGGACCGCTGACCTCGCTCGATCGATCACAACTGCTGTCGACGGATCGGCCTTGTATCGCGCTCTCAAGGGCGCCTGTACCTCTCTTACATTTGCCATACGCGCTCCCACCTGAATCGCCTCGAATCTCTTTGAGTATAATCGGAATTTCTATTTTGGAACCCAGATCTGTGCCATAGTACACCAAATCATTTCGCTCGGGTGCAGTTCCGGTATTCCCGAAACGCGGCCGTGCCTAGTCCCAAGTCCTTTCCTTTCAGCGCCCTGATAACGCCACATATCGTTAGAAGACCGCCTCCCCGGCGAATACCAACATCGCTGCCCTCAGTTGGAGATGCCGCCGAAGTTCCTGGCAAGTGACGCCTAAGGCTCGCGCCGTCGTTTCGGCCAGGCTCTCGTTTCCTTCCTGTTCGACTCCCATGCGCGCGAGATTCGCTCGGAGCACCTCGATGGCTGGCGGGCCTTCCAGAATGGCAGTTTTCCGCATAGCCTCCAGTGCCGGCCGCATTTTCATCTCGACCCGCTCCAGTCGTCTGCTGATCGCCCTCATCGTCGTCTCACCATATTCTCTGCAAGCGCCTCATCCTTCCTCCGGATCACGGCTTCACGGGCTCAATCGTGGCCAGGTAGAACGTCGATGTGGTAGTGGCGGCTGCACTGACATAGGAGAGTTGCAAAACCTCGTTCGACGTCGTGGTTAGGCCGGTGGTGTTCGTCTGGGCCAGGAGCAACTGCCGCGCGGTATAGATGCCCGTCGACCCGTTGTTGCTCAGGATCGCTTGCGCCTGCGAGACGGTGGCCGATTGGAACGTGATTTCAAATTCACCCCGGAACGCCACCCCAGTCCCGGTCGTGGCGGAAGTTGCTGCTAGCGCCGCGATTGCCGTGTCGGACGCGCCGCCGGTCGAGCCAAAGCGAATCCTGAAATCGCTGACGTTGGCGGCGCTGGCCGTGCAGGCTCCGTAAGCGATCACTCGGTATGTTGTGCCAGCCGTGATGGTGTTGGCCGGTACCGTGTAGCTGACGATTGACGTTTCGGTCGTATTGATCGCACCGGAGGTTGAAGTGATTGAAGCAACGCCGCCAGGAGGTCCGCCGCCAGCCGGGGCGGGAAGCCTGCTGGCGCCAAGCGTGGCGCTCGAAATGCTGGAGGCGTTGGTCGCATCCGTTGAGCAAGAATTGGCCGCGTTGGAAAGATCCGCGCATGCCGGTTGCGTCGACGACGGGACGCCCGCGGTTGATATGGCGTTGATCCATTGGTGGCTGGTGGCTACTAGAGATTCGACGCCGCCGAGCGTAGACCCTGTCGGTGTTGGAAGGCTGGCGGCGGGCAGGGTGCCGGTAACGCCCGTGGCCAGCGGAATAGACGGAAGATCGCCTGCCACCAGCGAGCACGGTGCGAACGAAGTGGCCGAGCGGCACGCCCCGATTACCTGGTGGGAAGTCTGTGAGTTCGCCGCGCCAATGGCTAAGGCTGGGGTCGTTGTTGCGGTGGAGACCGGGCACGTTAGCCACGGCACGCAGGAAGCCGACACGCTAGTGACGGTGCCGCTGCCGCCGCCGGCACTCTGCACCCATGTTGCGGCGCTCTGGTTGCATGTCCACCAATTGCCAGTAGTATTGTCCACGTAGAAAGCAGACTCCGGGGCACGTCCCAGATGGGTTTCCAGCGCCGCTCGAATAGCGAGGAAGGGGCTGGGCGTTAGCCGCGATGCCACCAAGCGCCGAGGAAATACAGATCAAAAGTAGCTTCTTCATAAACCCGCTCACCGCCTATTCTTTTGCTCGTCCGCGGCGCGCTCCAGTTCCGAGACGCGCGCTTCCACGTCTTCAATCTCGATACCCTTGGCCCCGTGCGTGAGCACCAATTCCGCGGCGCGTAGCTTTGTGGAGGCCGGAGCCTGCGCGTCCGGCATGATCTTCAGGATTGAGGAGACTGCCGCGCCCGAAGCCTGCTGCAACCGTGCCGTGCCCTGCCCGAATGCGTCCCGGCGCGCCTTGCGGTAGACCTTGTCGAATGCCGGCTCCTGCTGCCACCGAAAGAGAGTCTTGGGGGACACGCCAGCGATTTTCGCGGCCTCCTCGGTATTCCGGGCGGTTAGCAGGGCAATGATCGCCTGCTCCATCTTGCGCCCCAGTTTGGCTCCGTGGCCGGTCATCTGAGGACACCTGAGGACATCTGGGCGACGCCATCGCCACCTGTTCGCCAGCGCAGATTTGTTTGCGGATTGCCTTTACTTTCAGGCGCTTGAGAGCGATGAATCGTCATGGCCGCGCAGAGCGCAGCCACAGGAGAATGAACATGACGACATTTACGATTGAACGCAATTAGCGCGTTCGCCACCGCCGAAGAGGCCGCCGCTGCGACGCAGACCCCTTTCGATTCCTTCGCCAGCGAGAAAGAACTCGCGGAACTGATCGCCGCTTGGCCGCCCGAGCGCTTGGTAGCCACCTGGAATAGCCTGCCCGGCGTGGTGGCGCTTAAGAGCCTTCCCGACACGAAGGCAGCTAAAGATCGCTGGGCCAAGCGCATCTGGGCACGCATCCAGGGGCTGGGCGAAGCTGCGAAGCCCGAAACCGAGGCCGCAAAGCCCGCGGCAGCGCCAGCTAAGCCGAAGGCCGGAAAGAAAGCCAAGGCTGGCGCACAGTCCGCCAAGGCCGCGCCGGCGACGGCCAAGTCGGGGAAGAAGGCCACCGCCCCCAAGAGCGCGCCCAAGGGCAAGAAGGGCGCGAAGACCCCGGAAGCCGCCGGGCCGGGCGATGGTTCCAGGATGGCCCAAGTGATCGAGATGATGCAACGGAAGAACGGGGCCACCATCGAGGAGATCATGAAGGCCATGTCCTGGCAGCGTCATACCGTGCGCGGGTTCGTCGCCGGTGCCATGAAGAAGGCCGGGTTCGAAGTCGAATCGTTCAAGCCGGAGGGCGGCTCGCGCACGTACCGCCTCAGCAAGTAGCATCGAGTCCCCTGCTCCCTTCCAAGCCCGCCCGGCACTGCCGCAGCGGGCTTTTCTGCTTCTGCGCCACCATTCGCCCCGTGCGATACTTGGCACATGCTTGGGCAGGAGAAAGTAATTCGAGCACGCGCCATCGGTACGCTGATCGCCGTTGCCGCCGTGCTTCTGGTTCTGGCGTGGAAGTATCTGGTGCACTAGGATCGCCGCGCCCTGCCCCGCCTGAGTGCCGCGACTTCCTGCGTTGGCCCAGCCGCCCGGCCCCCGCCGCCCGAACCCGCTGTGGCCAAACGTGGCGCGAACGCGGGCAAACCTCGCAGCAGCCGCAACTCCGCGTACCAGTCGGATAGCGCCAAGCACAGCCCTTCCACGTCCGGATGGCCAGCTCGTAGCTGGGCTTCGATGGCAGCGATCTCGCGCCGGCAGCGGGCGATTCACGCGGTCACCTCCTGGTGGCGTTCCTCGGCGATCTGGTCGAACGTCCGGCCGTCGCCGTCGAGCGTGGCCTTGCCTCCCGTCAGGCTTTGATAGCGTTTGACCACGACATCGATATACTTCGGATCGAGTTCCATGCCCCAGCAGATGCGCTCGGTAATCTCGGCGGCGGCCAGGGTTGTACCTGATCCGAGGAAGCAATCAAAAACCGCCTCCCCGCGCTTCGTGTGATTCAGCAGCGGGCGCCGCATGAGTTCCACTGGCTTTTGGGTGGGATGGTCGAACTTTTCTTCATCATACCCGCCCATGATGAATTTGGGCGACGGTGAGTCCCACACGGTGGTGTTTTCGCCCGCCTTGCCGTACCACGGCGCGTTCTTTTTTCTCACAAACCAACAAGGCTCGTGAGCGAACCAATACGGGGTTCTGGTGAGAACCGCTCTGCCCTTATTCCAGATTATTTGCTGGTGGTGCAGGAAGCCGATGCGCAGCAGGCCGTCGAGAACTTCGCGTGTAAAGACGCTTGCGTGCCACACGTAGGCGATCTGAAGGCTAGGCACCAAAGCAAACGCCTCGCTCCAGTCGGCGCGCGTGTCACCGGAGATGGTCGTCTCCGTATGGCCAGCGGTGCGGTGCTTGAGATAGCTGGGCTCCGCTGAGCCGCAGCCGTTCAAGCCGGCGCGGTCGCGCCATTCGGAACCAAGTTCGATCCCGTATGGCGGATCGGTTATGAGCAAGAAGGGCTTGCGGTCGCCCAGCAGGCGCGCTACCGCTTCCGGGCTGGTTGAGTCGCCGCACAGAACACGGTGCTGGTTGCGCCGGTTGCCGCACAGCCACAGATCGCCGGGCCGGGACACCGCATTCTCCGGCAGGGGCGGCGCCACGTCGGCCTGCTCGTCTGCATCCGGGAGCCTGAGGAGGGTTTCCAGTTCTCGCGGATCGAACCCCGTACGTTCCAAATTGAAATCGGCTGCGGCGAGTTCCTGCAACACCAGGGAGAGCAGCTCGTCGTCCCACTCGGCCCAGGATACGGACCGGTTCACCATCAGGCGAAATGCTTTTACCTGCTGTTCCGTCCATTCATCGCAGAGCAGCACGGGGATTCCGGTAATGTCGCCGCCGGGCCATGATCCCAACTTGCGCGCCGCTTTGATTCTGAGGTGGCCGTCAACCACGGACCCGTCGCTTCGGACCAGGACGGGAACCTTGAAGCCAAACTCGCGGATGCTGGAGCACACCCTGTCTACTGCGGTGTCGTTCTTTCTGGGATTGCGGGCGTAGGGGACGAAGCGGTCGATGTGCCAGGTTTCGATTTGGAGGGCTTGTGCCGCCGTCGCTTGCGAAAGCACGCCTCAACTCCTGATTGGGTTTGAGGAATCCTCCGCACGCCGCGTCCGTGACGCCGGGCAAGCGAACTGAATCTTCTGAGGATCATTTTACAGCCTGAAGAGCATTTTGTACAGGCGGGTGGACTGGTTCCCCGCCGTGGCGGGCCGGTGGACAGAAAACGTTTGGACCTGATATTAACATTGGGGAACACGCTGATGTTACGCAGGTCTCGCAAATGCTAGCGCCAAAGCAGATCACGGCGATCAGGCAGCTACACTGGACAGATAAATGGTCACTGGGCAGGATCGAGAGGCATCTGCGGTTGCCGAGCTGTTGCAGCAAGACTCGTCCGTCAAATCGGACCGGATCTTTCAGCGTATTCGAGCGCTGGGTTATCAGGGAGGAATCACGGTCCTTCGTGACCACCTGCGGCGAGTCCGCCTTAAACCATCTGAAACGCCGATTACTGGTGGCAAACAAGAGGCCTTTGATTGGATGCGAGCGGTGCTGCAAGGAGCCGTGGGTCAGTCTGAACTCGCAGATGAATTGAGGCATGTTACGGAGCTCGACAAACTCATCAACACGGTAACCGAAGAGCGGCTTTCAAGCCGGAACAAGGCGATGGCTGTCCTGGCACGTGAGCGGGGCTTCGGGCAGACCTGCGTCTGCTCATTTCTCTATCTCGGGAAGAAGACGGCAACGAAGTACTGGCGCGATTACAAGCGCGGCGGAACGGCCGCCCTCTTGCGCGAAAGCCCAATGGGCGCCAGAAATCGAACGACGAGCGGATTAAGGAAGCTGTCTTCGCACTCCTGCATTCGCCTCCTTCCTTGTACGGTGTCAGCAGATCAACCTGGCGGTTCACCGACCTACAGGCCGTCCTGCGCAACCAGGGACACCCTCTGTGTCGGGACGTGATAGGTACCATCATAAAGAAAGCGGGTTATAAATGGCGGAAAGCGCGCGTTGTGCTTACGAGCAACGACCCTGAGTACAAAGCCAAGGTCGGGGCAATCCAAACAATTCTCTCGCAGTTGAAAACGACCGAAGTCTTTTTTTCTATCGACGAATACGGCCCGTCCGCGGTGAAGAAGAAAGGGGGGCGCAAACGAATTGCGCCGGGAGAGGTTTACACGGTACCGCAAAGGCAGGCGTCGAAGGGATTCCTGATCATTTCGGGAGCGCTGGAATTGTCACGAAATCAAGTGACTCATTTTTATTCGAAGAAGAAAAACACCGAAGAGATGGTCAAGATGATGGATCGTCTGCTTGCAGAGTATAGTGATTGCACCACCATCTACGTGTCCTGGGACGCAGCGTCGTGTCATATCTCAAAGGAGCTTTTCACGGAGATCAAGCGCAGGAACGCCGATGGCGGACGCCATCCTATAGTGAAAACAGCTCCGCTGCCCGCTGGCGCCCAGTTTCTCAACATCATCGAGTCGGTATTCAGCGGCATGTCGCGGGCGATCATCCACAACAGTAACTACCCTTCCGTCGAAGCCGCTCAGCAGGCCATCGATACTTATTTTGCCGCCAGGAACGAGAGCTTTCGGAAGCACCCCAAGAAGGCGGGCGGTAAGATTTGGGGGGCGGAGCGGGTCTCGAACGAGTTCCGTGAAAGCAACAACTGCAAAGACCCGCTTTACCGGTGAACCGACGACGGTTTCCGGCGGAGCCCACACCAATTCAAAAAGGATTGAGAATAACAATCTCCGGCGAACACTAGGCCGGTATGGAGTGGCAACCTTGGTTTGCGCAGTTTTGATCAGGACGGGCGCGCCCATGCATTGACTGTAGTGGTTTTGTAGTGATTCTGGAGTAAGTGGGCGTTATCCTGGCGTTACATCGCACTCCGTAAGGTGTACAGGGGGCAACGTTTCTTGCCCTCAGCTACCCTTCATTTTGGTTTTTGAGTCCCGTGCGTCTGCCAGTTCCGCCGCTCCGGCCGATTGCGCGAAAGCCTTTATTAGTATAACGCGGTTGGCACGTGCTGTAAGAAAGGCCCATTCGGATGGCATTATTCAAGACCCGGAGCGCTGCCGTCTACGGCATCGACGCGCACTTGATCGACGTGGAAGTCGACATGTACGCGTCTGGCTCGGCGCGCGACTTCGTCATGGTCGGCATGCCGGACACTGCGGTGCGCGAGAGCCGCGAGCGGATCAAAAGCGCGCTCATCAACTCCGGCTTCCGCTATCCGAATAAGGCTGTGACCATCAACCTGGCGCCGGCCAACGTACGCAAGGAGGGCGCTGGTTTCGATCTGCCGATGGCCATGGGCATCCTGGGCGCGATGGGTACGGTGCCCGCGCTCGACCATCACATTCTGTTGGGTGAATTGTCGCTCGATGGCGGCATACGCCCGGTGCGCGGCGCTCTTTCGGTGGCCGTCTGCGCGCGCGCCCAGGCCATAGCCAACCTGGTGCTGCCGCTGGCGAATGCGGCCGAGGCGGCAGTGGTGGAAGGCGTGCGGGTGTACGGAGTGCGCCATCTGACCGAGGTCGTGCAGCTGATTTCGAAGCCGGAAGACTTCCCGCCCACATCCGCCATTTTGCAGGCGTCCGGCCCGGAGTCCGGCGCGCCGGATTTCCGTGACGTGCGCGGACAGGCCAGTGCCAAACGCGCGCTCGAAGTCGCGGCCGCGGGTGGCCACAATGTGCTCATGATCGGCCCGCCCGGCTCCGGCAAGACCATGCTGGCCAAGCGACTGGCGGGCATTCTGCCGCCGCTGACTTTTGCCGAATCCATCGAGACGACCAAGATCCACAGTGTCGCCGGGTTGCTGCCCAGCGGCGCAAGCCTGCTGCGCGAACGGCCCTTCCGCACGCCGCACCACACCATCTCGGATGCGGGTCTGATCGGCGGCGGTTCGGGCATGGCGCGTCCGGGCGAAGTCAGCCTGGCGCACAATGGCCTGCTGTTTCTCGATGAATTCCCCGAGTTTCCGCGCGACGTGCTGGAGATACTTCGGCAGCCGCTCGAAGACGGCTCGGTGACTATCGCCCGCTCCAATATGACCCTGTGCTTCCCTGCCAGTTTCATGCTGGTGGCGGCCATGAATCCGTGCCAATGTGGTTTCTACGGCGATACCACGCGCGAGTGCCGCTGCACGCCTGGCATGATCCAGCGCTACCTGGGCAAGATCAGCGGTCCGCTGCTCGACCGCATCGATATCCACCTGGAAGTCCCCGCCGTACCTTATAAGGAAATGCGCGCCAACGGCGACAGAGAGTCTTCCGCGGACATGCGCGCGGTGGTGGAGCGCACGCGCGCCATCCAGCGGGAGCGTGGTTTCTACAACGCCCAAATGCCCACGCGCCACATTCGCAAACTGTGCACGCTGGACGAAGCCGGCGAGCGCACGCTCGAAATGGCCGTGCGGCGCATGGGGCTCTCGGCGCGCGCGCACGACCGCATCCTGAAGCTGGCGCGCACTATCGCCGACCTGGGCGAATCCAAAACCATCTCCGCCAAGCACGTGGCGGAGGCCGTGCAGTATCGGAGTTTGGACCGCAATTATTGGAATTGAGAGCGCGTCCCAAGCTTCCCGCACGACAATTGATATGATCGATGTCTCAGGGGATCAATTCTGGGACAAGGCCAAATCACTCCGTCCCCATCCGGGTGGGCGCGAGTAAAATCACTGTTCTTCCGCGCAAAAGAGCGATCCCGTCCCACTGAGCTCTTAACCGGCATTCCGGGGTCCACCGCTGCCGCGGTGCGCCGTATGCTTGCCGCCGAAGAAGCCTCCGTTGGCGAATTCCAAATCGCGGAGACGATCACTACACCCGCTCAGGAAAACCTGCGCTGGCTATTTGATCCTGGAACGCTGGTTGCCTCTCGCTTTGAGATCATTCGGCCCATCGGGCGCGGTGGAATGGGTGAAGTCTATGAGGCGTGCGATCAGGTCAAGAACATATCGGTGGCGCTGAAAGTCGTCCTAGCCAATCCAGCGATCTCTCCGGAGACTGCCGCGGGTCTATTGCGGCGCGAGTGCTCTTTGGCCCAACTGGTCAGTCACCGGAATATTTGCCGGATTTATGATCCGTACGTTCATCGGCCGGCTGACGGCTCGCCGATGCTGGTGATTTCAATGGAGCTGTTGCGGGGAAAGACTCTGGCGGCGGCGCTTGCGGAACACGGTCGCCTGGATGCTACAGCGGTCGCCGATATCGGGCGCCAGTTAGCGGCGGGCATTGACGCGGCGCATGCCGCTGGAGTGGTCCATCGAGACCTCAAACCCTCCAATGTGATGCTAGTGGAAGAAGAGTCCCAAACAAGAGCGGTTATCACCGACTTCGGCTTGGCCAGGCAAGCCGCCACGCAAACAGTCACCCAACTCAGTAAGGCCGTAGCCGGCACGCTACGCTATATGGCGCCTGAGCAGATTGAGGGCCGTACGGACCGCCGCTCCGACCTCTATACTTTCGCCCTCATCCTTTTTGAGTTACTTACGGGCGAGTTCCCGTTCACAGGCAAGTCGGACTTGGCTTTAGCGCTCAACCGGCTTTCTGCCGAGCCCAAAGATCCAGCCACCGCAAGGCCTGGAATATCTGTAGCGTGGCGATCCGCCTTGCTCAGGGGCCTATCCCGAGAGCCGCAACGGAGATTTCAAAGCGCTAGTACCCTCATGGAGGCCATAGACGCCCCGCGCTCCGGATTGGTGCTGTGGCTAGGGCTGCTGGTACTTCGCGCGCGGGCCGCTCCGCGGCGTGTGCGCCTGGCCGCACTTGTGGTTCTGCTCAGTGCCGGCATCGCGGCGATTGTGCTGCCTCGGCCCGCCAGCACTTTTCCATCGTTCTCACGCCTCCTGATTTCCGATTTGCAGCGCGTGGCCACAAACGACGGAGCACTCTTGGGCGCCGGAGCGAGCCTAACGGCCGCGGTGGCTCAATCGCCTCATTTGAGCGTGGTTCGCTCCCGGGATCTGGCAGGGACCTTGGCCAAGATGGGAATTCGGGCGGACTTGCCATTGAGCGAGCCA
>Ga0181525_10002813_pt1 | contig 14010 bp, 13 predicted proteins | sample PEATcosm2014_Bin_48_FD_121100 | JGI IMG/M metagenome (GOLD analysis project Ga0181525, IMG submission 121100) | Peatland microbial communities from MTU Mesocosm Facility, Houghton, MI, USA - PEATcosm2014_Bin06_10_metaG | ecosystem: Environmental > Terrestrial > Soil > Wetlands > Peat | place...
CGTCGAGGGCGGAACCGGTCGGGCATGCCCAGACATGCGCGCCAGCGTGCACGCAACAGCGGCCAGACCCCACCACGCTGACATTATCGGCCCTTGGGGCCGGCGCGCCATGGCCTGAAAAGACATGATCTATCGCAAATATTCGCCGGACTGCCGCCAGGACGTTGCGGCGCACAAGTTAAACTCGGGTCCGTGATCAATCCCCGTTTACGGCGCCCTGGTGCCGTGGGCGAACCCGACAGGAGAATCCCCCATGAAGAAGCTGCTCGTAGCTGCGCTCGTAGGTCTCGCGTTCAGTGGAAGCGCCCTGGCCCAGCTGGACCTGGCCAAGCAGAAGAACTGCCTGGCCTGCCACAGCGTCGACAAGAAGATCGTCGGCCCGGCCTACAAGGACGTGGCGGCCAAGTACGCCAACGATGCGGGAGCGGCGGCGCGCCTGTCCAAGAAGGTGCGCGAGGGCGGCACGGGCGTCTGGGGCAAGGTTCCGATGCCGGCCAACCCCAAGGTCAGCGAGGCCGAGGCCGACTCCCTCGTGAAGTGGATCCTGTCCCTCAAGTAAGCGCATTCCCGGCGGGGGCGCCCCTCGGGCACCCTCGTCCCTGCCTGCTTCCCCGGGAAGGGGCAAAAACGGGCGTGGTGTCGCCGATCCGTGCTTTGGGCACCGCCTCTGTGCATCGACGCGCCGAGCGCGTCGGATGGCCGGCTTGGGCTTACAATCCGCCCTTTTTCCGGCAACCGGAATCGATGCCCCCGGTGCGCCAGAGGGAGCCCCATGAATTCCAGCAAGCGGATTGCCGTTGCCACGGTGGCGAGCCTCGCCGCCGCACTCTTACTCGCCGTGCTGGGCGGCTGCGGCCGCAAGGAAGACGCCGGCAGCGGCAAGTCCGGTGCCGCCGGCAACGTGATCCTGATCGGCCATGTCGCGCCGCTGAGCGGCGGCGACGCCCACCTGGGCAAGGACAATGAAAACGGCGCGCGCCTGGCGGCCGACGAGATCAATGCCGCCGGCGGGGTGAAGCTCGGCGACAAGACCTACCGCGTGGAGATCCAGGGCGAGGACGACAAGGCCGACCCGCGCGAGGGCACGCTGGTCGCGCAGAAGCTGGTCGATGCGGGCGTCGTCGCGGTCGTCGGCCACCTCAACTCCGGCAGCTCGATCCCGGCTTCGAAGATCTACAAGGACGCCGACGTCGCGCAGATCTCGCCGTCGAGCACCGCCGTCAAGTACACCGACCAGGGGTTCAAGACCACGTTCCGCGTCGTGGCCAACGACCGCCAGCAGGGCACGGCGATGGCCAACTACGCCACCGACGTGCTCAAGGCCAAGACCGTGGCCATCGTCGACGACCGCACCGCCTACGGCCAGGGCCTGGTCGATATCGTCGAGCAGGTGGTCAAGGAACACGGCGCCACCGTCATCACGCGCGAATACACCGACAACAAGGCCAGCGACTTCAACGCCATCCTCACCAAGATCCGCGCCACCAAACCCGACGTCATCATCTACGGCGGGATGGACGACACGGCCGGGCCGATGGCCAAGCAGGTCCACCAGCTCGGCATCAAGACCCCGCTGATCGGCGGCGACGGCTCGTGCACGCTGGAATTCATCAAGCTGGCCGGCGACGGTGCCGACCAGATGACCTGCACGCGCGGCGGCGAGGCCGTCGAGCGCCTGCCCAAGGGCGACCAGTTCATGACCCGCTACCAGGCAAAGTTCGGCTCGCCGGTGCAGATCTACGCGCCCTATTCGTACGACGCGGTCTACGTGATCGTCGACGCGATCCGCCGCGCCGGCTCGCTCGACCGGGCCGCGGTCACGGCGGCGGTGGCGACCACCGACTACGCCGGACTCACCGGCCACATCGCCTTCGATGCCAAGGGCGATCTCAAGAACGGCGCCATCTCGGTCTACAAGGTGCAGGACGGCAAGCTCAACTTCGTGTCGACGACACGCTGACGGCCTGCGGTCGATGACACAGCGGCGGGAGGCTGAGCGAACCCGCAGCCCCGCCCGGCGGATACGGAGCGGCAATGGGTTCATTTGACACCTTCCTGCAGCAGATCTTCAACGGCCTCGTGCTGGGCAGCCTGTACGCGCTGATCGCCCTGGGCTACACGATGGTCTACGGCATCGTCAACCTCATCAATTTCGCACACGGCGACGTGCTCATGGTGGGCGCGCTGACGGCACTGAGCGCAATCACGCTGACGCACGCCGCGGTGCCGGGCCTGCCCGGCTGGGGCCTGATGATCGTCGGCATGCTGGCGGCGATCGCCGTGTGCATCGTGCTGAGCCTGCTCATCGAGCGCGTGGCCTACCGTCCGCTGCGCAATGCGCCGCGGCTGGCGCCGCTGATCACCGCGATCGGCGTCTCCATCCTGCTGCAGACGGTCGCGATGATCATCTGGGGCCGCAACCACCTCACCTACCCGCAGTTGCTGCCCGCCGACCCGATCGCCATCGGGCCGGCCACCGTCACCGCCACCAAGCTTGCCGTGATCGCGCTGTCGACCGTCATCATGATCGGGCTGCTCGTTCTCGTGCAGCGCACGCGGCTGGGCCGCGCGATGCGCGCCACCGCGGAGAATCCGCGGGTCGCCGGCCTGATGGGCGTCAATCCCAATGCCGTCATCGCCGCCACCTTCGCCATCGGCGCGGCGCTGGCGGCCGTGGCCGGCGTGATGTACGCGGCGGTGTACTCGGTGGCGCATTTCTACATGGGCTTCATACCCGGCCTGAAGGCGTTCACGGCCGCGGTGCTGGGCGGCATCGGCAACATCCCGGGCGCCATGCTGGGCGGCATACTGCTGGGGCTGATCGAAGCGCTCGGCGCCGGCTACATCGACCAGCTCACCGGTGGCGTCTTCGGCAGCAACTACCAGGACGTGTTCGCCTTCATCGTCCTGTGCGCCGTGCTCATCCTGCGGCCCTCCGGGCTGCTGGGCGAGCGCGTCGCCGACCGCGCCTGAGCCCGGCGCCGCGACGCACGCCCGACCGCCATGCCGCCGACAACCGCCACGTCTAGCGCCACCCTGGGCGGCGCGCCCGGCGCCGCTGCCCGGCGCCGGCGCCTTGTCACCACGGTCCTGGTGACGGTGTTGCTGCTGGTGCTGCCGCTGGCGGCCGGATGGCTGGGCGCGGCCTGGGTGCGTACGCTGGCATTTGCCGCGCTCTACGTGATGCTGGCGCTGGGACTGAACATCGTGGTGGGCTTTGCCGGCCTGCTCGACCTGGGCTATATCGCCTTCTACGCGGTGGGCGCCTACACCTTCGCCCTGCTCGCCTCGCCGCACCTCACCGACAATTTCCCGGCGCTCGCGCTGGCCTTCCCCGGCGGGCTGCACGTGCCCATCTGGGCGGCCATCCCGCTGGGCGCCGGCATCGCCGCCGGCTTCGGCGTGCTGCTGGGCGCGCCGGTGCTCAAGCTGCGCGGCGACTACCTGGCGATCGTCACCCTGGGATTCGGCGAGATCATCCGGATCTTCCTCAACAACCTGAACCGGCCGCTCAACCTCACCAACGGGCCGCAGGGCATCAACCTGATCGATCCGGTGCGCATCGGCAGCGTGTCGTTCGACCGGCCGCTGGACCTGCTGGGCCTGCGGCTGAGCTCGCCGCAGCTGTACTACTACCTGTTCGTGGCGCTGGCCGCGCTGTCGGCGCTGGTGTGCTCGCGCCTGCAGGATTCGCGCCTGGGGCGCGCCTGGATGGCCATCCGCGAGGACGAGACCGCGGCCAAGGCGATGGGCATCAACGTGCGCAACGTCAAGCTGCTGGCCTTCGGCCTGGGGGCCACGTTCGGCGGCGTCGCCGGCTCGATGTTCGGTGCCTTCCAGGGCTTCGTTTCGCCCGAGTCGTTCTCGCTCATGGAATCGGTCATCGTGCTGTCGATGATCGTGCTGGGCGGCCTGGGGCACATCCCCGGCGTGATCTTCGGCGCCGTGCTGCTGTCGGTCTTTCCCGAGGTGCTGCGCCATACCGTGGGCCCGCTGCAGGAGCAGGTGTTCGGCCACATCGTGATCGACACCGAGGTGCTGCGGATGCTGCTGTACGGCGCCGCCCTGGTGGTGATCATGCTGTATCGGCCGCGCGGGCTGTGGCCGGCCCCGCTGCACGGCAGCGTGCGCGCGCCGGAAGAGGCCGCCGGCGGTGGAGCGCGGCCATGACGGACCTCGCGGCGCCCGACGTCCTGCTGCAGGTGCGCGACACCAGCCGGCGCTTCGGCGGCCTGCAGGCGCTCAATGCCGTGTCGATGTCGATCGCCCGGGGCCAGATCTACGGCCTGATCGGGCCCAACGGCGCCGGCAAGACCACGTTCTTCAATGTCATCACCGGGCTGGTGCGGCCCGACGCCGGCAGCTTCGTGCTCGACGGCGCGGCCTACGAGCCGACCGCGGTGCACCGCGTCGCCGCCGCCGGCATCGCGCGCACGTTCCAGAACATCCGCCTCTTCGCCGAGATGACGGCGCTGGAGAACGTGATGGTGGGCCGCCATGTGCGCACCCGCAGCGGCGCGCTGGCCGCGGTGCTGCGCACGCGCGCGGCGCGCGCGGAGGAAGTGGCCATCCGGACGCGGGCCCAGGAACTGCTCGACTACGTCGGCATCGGCGCGCTCGGCCACCTGCGCGCGCGCACGCTGTCGTACGGCGACCAGCGGCGCCTGGAGATCGCGCGGGCGCTGGCCACCGACCCCAAGCTGCTCGCGCTCGACGAACCGGCGGCCGGCATGAACGGGACCGAAAAGGTGGAACTGCGGCGCCTGCTCGAGCGCATCCGCGGCGATGGGGTGACCATCCTGCTCATCGAGCACGACGTCAAGCTCGTCATGGGCCTGTGCGACCGGGTGACCGTCCTCGACGAGGGCCGGGTCATCAAGGAAGGCGCGCCCGCGCAGGTGCAGCGCGACCCGGCCGTCATCGAAGCCTACCTGGGGCGGGCCCATGCGCCGGCCTGAGCGATGAGCAGCGTCACCATTTCGGGCGCGGCGATGATGGGCGACAGCGCTGCCGACAGCGCCGCCGGCGGCGCGCCGATCCTGCGTGTCGCCGGCCTGCACGTGGCCTACGGCGGCATAAAGGCGGTCAAGGGGATCGACCTGGAGATCGGGCCCGGCGAAATGATCGCGCTTATCGGCGCCAACGGCGCGGGCAAGACCACCAGCCTGCGGGCCATCACCGGCTCGCTGGCCTGGGGCGGCGCGATCGACTACCTGGGCCAGAGCACGCGCGGCGTCGCCGCGCACGAACTGCTGCGCCGCGGCCTGGTGATGGTGCCCGAGGGCCGCGGCATCTTCACGCGCATGACGGTTGCCGAGAACCTCCTGATGGGTGCCTACGCGCGCGACGACAAGGCGCAGATCGCCCGCGACCTCGACGAGCAGTACACGGTCTTTCCGCGCCTGCGCGAGCGCGCCATCCAGCTGGCGGGCAATCTCTCGGGCGGCGAGCAGCAGATGCTGGCGATGGCCCGGGCGCTGATGAGCCGCCCCCGGCTGCTGCTGCTCGACGAGCCCTCGATGGGGCTGTCGCCGATCATGGTGGAGAAGATCTTCGACGTGATCCGCGCCGCATCGGCGCGCGGGATCCCGATCCTGCTGGTCGAGCAAAATGCGCTGCTGGCGCTGGAGGCGGCCGACCGCGCCTATGTGCTCGATTCCGGGACGATCACCCTCACCGGCAAGGCCGACGAGCTGCTGCACGACCCCAAGGTGCGCGAGGCGTACCTGGGCGAGTGAGCGCCGCGGCCGGCGGCAGAAGTGCCGGCTCCGTGCCCGGCACGCGTCGGCTGCGGCGCTGCCGTACCCTCAGAAAGAATAGCCCACCGCGACGACCACCGCCCGCGGATTGAAGTGCACCGTCGTCGTGCGGCTGATCCCCGAGGTGTTCGCGTCGAAATTGCTGTTGACCTGCGCCAGGTTGTACGAGGCGATCGCGTTGAAATTCTTCGCAAAGCGGTAGAACACGCCCAGCGTCGCGGCCGGTCCGATCGAATCGCTCAGGTAGGTGGCCGTCGGGCCGCCGGTGATGGCATTGCCCGGCGCCGTGGCGTTGCGCTCGTAGAAATGGGTGTAGTTGATCCCCACGCCGGCGTACGGCCGCAGGTTCGAATGCTCGTCGAGGAACATGTAGTCGAGCAGCACCGAGGGCGAGAACCACTTGGCCGTGGCGACCTCCTGGCCGTTGAACGGCACCGAACCGACGGTCGCCGGGCCCACCGCGTAGGTATGGGTCTCGGGCGGGATGCCAGCGGCCAGTTCCACCGACAGGTGCGACGTGACACGGCGCAGATAGGCGAAGTACAGCGTATTGACGTTGGCCACGCGCAGGTTCAGGCCGCTGGGCGTGAACGGGCCCGACAGGTCCGGTGCGCTCGCGGAATACTTGACGAAATACATGCCCACCCGCAGTGTGTTGGCCGGCATCGGCTCGTCGTCGGCCAGGGCCGCCGTGCAGTAGGTTGCCGCAGCCAGGCAGGCCAGCAGCGGGGGTGCAAGGCGCTTCGATAACGTCATGTTCGACCTCACTGGAAATGGGCGAAGCCGCCGCGGGCGGCATCGATGATCGGCGACAGATCCGCACGGCGGCGGGCGATTGCGTCAGCATTCATGTGCGGGTTCCCTGCTGGTGTGGGTGTGGCGCCGCGCAGCCGGTGGGCGCCGCGGCCGCTCGCGTCCGGGGGCACCCGCATCACGGGTTCGCCAGGAAGAATTCGAGCGCGCCGACATGGCAGAACGGCGCCACCAGGTTGCCGTGATAGGCCTCGATGACCGCCGTGAGGGTCGCCGTGCCGATGCCGGTGGCGATCGCGCTGGCGGCGGGCGCCACGTCGGTGATCGCGAACGGCGGCGACTTGCCGGTGGCCGCGGTGATGATCCCGGAGATCGCGGTCGACGTCACCAGGGTGGAGACCGCCTGGCCGGTGGCCTGCAGGAACCCGCCCTGCAGCGCCGCATCGCTGGCGCTGGCGCTGAGCGTGTAGTTGGCCGGCGACAGCGGGCCATTGGCCGCGTTGATCGCGGTCGTGACCGCGGTGGCCACCGCCGCGGGGTCGACGGTGGTGAGTCCCGGCGTGGAGAGGTAGGCGACGAATGCGCCACCGGCAACGTAGGCCAGCGACGTGCTGGTGGTCGACGTGCCATCGAGGTTGAGGCCCGGATCGACGTCGAGCACGGGACGCACCAGCGCCGGGCTGCTGGCGCCGACGAGACCCGAAACGGTGGACCAGATGCCCATCATCGACGTCGTGTTGATCGGGAAGAACACGGTCGGATCGTTGTGCCCGCCGCACAGCCGCAGCGGCGCGCCGGGGATGTAGCCGCGCAGATCGCTGAGCTTGGCGGCCTTGCGGGCCGGATGCAGGGGCGATGCCGCGGGCAGGCCCGTGGTCTGCGCCGGCACCAGGCCGTCCGGATTGAGCAGCGCGTCGGCCAGGTAGCTGGCGCGATAGCTGTTGCGCCACAGGTGGGCCGGCTTGCCGTTGGCCAGGTTGCCGGTGGCAAAACCCGAGGCGAACACCGGATTGCCGGCGGTCGGGGTGATCGCGGCCCAGTTGCCTTCGAGCGCTGCCGTCAGGCTGCTGGCCGCGGCCGACGGCACGCCGAGCAGGCTGACGTCGAAGCCGACGCCGCTGGCGATGGCGGTGCTCACCGGCGCGGTGGTGCCCGGCACCGTGCCGTCGAGCAGGGCCAGCGGATACGTGCCGGCGGTGATCAGGGCATCGACCGATGTCGGTCCCGGGAACAGCGTGTCGGCATTGGACCAGGCGTCCTCGTAGATGTCGGCCGCGGTGCCGGTCTCGAAATAGATGTCGCCGACCGCGGTGTCGCTCTTGTACGAGTTGTGGAAATTGGCCGTGACCAGCGGACCGAAGCCGCTGCTGCCGAAGTCGGCGCTGCCGCCGACCACGGCGTCGAACATCGCGGCCAGCGCATAGGGACCCGACGAGGGCACCGAGGCCTTGATGGTGACCCCGGCGATGGGCGACTGCTCGAGCGCGCGCTGCGTCGCCATCGCCACGTGGCCGCCCTGCGAATAGCCGGTGATGTAGAGGCCGCCGCTGAATGTCGTGCCGGCCGTGAGCAGCTTGCCGCCCGCGAGCGCGGTGCGCGCCGCGGCGAACGCGTCGAGCATGTCCTTGGACTGCTGGTCGGCGTTGAGGTACGGATGGTAGGTGAGCGCCGAGCTGTCGAAGCCGGCGTAGTTGGGCGCCACGACGATGAAGCCGTTGGACGCGTATACGGCCGCAGTGGTGGGTATGGTGTCGTCGACCGGCGTGAGCAGGTTCGCCATGTTGAACGCGTGGTCGGTCTCGGTGCCGTGGGCGTAGAGCACGATCGGCCGCGGTCCGCTGCAGCCATCGACAGCCGCGCCCGTAGGGATCATGAGCGCGCCCGACGCCGTGGTCTGCTCGCCCGCGCCACCGACCGTCGCGTACTGGATGTAGTAGACGTCGATGCCGCAGCGCACCGCGCTGCCGCCGCCCGTGGCGAGCGCGAGCAGTTGCTGGCCGCTGGCGCTGGCGTCGAGCTGCGCCGTGAACGCGGCGGCGGAAAGAGAAGCGGTACGCGCCGGCGGATCCTGGATGAGCGAGCCGCGCACCCCGCTGTTGTTGACGGTCGCGCCGGTGCTGCCATCGTTGCATGCAGCCAGCACGATGCCACCGAGGGCAGCGATCCCTAGGGTGATGCCAATACGCATTTTGCGTCTCCTTGCTACCCGCGTCCGGTGGAGTCCGGCGACGGTTCGATATTTTCTGTGGCGCGCCGTACGGGGTTTGCGGCGGGCGCTGCATTCTGACACCACGGTGACGCGCTCCGCAACCCAATCCGCGAATTTAGATCATCCGGCGCAGATTAGTCCGCTCTGCCGAGCACGTCGCGCGCGGTCGTTGCGCAATGGATTCACAATGGCAATGCGTGATTTCTGCAGTGCACCATCGCACGGCCGCGCTAGGTCGCGCTTGCCGAGGGCAGGTCCGCGCGCGAGACGAACGCATCGGAGAAGAAGTTCTCCTCGCGCAGGCGGCAATGCGCCACCAGGTCGCGATGCGCGGCGTGCACCATCACGGGCGCGCCGCTGGCGTACACCTGGAACGCGGACAGATCGGGCAGGTCTGCCATTACCGCCTCGTGCACCAGTCCGGTCCGTCCGGTCCAGGCCGATGCCGGCGCCTGCGCCGCAGGCGCATCGGCATCGGGTTCGGAGAGCACCGGCACGTAGCGGAAGCCGGCGTGCTCGCGCGCCCAGCGGCGCGGCAGTTCGTCGCGGTACAGGTCGGCCCGGGTGCGCGCACCCCAGTAGAGGACGACCGGGCGCGTGCGCTGCAGGCCCTTGGCGAAAATCGTTTCGGCAATGGCCTTGATGGGCGCGAAGCCAGTGCCGCTGGCCAGCAGCACGATGGGGCCGGCGGCATCCTCGCGCAGGTGGAACGACCCGAGCGGCCCCTCGATGCGCAGGATGCCGCGTTCCCTGACGGTGGCCGCGGCGCCGAACAGCGCATCGGTGAACACGCCGCCGGGCATGTGGCGGATGTGAAACTCCAGCGGTCCGGGCGCGCCCGGCGGCGAGGCGATCGAGTAGCTGCGCCGCGCGCCGCCGGCAAGCAGGAAGTCCACATACTGGCCGGCGCGAAACGCCAGCTGTTCGCCGGCCGCGAGCGTCAGCCACAAGATCGCCACATCGCGTGCCGGCCGTTCGATCCGCTCGATGCGCGCCGGCAGGCGGCGCGGCGCGATCCCATCGGCCGTTTCGGGCACGCGCACCTCGATCACCAGGTCCGAGTCGGCCATGGCGCAGCAGAACAGCGCAAGCCCGGCGGCTTCCTCCTCGGGCGACAGCGCCGCTGCGGCATGCGGCCCGTGGTGCACGCGTCCGGCCAGGACCCGGCCCTTGCACGAACCGCAGGCCCCGTCCTTGCAGCCGTAGGGCAACATCAGGCCGGCGTCGAGGCCCGCGGCGAGCACGGTCTGGCCATCGGCGACGCAGAACTGCCGCTCCGAAGGCTGGACCTGAACCTGGTGCGTGGACATGTATGGAAAAATACGCGTTTACGGATGATCCGACGGTGCCGGCTGCGCGGCAGCGGGCCTGCCATGCAGCCACTCACCAGGATGGACCCGCGATGGAAGCAGCAAGCAGCGAGCGCAACACCCTGGCTGACGGCGCCGTGCCGCGGCCGCGGCGCCGTCTCGGCCGGCCACGCGTCCTGCTGATCGGCTGCGGCGACGTCGGGCTGCGGATTGTCGCACGGCTGCGCGACCGCTATCGCGTATTCGGCACGGTCACCTCGACGGCCGGGGCCGGCGCCCTGCGCCAGGCCGGCGCCATTCCGCTGGTGCTCGACCTCGACAGCGCCGCGCCGCATGCGGGCGCGCGCATCGCAGGGCTTGCCCCGCGCGTGGTGCTGCTGGCGCCCCCCAGCACCGAGGGCCGGCGCGACCGGCGCGCCGGCCGCGCGCTGCGCCTGCTGTCCGGTGGCCGCCCGCCGGCTGCCGGCGCGCGCCTGCTGTACCTCAGCACCACGGGGGTCTACGGCGACCGCCGCGGTGCGTGGACCGACGAGACCACGCCGCCGCTGCCGGCCAATGCGCGCGCCTGGCGGCGCCTCGATGCCGAGCGCACGCTGCGCGCGAGCAGCTGGCATGCCGGGGTGCTGCGCGTGCCGGGGATCTACGCGGCCGGTCGCCTGCCGCTGGATCGGCTGCGGGCCGCCATCCCGGTGCCCCTTGCCGAGCAGGACGTCTATACCAATCACATCCATGCCGACGACCTGGCACGTGCCTGCATCGCCGCCTTGTACCGGGCGGCGCCGGCGCGTGTCTACAACACCATCGACGATACGCAGATGCGGCTGGGCGAATATCTCGACCACGTCGCCGACCATGCGGGGCTGGCGCGGCCGCCGCGTGCGCCGTGGGAGCAGCTGCGCGAGGCCGCGGGGCCGCAGCGCATGTCGTTCCTGGGCGAGTCGCGGCGCCTGCGCAACCAACGCATGAAGCGGGAACTGCGGCTGCGCCTGCGGTTCCCCGATATCCGCGCGGGCCTGGCGGCGGCCGCCGGCGCCCGCGCCTGAGGCAAGGGCGGCCTGGCGCCGGCGCGCGGGCCGGGTTCAGGCCTCGAACAGCCCGTCGACCGACAGGTAGCGCTCGCCGGTGTCGTAGGTGAAGGTGAGGATGCGCGCGCCGTCGGCAATCTGCGGCAGCTTCTTGGCGATGGCCGCCAGCGAGGCGCCCGAGGAGATCCCCAGGAACAGGCCTTCCTCGCGCGCCGCGCGCACGGCGAAGCGGAACGCATCGGGTGCGTCGACGGCGATCACGCCGTCGAGCAGCGTGGTGTCGAGGTTCTTCGGGATGAAGCCGGCACCTATGCCCTGGATCGGGTGCGGCCCCTTTTGCCCGCCGGCGATCACCGGAGAGGCCGAGGGTTCGACGGCAAACACCTGCAGCTTGGGGAAGTGCTGCTTGAGCACGCTGGCGACGCCGGTGATATGGCCACCGGTGCCCACGCCGGTGATCAGGTAATCGATGCCCTCGGGGAAATCGGCCAGGATCTCGCGCGCCGTGGTCCGCTTGTGCACCTCGACATTGGCCGGGTTCTCGAACTGCTGCGGAATCCAGCTCTTGGGCAGGTCGGCGGCGAGCTGCTTGGCCCGTTCGATGGCGCCCCCCATGCCCTGCTCGCGCGGCGTGAGCACCAGTTCGGCGCCCAGCGCCTTGAGATAACGGCGCCGCTCGATCGACATCGACTCGGGCATCGTCAGGATCAGGCGGTACCCCTTGACGGCCGCCACCAGGGCCAGGCCGATGCCGGTGTTTCCCGAGGTCGGCTCGACGATCACCGAGCCCGGTCCGATGAGCCCGCGCGCCTCGGCATCCTCGATCATGGCCACGCCGATACGGTCCTTGATGCTGCCGCCGGGATTGGCCCGCTCGAGCTTGGTCCAGACCTCGACGCGCTTGTCGAACAGCCGGTTCAGCCGCAGGTGCGGCGTGTTGCCGATGGTTTCCAGAATATTGTTGGCTTTCATCGCGAACTCCTATCGGTGGGCCGGGGGGGGGCGCCGGCGCCCCTCCCGGGGTCCGGTATTGTGAACATACTTGCGCGCGGATGGGAAATACCGGCTTGCTCTAAGCAAATATGCCGGCGCAGTAGTGCGCTGCGGCGCCTCGCTACGGGCGCCCCTCGCCCGATCGCGCCGCGATGTCGTTTCCCTGTAATCGCTGCCCTGCACAATGGGGCCATGATGCCCGACGGTCAATCGCGGCGCCAAAGCCGCCCCATAGTCCTGGTCACCGACGCCTGGCACCCGCAGGTCAACGGCGTCGTCCAGACCTGGTCGTACATGCAGCGCGAACTCGCGGCGCTGGGCCATGAATTGCTGGTCATCCACCCGGGCGGCTCGCGCGGCGTCAAGGCGCCGGGCGAGCCCGACGTGCTGCTGTCGACCGAAGCGGCCCGGCACCTGGAACGCAGCCTCGATGGCCTGGTGCCGGCCGGGCTGCATATCGCCACCGAAGGCCCGCTGGGCTGGGCGGCCCGCTCGCTGGCGCGCCGGCGCCGCTGGGGCTTCACCACCTCGTATCACACGCGCTTTCCCGACTACCTGCGGATGCGCTTCGGCATCCCGGTGGGCCTCACGCTGTCGGTGCTGCGGCATTTCCATCGCGAATCGCGCGCCGTGCTGGTGGCCACCGACGCGCTGCGCCGGGAACTGAGCGCCGCCGGCTTCGCGCGCACGCGCCTGTGGGGCCGCGGCGTCGACACCGAACTGTTCCGCTGCGGCCCGCGCGACCGGCTGGCCCACCTGCCCCGGCCGATCTACCTCTATGTGGGACGGGTGGCGCCGGAAAAGAACATCGGCGCCTTCCTGGCGCTGGACCTGCCCGGAACGCGCGTCGTCATCGGCGACGGCCCGGAGCGCGCACGGCTGCAGGCGCGCCATCCCGATGCGGTCTGGCTGGGGCGCCGGCGCCACGAGGAACTGCCGGAGTACTACGATGCCGCCGACGTTTTCGTCTTCCCCAGCCGCACCGACACCTTCGGCCTGGTGATGCTCGAGGCGATGGCCTGCGGCTGTCCGGTTGCCGCCTACCCGGAGGCCGGTCCCGCGCATGTCGTGACGCCGGGCGTGAGCGGCGCGCTCGACGCCGACCTGCGCCAGGCCTGCGTGGCAGCGCTGCAGCTCGATCGCGCGGCGGTGCGCCAGGCGGCGCTGCAGCGCTCCTGGCGCGCCATCGCCCAGGAACTCATCGCCGCGGTCGTGCCCATCAGCGCCGCCAACGACCAGGGGCGCGCGTAGCGGCGCTACAGCATCGCCAGCGGTTCCTTGCGTCGCGGCGGCGGGAAGACCCGCTGCAGCTCGGCCCGGTCATCGTCGCCGAGCGTCATGCTGGCCGCCGCGAAGTTCTCGCGCAGGTGCGCCTCGCGCACGGCCTTGGGAATGGCCACCACGCCGTCGTGCCCCAGCAACCAGGCCAGCGCCAGCTGCGCCGGCGTGACGCCGCGGCGCGCCGCCAGCGCCTGCAGGACCGGCGCCGCGAGCAGCGCCCCCTGATCGATGGGGCTGTAGGCCATCAGCGGCACCTCGCGTGCGCGCTGCCAGGGCAGCAGGCTGAACTCCGGGCCGCGGTTGCTGAGCGAGTAGTAGACCTGGTTGCAGGCGCAGCCGAGCCGGCCGGCGCTCATGCCCAGCTCGTCCTGCACCGCCTGCAGCTGCTGCAGGTCATCGGTATCGAAATTGCTGACGCCCCAGTGGCCGATGCGCCCATCGGCCTGCAGTGCGTGCATGGCCTCGCAGGTCTCGCGCAGCGGATGCTGGCCGCGCCAGTGCAGCAGGTACAGGTCGATGCGATCGAGCTGCAGGCGCTTGCGGCTGCGGTCGAGGGCCGCGGCCGTGCCCTTGCGGCTGGCGTTGTGCGGGTAGACCTTGCTGACGATGAACAGTTCGTCGCGGCGCACCTCGCCGGCGCGCAGCGCCGCGGCCAGGGCCTCGCCCAGGACGGTTTCGGC
>Ga0181525_10002814_pt1 | contig 14007 bp, 14 predicted proteins | sample PEATcosm2014_Bin_48_FD_121100 | JGI IMG/M metagenome (GOLD analysis project Ga0181525, IMG submission 121100) | Peatland microbial communities from MTU Mesocosm Facility, Houghton, MI, USA - PEATcosm2014_Bin06_10_metaG | ecosystem: Environmental > Terrestrial > Soil > Wetlands > Peat | place...
AATGCAATGGATAATTAATAAATGTGTTTCCTGAATGCGGGAAGTGTCTTCTGCCGGCACCCGGATTTCAATGTCTTTTTCTTGTAAATGTTCGACGATTTTACCACCATCCTGGCCGGTCAATGCAATCACACCCATGCCTTTGTCGTGAGCTGCCTTGATGGCGTTTACAATATTCATGGAATTGCCGCTGGTCGAGATAGCCAGCAATAAATCGCCGGCATGACCAAGCGTGCGAATTTGTTTCGCGTAAATATCGCTAAAGTGATAATCGTTGGCGATGGCAGTGAGAGTGGGAATGTCTGAAGTCAGTGCGATGGCTGGCAAGCCTGGTCTTTCCTGTTTGAAACGATTCTGCATTTCAGCACTGAAATGCAGGGCATCGCAGGCTGAGCCGCCATTGCCGCAACAGAGGATTTTATGGCCTTCCAGAAGGGCTTGTACAATTTCTTCGCTGGCTTCAGCAATAATATTGATAATGGTGTCGGCGGAATTAATTTTGGTCTGAATACTGTCAGTGAAATTTACTCTGATGCGGTCAATAAGGTTGTTCATTTTAATTTTCTACCCAAAAAGCATTTTTAATCCATTCCATCTGCCACTTGCCGGCAATGAGTTCAATCGTGATGACATCAAAGCGACTGCTCACTTTATACAAGCATCCTTTCTTTTGCAAAAAATGCGTGGCTGCCCGGATAATTTTTTTCTGTTTTTGTTTGTTGATGCTTTCACAGGCCAGCCCGTAATCTGTACGGCTTTTACTGCGAACTTCGACAAAAACAATGTCTTCCTTGTCGCGCATAATTAAGTCAATTTCACCTGAAAAGCAAGAATAATTTTGGACGAGAAGTTTTAATCCCTGTTGTTCCAGATAAGCTTCTGCTTTTTGTTCAGCCTGTTTGCCGGCTTTGCGGCGGTCAAATGTATTCATGATGTTAGCCTTATGTTAAAAATACGTTAGAATGCATTTTTTATAAAAAGTGAACCCTCATGCAGAATGAAAAATCAGGTACGTTATACGTGGTTGCAACACCGATAGGTAATTTGGGGGACATGAGTTTGCGGGCAGTGGAAGTGTTGAAGAAGGTGGATAGAATTGCTGCGGAAGATACAAGACATTCTGCGCCCTTATTAAAACATTTTTCGATTACAAAACCCAGCATTTCCATGCATGAATTTAATGAGCGTGAACGGCATAAGGTGTTGATGGAATATTTGCGTGAAGGTGAATCCATTGCCTTAATCAGTGATGCAGGAACACCGCTGATTAGTGATCCTGGTTTTCATTTGGTGAGAGAAGCAAAAGCAAGCGGCATTACAGTCGTGACAGTGCCAGGACCTTGTGCTGCGATTGCTGCTTTGAGCATCTCTGGATTACCGACAGACAAATTCACATTTGAAGGATTTTTATCTGCCAAACCAGAAGCGCGCCGCAATCAGTTAACAAGATTATTGCATGAAGCACGCACCATGATTTTTTACGAAGCGCCGCATCGTTTGTTATCAGCATTGCAAACCATGCTGCAGGTATTTGGCGATGAACGCAAGGCAGTAGTAGCGCGTGAATTAACAAAAATACATGAATCAGTTCTCGCAGATAATCTATCGGAATTAGTCAGGCATTTTGATGCACATCCCGATCAACTGCGTGGTGAATGTATTATTTTGATAGCGGGCAGCAATGAAGAAGAAGCCGAGAGCAAGGAAGTAATTCCTGAGAAGGTGCTGGATATTCTTCTCGAAGAATTACCGTTGAAACAGGCAGCGGCGCTTGCGAGTAAAATTACTGGCGAACGAAAAAATGTATTGTATGAAATGGCATTGGTAAAAAAGGTGAAAAATGATTGATGTTTCCGTGTTGGTGATTAACTACAACACTGCGGGTCTTGTAAAAAAATGTATTGAGTCATTATTGAATCAGCAAGATGTAAATCTTGAGATTATTGTTGTCGATAATAATAGTCATGATAATAGCGCAGTTGTTTTGCAGGAATTTGCATCACGCATTACGTTAATTTCCAATCAGGATAATAAGGGGTTTGGCAAGGCAAATAATCAGGCGTTTAAACTCAGCAAAGGACGTTATATTTTTATGCTGAATCCCGATGCTGCTTGTCTCACCAGAAAAGATTTATTGCATGTCATGCAATTCATGGATGCGCATCCAGAGTGCGGCCTTGCTGGAACGCGCATTGTAAATAGTCATCATCAGCTTGCAGAGTCAGCTTTTTATCGTTATCCGCGCCAAAAGCAAGTACACCTGAACTTTTCTGATTTGCCAGGTCTCATTGCATCTGTTTTGGGTGCAAGCATGATTGTGCGCCGCGAGGTATTTGAGAGCCTGAATGGATTTGATGAAGATTTCTTTTTATATAGTGAGGAGACGGATCTTTGTCTGCGTATTCGCAAATCAGGATACATGATTGGATATTGTGAGGCAGTCACAGTGCAGCATGCGGGCAGTGCAAGTGAAAAAGATAATCTGCCTGAAGAAGTCTTACGCAAGAAGAAAGCAGGGAAATTATTATTTTATCGCAAGCATTATCCTGAGAGTGATGTGCGCAAGATGATGAGGCGTGATCTTTTTCATGCACGGTTTCACTTGTTGCGCCTCATGCTTATCAAATGGGTATTTGGTCTGAATAAAAAGCAGCAGAAACGATATCATCGTCAAATAATCGCCTGTGACATGACCTGCGATTATTTGAAATCGTAGTATAATAAAAAATAATTTTGGAGAGAGTCTTTTTGGAGAGAGCAGGGATGCCTGAGCAAAAGCTCGCATTTTCAAGAGAAGTGTTTGCTGCCGTGCAGGAAATCTGCAAGACAATTTTTAATTTGCAAACCGATGCAGAAGTTGAGCGCATGTTTGGGATGACGGAAGTACAAATGGAAGATGTAATTGCGCAAATAGTCAATTCTCTCCCGGATGAGATTTTTGAAAAACTGAATCCTGCATTGCGTGATGAAATGAAATACATCACTGCTCGCGAATATATTTTCTTTCAGGTACAAGAAGGGCGCGATGATCCGCACTACCAGGAAAATTTAAAAAATTTCATTCATGTTTTTTCGAGAGATATGCAGCATCAGGAGGAAAGGAATGAAAAGAGATAATGAATTCCTGCATCTCACAAGGCATCTGAAAAAGAGCGATATCAATCTTCAGATTGATGTTGCAAGTCATCTCACCGCAGCAGAAGTGGCAGAAGTCTTGCGTGCATATGCTTTTATACGCGACATTGCCAATGCTGCCGTAAAATACCGAAAAGAACTGCAGGAAGAATTTCATCTGACAGATAAGCAAATGGATGCCTGTATTCAGATAAAACAGGCTTTTGAAAAAGTGGAACTGGAAACGGCGCCAGGCTTGTTTAGAGCACGTGTACCTTTTGACATGGCGCAATTAAAAAAAATCTTTACGGTTCTTGCCGGCAAGCATCTGCCTAAAAAATCTCCCCATTAACTTGACCTGATTAATATATCCCCCTAAGATCGCCTGCGAGTCAGCCAGGCAATCGCTCCTTGCGAAAGCAAGGGGAGGAAAGTCCGGGCTCCATAGGGCAAGGCGCCAGATAACGTCTGGGAGGCGTGAGCCTACGGAAAGTGCCACAGAAAATATACCGCCCCGTTCGCGGGGTAAGGGTGAAAAGGTGCGGTAAGAGCGCACCGCGTAACTGGTAACAGTTGCGGCAGGGTAAACCCCGCCTGGAGTAAGGCCAAATAGGAACCTGATAGTGCTGCCCGCACTGGGTTTGGGTAGGCTGCAAGAGGTGTTTGGCGACAAACATCCCAGATTAATGATTGTCTTAGACAGAACCCGGCTTATCGGCTGACTCAACTTTTTCTGGCCCCATTCTGTATTTTTATCAGAATGGGGTTTTTTGTTGTATTGAGTGGCGAATGGTGGTAGAAAGTGTTGTTTCGTGGTGAATTGTGGTATCTTTGTGGGTATCCACAATGCTTTTAGACTTCTCTTTCGAGGAGGTTCATACAGTGTTTCGCGGCATAACTGGAGTCAACATTGATGCCAAGGGAAGGATAGTCATGCCTACCCGCCACCGCGAGCGTCTGCAATTGGACGGCAAGGGTACGCTTGTTCTGACGATTGATACAGAAGAGCGTTGTTTATTGTTATATCCCTTGCTTGAGTGGGAAGAAATTGAAAGGAAGCTGGCTGGGCTTCCGAGTTTTAATCCAGCCGCGCGCCGCATTCAGCGGTTGCTGGTAGGACATGCAACCGATATTGAAATGGATGGACACGGGCGCGTTTTGTTGCCGCCTTTATTGCGCGAATATGCAGGATTAAGTAAGCGCGCAGTGTTAGTCGGACAAGGAAAGAAATTTGAATTATGGGATGAGGCTTTCTGGGATAAGTGTCGCGGCCGTTGGCTGCAGGAAGAGTCTGAAACAAAAGATTCCGAATTACCCGATGAAGTGAAATCCATTTCTTTGTAATGATGTAAAAGGGAGTTTACTTGCTAACATGGCAGCTTGTCGTATGGCCGACATGAATTATCAACACATTCCAGTATTATTGAATGAGGCTGTTGCTGGCCTATTGACCTCACTCAATGGTATTTACGTGGATGCTACTTTTGGCCGCGGCAGTCACTCGCAAGCTATTCTCGATCAGTTAAGCTCGCAAGGCAGATTGATCGCATTCGATAAAGATCCTGAAGCAGTTGCATACGCAAAACAGCATTTTTCCCGCGATAAACGATTTTCAATTTTTCATTCTTCATTTGCAAATATGCAGACTGTGCTGAATGAGCTGCAGGTATTTGGCAGTGTGAACGGCATTTTATTTGATCTTGGTGTATCGTCTCCTCAACTGGATGATCCCCTGCGCGGTTTTAGTTTTAGCCGCGATGGCAAGCTTGATATGCGCATGGATACCACTCAGGGTGTGGATGCAATGACGTGGATTGCAACCGTGGATGAAACGGAACTGGCAGATACCCTCTGGAAATACGGTGAAGAAAAATTCTCGCGCAAAATTGCAAGGACAATTGTAGCAGCACGTGCTGAGCAGCCGATTACAAGTACCGCACAATTGGCCGACATCATTAAATTTTCCATACCAAAACCCAAAACGCCGCATGATAAGCATCCTGCAACCCGCAGTTTTCAGGCTATTCGTATTGCAATCAATCAGGAATTGACTGATCTCGAGCTGGGGCTCGCGCAAGGTCTTGAAGCATTGACCGTCGGCGGCCGTTTATCGCTGATTAGCTTTCATTCTCTGGAAGACAGGATAGTGAAACTATTTATTCGGCAGCATGAAAAAGGCGAAGAAGGCAATATTCCGCGCGGTTTGCCGATAAAAGGAATGAATTTTAATGCAAGGCTGAAATCGGTGGGTAAACCCATCAAGCCTTCCATGAAAGAACTTAATCTTAACCCAAGGGCACGGAGTGCCATTTTACGAATAGCGGAGAAACTATCATGAACGCGGCTGCTCGCTTAGTTCATCAAAATGTATTATCACGTCGTTTGCTATGGACGCATTTTTTATCGCGGCGGAATCTTGTTTTGGCGATGCTGGCGCTTGCTGTGCTGCTATCTGCGCTTAGCATTATTTATGTCACGCATGTGACCAGAATTCTTCATGCGGCTTATCAGCATAATCTTGCTGAACAAGACCGCTTGCATGTCGAGCGCGGACAGCTTTTGCTGGAACGCAGCACGTTTATGATACAGGCGCGCGTGCAGCAGGCAGCGGAAGAAAAATTAGGCATGATTATCCCTGATGTGAAATCAGTGGTGATTATTCACGAGTGATTAATTAAAAAGAATACGTTCAGTGATACATCCTGACACATCAAAAGGTTCGATTTACATCGCATGGCGTTTTTATCTCATTCTTTTTTTTATTGTGCTTGCTGTCGCAGGCCTCATGTTTCGCATCTATGATCTTGCTGTGCTGGATCAGCATTTTTTAAGGCATCAAGGTGATGAGCGCGTCTTGCGTCTAGTCAGCTCGCCTTCGTTTCGCGGCATGATTATGGATAGAAATGGTTTTCCGCTCGCCGTGAGCACATCTGTTTTTTCTGTGTGGATGAATCCCGAAGAATTTTACCCGCTGGAAGAAGATCTGAATGAACTTTCACGTCTGGTGGATATCAAGCCGACAAACATTACCAGTACGGCTAAGCTGAATGTAAAAAAGAAGCGTGAATTTGTTTATCTTAAGCGGTCTATTTCGCCGGAGCTTGCCAGTCAGATTAAGACATTAAATATTCCCGGCATTTATTTGCAACAGGAATACAGGCGTTATTATCCAGAAGGCGAGATGACGGCGCATGTCATTGGTTTTACCAATGTCGACGATCAAGGTCAGGAAGGTATTGAGCTCGGTTATAACGCCTGGCTCAAAGGCGAGCAGGGAAAGAAGTGGGTCATCAAAGATAGAATCGGCCGCGTGATTTCGGATGTGCAAAACATTCAGGATGAGAAACCTGGTAATGATCTGGTGTTGAGTATTGATAGACGCATTCAGTATCTTGCTTATCGGGAATTACTGGCAGGCGTCGCTGAAAACAAGGCAGCCTCAGGGTCTGTCATTGTGCTCGATGTAAAAACTGGTGAAATTCTTGCGATGGTGAATGTGCCGTCGTTTAATCCTAATAATCGTCAAGGGGTAAAAAGCGATGTTTTTAGAAACCGCGCCGTGACAGACATCTTCGAGCCTGGTTCGACGATCAAGGCTTTTACCATTGCAGGTGCACTTGAAACAGGCCGGTTTCATGCAGATTCTGTGGTGGATACATCGCCAGGCTGGATGCGGGTGGGGCATAGCATTGTGAAGGATGAAAAGGATAATGGCCCGCTCAGTATCTCGCAGATTTTGCAGATATCAAGCAATATGGGCGCAGCAAAAGTGGCGCTTGCCTTGCCGCCAGATCAGTTGTGGAGCACGTTGCAGCGAGTGGGATTTGGGGAAGAAACCGGCATAGAATTTCCTGGCGAGCAAACGGGTGTATTAGTCAGGCATCATCCCTGGGGGCAGTTTATTCTGGCGACACTATCATTTGGTTATGGCATGTCGGTGACACCTTTGCAGATGACGCGCGCCTATTCGGTGCTGGCGAATGAGGGTGTCAAACTTCCGTTAACGCTGCTGAAACGTGAGAAATCTGTATCAGGCGAGCAAGTGTTAAACCCAGAGATAGCCAAAAAGATGCTGACTCTGCTTGAGGCGGTTTTTGCCAAAGGTGGTACGGCGGCAACGATTTCTGTGCCAGGTTATCGAGTGGCGGCTAAAACTGGGACGGCAAAAATGGCTGGAGAAGGCGGGTATCAGAAGCATCGCTATATTTCGTCTTTTGTGGGGATTGCGCCAGTGACACGGCCAAGAATCGTGGTGACAGTGGTGATTCATGATCCTCAGGGTAGGCATTATTACGGCGGTCTGGTGTCGGGGCCGGTTTTTCAGAAGATTATGGAGGGAACGCTTAGGATACTGGATATTCCGCCTGATTCTCTTTAATCTTCATCGTAAACATTTTTTTAACTAGCGATGTACTCATGCGTTTATCAGTCTTACTGCAAGATTTTTATTCTCTCCCTGAGCAAGCGGACAGGGAGATTTCCAGGCTGACGCTTGATAGTCGTTCTGTTGCAAAAAACAGCCTGTTTTTTGCAGTCAAAGGTTCGCATCTCGATGGACGCCAGTATATTCAGGATGCAATTGCCAAAGGTGCAGCAGCGGTGCTGGTTGATGCTGATGCCGATACGCTGGCTTTTCAGGCGGATGTGCCGCTTATTTCCCTCCCGCATTTGCAGCAAAAAACAGGCGCAATTGCCGCACGTTTTTATGATTATCCTTCCCGAAAACTGCGCATGATAGGCATGACAGGCACCAGCGGGAAAACATCGTGCTCGCATTTTATTGCGCAATCACTGCAATCCTTGAATATTCCTTGCGGCATCATAGGCACGCTTGGCAGCGGATTTTACGGGGCGGTAGGTGAAGCAGGATTAACGACGCCTGATGCTATCAGTTTACAAGCGATGCTGCATGATTTTGCTGATAAAGGTGCAAAGGCAGTTTCAATGGAAGTGTCTTCGCATAGCATAGACCAGGGGCGCATTAACGGTATTGATTTTGAGATTGGAATATTTACGAATCTCTCCCAGGACCATCTCGATTATCACGGCGATATGGAATCTTATGCTGCTGTTAAGCATCGTTTTATTGCTGATTTTCCCATAAAAAATCTGATTATCAATGCAGATGACCGTTACGGTTGCCTATGGATCAATGAATTGGCGCAGCATAAATCCATCCTTGCTTATGCAACACAAAAACCAGCGATTCCTGCGAATATTCCATTGATTTATGCCGAGCGCGTTGCAACAGATTTGCAGGGCATCAAGGCAAGTATTCAATCGCCTTTTGGTGGGGCTGACATTTTATTGCCGCTCGCAGGGAAATTTAATTTGAGTAACGGCCTTGCGGTGCTGGCTGCTTTATGTGCTTACGGGGTTGCTTTTAAAGATGCCGTGGATTGCCTTTCCCGCTTGCAGGCAGTGCCTGGGCGTATGCAAATGCTGGGTGGCGGCAAGCAGCCGCTGGTTGTGGTGGATTACGCGCATAAACCTGATGCGCTTGAGAAGGTATTGCGTGCATTGCGTACGCATGCAGAAGGCAGGTTATGGTGTGTGTTTGGCTGCGGCGGGGAAAGGGACAGGGGAAAGCGGCCGCTAATGGCAAAGATTGCAGAGCAGCTGGCTGATCGGATTATTGTGACCAATGATAATCCAAGGCATGAAAACCCTGAGGAAATTGCGGCGGAAATTTTGCAGGGATTTACGCATCCTGAGCGTATTTCTGTTGAGCTTGATCGTTCTAAAGCAATCAGGAACAGTATACAATTGGCGCAGGCCGGAGATTGTGTTTTAATCGCTGGCAAAGGTGCGGAACATTATCAGCAAATTGGTGATAAGAAGATCCCGTTTGATGATGTAGAAAAAGCGAGAGAATATTTATGCTGCTGTGGCTAAGCGAATGGCTTACTCAATATTTCCATGGGTTTCATGTTTTTCAATATCTGACCTTGCGCGCGATTCTGGGGACGCTCACCTCACTGGTTTTTGCGCTGGTGCTCGGGCCTTTTGTCATTCGCAAGTTGAGCACACATCGTGTCGGTCAGGTCGTGCGCGATGATGGCCCGCAGAGTCATTTCAGCAAAGCGGGAACGCCTACCATGGGCGGTACACTGATTCTGCTTTCAATTTTATTTACCACTTTGTTATGGAGTGATCTCACCAACCGTTATGTCTGGCTGGTGCTGATTGTGACTTTGGGTTTTGGCGCAATTGGTTATTGGGATGATTATCGCAAGCTGGTGTTGAAGCATAGCCGCGGCATGCCAGCGAGGCAAAAATATCTTTGTCAGTCCTTGCTTGGTCTTGGCGCAGCTTTTTATTTGTATTTCACGGCGACCTTGCCTGCTGAGACGCAGCTCGTCATTCCATTTTTCAAAAATTTATCATTAACGCTAGGCCCGTTTTTCATTCTGTTTACGTATTTTGTGATTGTGGGATCCAGTAATGCGGTGAATTTAACGGATGGTCTGGATGGTCTTGCGATTATGCCGGCAGTGATGGTGAGCGGTGCGCTAGGCGTATTTGCCTATGCGGCCGGCAATATTCATTATGCTGCGTATCTTTCTATTCCCTACGTGCCTGGCGCAGGGGAAATTGTTGTATTTTGCGGTTCACTGGTAGGCGCGGGTCTGGGGTTTTTATGGTTTAACACGTATCCTGCACAGGTATTTATGGGTGATGTGGGTGCGCTTGCTTTGGGTGCTGCTCTCGGTACGATGGCAGTCATTGTGCGTCAGGAAATTGTATTTTTTGTCATGAGCGGTATTTTTGTCCTTGAAACCATTTCTGTCATTCTGCAAGTAGGTTCATACAAATTAACCGGCAAGCGAATTTTTAAAATGGCGCCTATTCATCATCATTTTGAATTGAAAGGCTGGCCTGAGCCGCGCGTGATTGTGCGTTTCTGGATTATTACCTTTGTTCTGGTGCTGGGCGGTCTCGCCACTTTGAAGTTGAGGTAGCATGATGGAGTCGCATGGGTTGCACGTCATTGTGGGTTTGGGGGTAACTGGACTTTCCTGTGCGCGCTATTTAAAAGATCGCGGCATTCCAGTTGCAGTCACAGACACTCGCATGAACCCGCCGCATCTTGAAACCTTGCAAAAACTTTATCCTGATATTCCTGTTGCTCTTGGAGAAATTAATTCATCCATGCTGAATGAGGCAGCGAGTATTATTCTCTCTCCTGGCATTGCACTCTATGAACCTGTTATTGCAAAACAAATTGAGCGCGGCATTCCTGTCATTGGTGATATTGAATTATTTGCGCGTGCAGTGACTGTACCTGTAATTGCTATTACAGGAACAAATGCAAAAAGTACTGTGACAACTCTCGTTGGTGAAATGGCGGAAGCTGCTGGTTATAAGGTGCAAACTGGCGGCAATCTTGGTATCCCGGCACTGGACTTATTGCTGGCGAATCCTGATGCCAATCTTTTTGTGCTGGAATTATCGAGTTTTCAGCTGGAAACAACACACTCTCTGAAACCTGCTGTTGCGACGATATTAAACATTAGTCCCGATCACATGGATCGTTATAAAGATCTTGCGGATTATCAGCGGGCAAAATACAGGGTTTATCAACACTGCCAGACTGCTGTTTGTAATCGTGATGATGTGCTGACGGAATGTCATGATGCGCACGTAGAAACGAAATTGCATTTTACACTTTCTGAGCCAGGTGCTGGCGAGTTTGGTTTATTGACACGTAATAATGTGGTTTATCTTGCGCACGGAGAAAATGCCTTGCTGCCTGTTTCTGATTTGCCAGTCATGGGCCGGCATTATCAGGCGAATGCACTGGCGGCACTCGCAATAGGTTATGGCTTTGGCATGCCGTTTGCGCCCATGCTCAAGGTATTGCGGGAATTCAAGGGTTTGCCGCATCGCTGCCAATTGGTGCGCGAGCGTCATGATGTGAAATGGTATAACGATTCCAAGGGAACCAATATTGGTGCAACGCAAGCTGCTATTGAAGGCCTCGGTGCTGAGATAAGAGGTAAGCTCGTCATGATGATGGGTGGCGTAGGAAAAAATGCGGATTTTACGACGATTGCTCCTGTCGTTGAAAAATATTCGCGGCATGTTGTTCTCATTGGTGAAGCGGCAAATGAAATTGCAGCAGCGCTGCAAAATCGTGTGCCGGTTTCTTTTGCAAAAGATATGGAAGAAGCGGTTTCGCAGGCGGATGCTGCTGCGAAATCAGGCGATAGTGTGCTGCTTTCGCCGGCTTGCGCCAGTCTTGATATGTATAAAAACTACGAGCACCGCGGTCAGGTGTTTACGGAGTGTGTGGAGAAGTTGTAGCACATCGTTTAGATATGAGAGGTACGCATGCGCTCTTATTCTGCGGCATTGCATCCGGTATCGCCGGCTCTGCACGACAAGTGGTTTATCTTCGCGGTGGTCTGCATCGTGGCGCTCGGCTTGCTGATGATGACATCAGCTTCCATCGTGATTTCAGACCGGCAAATGCACCAGCCTTTTTATTATCTCTTCAAACAGCTGATTTACCTGACGCTAGGTGTGATGGTGGGCAGCGCTGTCATGCAGATTGATACCACGCAATGGCAAAAATGGGGCGGATATCTTTTGCTGGGCGTGATGCTTTTGCTCGCACTCGTTCTGATTCCAGGCATAGGCCATAGTGCAAACGGCAGTGCGCGCTGGATAGGATACGGGCCGCTCACGTTTCAGGTATCAGAGCTCACCAAGTTTATGGTGGTGGTTTACATGGCCGGCTATCTCGTCAGGCATGACAATGAAATTCAGCATCAAATCATCGGATTTTTAAAACCCATGATGATACTGGGTATTATTGCTGTTTTACTCTTGCGTGAACCAGATTTTGGCGCAACGGTAGTTGTCACGGCTACTACGCTTGGATTAATGTTTTTGGCGGGAATGCGGCTTAGGCTTTTTCTAGCCTTGTTTTCGCTAGTCTTGGGCTCGCTTGCTGTGATTGCAGTTTCTGCGCCTTATCGTCTGGCGAGATTAACCAGCTTTTTAAATCCTTGGGAGCGTCCGTTTGATACCGGCTATCAATTAACCCAGTCATTAATTGCATTTGGACGAGGCGGGTGGTTTGGTGTCGGCCTTGGAAAAAGTATTCAGAAAATGTTTTATCTTCCCGAAGCCCATACCGATTTTTTATTTGCTGTCATTGCAGAAGAACTGGGTTTGCTGGGCATGTTTATCGTCATGGGTTTATTTCTCTTGCTGGTTATCAGGATATTCATGATAGGCAGGATGGCGCAATGCAACAATAGACCGTATGCAGGCTTTCTTGCCTATGGATTTGGTTTATGGATGGCGATACAGTTTACCGTCAGCATTGGTGTCAATTCAGGATTGCTGCCGACCAAGGGATTGACGCTGCCCTTGATGAGTTACGGCGGAAGCAGCGTGCTGGTGAATTGCATAGTGATCGCCGTGTTATTGCGTGTGGATCATGAAAATCGACTGGCAGCATTAGGTATGCGTTGATGAAATCGCTTAAAAAATTAAATCGTGTATTAATCATGGCAGGCGGCACGGGCGGCCATGTTTTTCCAGGACTTGCTGTCGCAAGGCATTTGAATGCAAATGGTGTGGAAGTGCATTGGCTAGGCACAAGACAAGGTCTCGAATCACGCCTTGTTCCTGCGGAAAATATTCCTCTGCATCTGATTAGCATTAACGGATTACGCGGCAAGGGAATAAAAGCGCTGATGTTAGCGCCATTCAAAATATCGCAAGCCATTATGCAATCCCTGCGTGTGATGAGAAAAGTGCAGCCTGATATTGTCATCGGCATGGGCGGATTTGTGAGCGGGCCTGGCGGTATGGCTAGCTGGTTATCCTGCCGTCCGCTGATTATCCACGAACAAAATGCAAAGGCTGGCTTGACGAATAAAGTCCTCTCGCGTTTTTCAAAACGTATCCTCGAAGGTTTTCCCGATGTTTTTCCAAAGCGATCCAACGTGAATGCAGTAGGAAATCCTGTGCGGGATGACATAGCGCATTTGCCTTCACCGGCTAATCGTTTATCTCCCGCGCCTTTTCGTTTATTAGTCCTTGGTGGCAGTCTTGGCGCGCAGGGATTAAATGAAATAGTTCCGCGGGCGCTTGCCTTGTTAAAACCAGAAGAACGTCCTGAGATCTGGCATCAAACGGGTGAAAAGCACGCTGAAGCTGCAAAAAAGCATTATGAGACGATGGGTCTGCAAGTAAAACTGACCCCGTTTATTACCGATATGGCGGAAGCCTATGGTTGGGCAAATATGGTATTATGCCGCGCTGGCGCATCCACAGTGGCAGAATTATGTGCGGCAGGATTAGGCGCCATTCTGATTCCCTATCCTTATGCGGTAGACGATCATCAAACTGCTAATGCAGAGTTCATGGTAAAGAATGGTGCGGCTTTGTGCGTACAGCAATCTGAATTAACAGAGCATCGGTTAGCAGATATACTAAGGCAATTTTTGCAGGCGCCGGATTTGCGTTTAAAGATGGCGGAAGCTGCCTGGCAGTTACGCAAGGTAAATGTAGCAGAGAAGATTTACGAGATTCTTTGCGATGTTGTTATAAATTAAAGGGGGTTTTCGTGAGTTGGATGTTTGAAATGGGGCATATAAAACATGTCCACTTTGTTGGTATTGGCGGTGCGGGCATGGGTGGTATTGCTGAAGTATTGTTGCGGCAAGGCTATACCGTCTCTGGTTCTGATCTTTCCGAAAATTCCCTGACCCAGTGGCTTAAAGTCATGGGTGCAATTATTTACCGCGGTCAGGCAGCAGAAAATATTAAAGATGCTGATGTCATCGTGCGTTCAACAGCGGTTGATGAACATAATCCTGAACTCGAAGCTGCAAGACAGGCGCATATCCCCATTGTTGCGCGCGCAGAAATGCT
>Ga0181525_10002818_pt1 | contig 13990 bp, 17 predicted proteins | sample PEATcosm2014_Bin_48_FD_121100 | JGI IMG/M metagenome (GOLD analysis project Ga0181525, IMG submission 121100) | Peatland microbial communities from MTU Mesocosm Facility, Houghton, MI, USA - PEATcosm2014_Bin06_10_metaG | ecosystem: Environmental > Terrestrial > Soil > Wetlands > Peat | place...
ACGGACGCCTAAGCCTGCTCATCGATCTCATCGACGGCGCCGACGCGCCGATTCCCGAAGGCACGCGTCGCGCCTTCTGTACCCTCCGAGCGGACGCGTCGAGCGCCCTCGGTATCGCAATCCCTCACGATTCTCTCTGCTCGTCAGTTTAAGGAGTACGCACTCATCATGAATCTCACTCGAAACCTAGCGCTGAGCGCCGCGTTCGTTGCAGCGCTCTCCCTTTCGGCGATGGCCGACGCGCCGCAATCCCTTACGATTAAGATGAAAGCTCTCAACGGCAGCGGCGAAAACGGAACCGCGACCCTCACCCAGCAAGCCGACGGCCTGCACGTGGTCGTGGACCTGTTACACGCGCCGAAGGACGTGCCGCAGCCGACGCACATTCACATCGGTACCTGCGGAAACATCAACAAAGCCCCCGAATACCCGTTGAAGAACACCGTCAACGGCGATGCGACGACCGTGGTCCCGGGCGTCAAACTTAGCGACCTGATGAGCGGTCACTACGCGGTCAACGTCCACAAGAGCACCGACGATCTCGCCACCTACGTCTCCTGCGGAAACATCAAGTAACGCCCTAGCGGCGCGGCGAAGGACGACGGCATGAACCGTCCTTCGCCCGCCTCGCGTTTCGGCGAACCCGCCGAAGCAACGCTCCCCGACGACATTCGCGCGATCTACGAAGCCAATCGGTCCAAGATCGGTTTCGTTCCCAACGTCTTTCGCGCGTACGCGCAACGCCCCGATCATTTTCGCGCCTTTATGGCGTACCACGACGTGCTCATGAAGGGCCCGAGCAATCTCTCGCGCGCGGAACGCGAAGCGATCGTGGTTGCGGTCTCGTCGGAGAATCGCTGTCAATACTGCATGACGGCACACGGCGCGGCCTTGCGTATCCTCGGCAAGGACGCGGCTCTCGCCGAGCAAATCGCCAACAACTGGCGCACCGCCGATCTTACGCCGCGCCTGCGCGCGATGCTGTCCTTCGCTTCGCGTGTCAACGAGCCGGGTTTTGCCGCGAGCGATGAAGAGATCGCCGCGCTGCGGGCCGCCGGATTTTCCGACGACGACGTCTGGGATATAGCCGCCATCGCGGCGTTCTTCGGCTTTTCGAATCGCATGGCCGGCGTGATGGACATGCGCCCAAATGCCGAATTCTATGCGATGGGGCGCCCGGCTACGAAATAAGCGACGCGAAGCGGTCGCGGTCGACGTTACCGCCGCTGATGATGATGCCGACGCGCTTGCCCTTTACGGGGATCTTTCCGAATAGGAGCGCGGCGAGTGCGGCCGCACCGCTCGGCTCGATGACCAGCTTCATTCGCTCGAACGCGAAGCGCATCGCGCCCATGAGTTCCTCGTCCGTCACCGTTACGATGCCGGCGGCTTCGCGCGAGATGATCGCAAAGGTGCGCTCCCCCGGCATTTGCGTTTGTAATCCGTCGGCAATCGTCTGCGGCACGTCGATGCACACGCGTTCGCCGCTTGCGAGCGATTGCCGGACGTCGTCACCCGCTGCAGGCTCGACGCCCCACATCTCGATCCTTGGGTTGCGCCCGTGCGCGGCAAGCGACGAACCCGACAACAGTCCGCCGCCGCCGGTCGGCGTCACGATCATGTCGATATCGTGGATTTCTTCGAGCAGTTCGAGCGCCGCCGTTCCGGCGCCGGCAATAATCTCCGCGTCGTCGTAAGGCGACACGATCGTCGCGCCGCGCTCGTCGGCGATACCCTGCGCGATAACGGCGCGGTTTTCTTCGGAGCGCTCGTACAGCACGACTTCGGCGCCGTAGCTCCGCGTCGCGGCCAGCTTGCTTGCCGGCGCATCTTTCGGCATGACGATCGTCGCCGGAACCTCGAGTATCTGCGCGGCCAGCGCCACGCCCTGAGCGTGGTTCCCACTGGAAAATGCGACCACGCCCCGCGCGCGCTGCACGTCGGAGAGTTGAGCGAGACGGTTGTACGCGCCGCGGAACTTAAAGGCGCCCATGCGCTGGAACTGCTCGCACTTCAGAAAGAGATGGCCGCCCGTGCGCTGGTCGAGCGTTTGCGAGCGCATGACCGGCGTACGGTGGGCGACGCCGTCGATGCGCCGCGCCGCAGCGACTACATCCCCAAACGTGACGTCGACTACTGCGCCATCTTGTAGTGCCAACTCGTTACCTTTCCCGTATCGTCCATCGAAAGCGTCTCGTGGTACGTGTGTTTTTCGAATTTAACGTCGAAACAGTGATAGCCTGGGCCCGCCGGGCACGGCGTGACCTCTTTGACCGATTCTAACTTACCCTGTGCGCCGAGTTCGTCGCTAGCCGCGGCGATCTGCACGCGCGTAATGGTTAGATTTGGTGAGAGATCTCCCCTGATAGGCGCGATGTCGTTAGCCATCACCGCTTTGGTGATCTTGTCGGCTTCGCTTTCGTACTTATTTTCAAACGCGCACGCCGCGAGGGCCGTGACGCAGAACAGAGCAACGAGTAGGCGGGTTTTCACGACGAAACGACCTCCGCGGGAATCTCAGCGACAAAGGGTGCGAAGACGAGGTTGGGATTCCATTCTTGCGCGAGACGCAAGCTCCAGTCGCTCTCGAACAATGCGATGGGGCGGCCTTCCCAATCCTCGACGAGTTTGGCGTTCGACGGCATCTGCGCACGCGCCGTAGCGTCGGGGTCACCCTCGACCCTGCGCGCGAGCGCGTACGGAAGGCCCGTGAATATCGTCTTCACACCGTATTCCGATTCGAGGCGGTACTTCGCCACTTCGAACTGCAGCTCGCCCACGACGGCCAAAATCGGCTCGGTTCGCGGCGACCCCCACGGATAGAAGACCTGCACGGCTCCCTCTTCGCGCAGCTGCGCGATGCCTTTTCCGAACGACTTGTAACTCGCTGTATCGATACTCCGGACCGAGCTGAAATGTTCCGGGGCAAACGCGGGAATCGGATCGAACACGACCGGCGCCCCTTCGTACAGGGTATCGCCGATCGCAAAGACGCCGGGATTGGCGAGACCCACCACGTCGCCGGCAAAGGCCGCATCCAAGGACTCGCGCTCGTCGGCAAAGAGCTTCATCGCACGCGCGAGACGCACGTCTTTGCCGGTTCGCTCGTTACGCACCGTCATATCCTTTTCGAATTTACCCGAACACACGCGCACGAACGCGATGCGGTCGCGATGGCGCGGGTCCATGTTGGCTTGGATCTTGAAGACGAATCCGGTGAATCGCTCTTCGTTCGGGTCGACCGTGCCGCGCCCCACCGGCGGCGGGCTCATCGCGATGAAGTGATCGAGGAACAGCTGAACGCCGAAATTAGTCACCGCCGAACCAAAGAAGACGGGCGTGACCTCACCGCGGAACATCGCGTCGCGATCGAAAGCTTCGCCCGCGCCCTCGAGCAACTCGAGCCCGTCGATAAATTGGCGGTGTGTGTACTCATCCACCAAGCCGGCGAGCTTCGGGTCGCGCGGATCGACGGCTTCGACCGCAGCTTTTCGCGAACCGTGCGCGCTGCGCTCGAAAAGATACAGCTCGCGAGCTTGGCGATCGTAAACGCCCTTGAACGTCTCGCCCGATCCGAGCGGCCAATTCATCGCAAAGGCGCCGATGCCGAGCACGCTCTCGAGTTCGTCGAGCAATTCGAGCGGATCGCGGCTCGGACGATCCATCTTGTTCATAAACGTGAACAGTGGAATCTTGCGCTCGCGACAGATGGCGAAGAGCTTTTTGGTTTGCGGTTCGACGCCTTTGGCCGCATCGATGAGCATCACGGCCGCATCGGCGGCCAGCAGCGTTCGATACGTATCTTCACCGAAATCTTGGTGGCCCGGCGTGTCGAGCAGATTGATCGTGTATCCGTCGTACGGAAACTGCAACACGGTCGAGGTAATCGAAATGCCGCGCTCGCGCTCCAGCTCCATCCAGTCGCTGGTAACCGCACGCTGACGTTTTCGCGCGGAGACCTGTCCCGCAACGTGAATCGCGCCGCCGTAAAGCAACAGCTTTTCGGTAAGCGTCGTCTTGCCGGCATCCGGATGGGAGATAATGGCAAACGTCCGCCGCTTGCATACTTCTTCGCTGATACTCATTCTTGTCGATTCGTCGGTGGTTCGTATACTCGTAGTTCGAGGGTCTTGCCGCTGCGACGCAACAAGGCTAATCCTTCAGCCGTCCGGTACAGCGTCGCGATCGGTGGAATGCGTAGGCGATCGCTCCCGCGCTTGACCCATACTTCGCCGCTGCCGACCAGAATCGTGCAAGCGCCGAGCACGAGCGTCGTTCCCGGGTGGATCCGGACGGCGTCTCTAGGCAACTTGGAACGAACGAATGAAGGGGAACCGCGCGCCATGCGCTCCTCGGTCGCGCAGTCCGGAAGCGCCGAAAGCGCCCACGGCGCGTCACCCGAAAGCGATTCGTCGACGCGAGTGCCGCCTCCGCCGCTCGCGTCCCGCGCTTTCGGCGGCACGGGAAGGTTCGTAAAATGCATGCGGGTGCGAATCAGGTCCCGGTTCGTCCACGCCGTCGCGATAACCCCGATCGTCAAAACGATAACCGTGGCGATCGCGTAGTATCGCGTCATTCGTTCGTCATGCGGAACGAAATGCGCGCGGCGCCGATCGAGTAATCGGCCATGCCGTAGTAGATGTCGTACACGCCTTCGCCGAGATCGCCGCGTTCGTCGATGCCCGAAGGAAACACGACGTTGTCGACGATACCGCTGCGTTCCCAATCGGATTCGGGGGAGAGAACCGGCTTGGGCGAACGATACAAGACACGATCGGGCCGCTCGATGTCGTGGACGACGGCTCCCGCGCTGTAGCGAAACTTCGGCTTGCTGCCGCTATTGTCGATCAAGTCGACGGCGTGAAAGAACGAGAGCCATCCATCCGTCGTGCGCACGGGCGGCGTGCCGGCACCGATTTTGATCGAGCCCCACTGCGCGTCCGGCGAAAGCACGAGGGCGCTTTCGCGAACGTTGAGGAGCGCGCGCGCGTCGCGCAGCACCGGTTCGAGCTCGATATAGGCGATGCGAATGGACTCGCGATCTGCAAACGGCAGGCGCTCGATCATCGGGATCGCGGCACGGCCGTCGACGGCGGACAAGTGCAGCATCGGGCGATGATACAGCGCGAGCGACCGCACCCCCGCGGGCGAGAGCACGGGCTCGGGGAAGAACGCGCCGTCTTTATCGTCGCCGTCGTGAAGGCCCGGTGCGTTGAATGCCAACAGGCCCAAGCGTTCCCACGCAAGACCGTCGCGCGAAAGCGCGACGGCGATCCTCGGTCCGTCCGGCCCGTACGCGGTATAGGCCATCACGTACGCATCGAGCGCCTCGACGAACGTCACGCGGGGATCTTCGCACCCGTATCCTGGCGAGGGACGCAGTTCGTACGGCGCGGACGGCTCCAGGACGTAACCGTCGCGCACCGCGTCGCCGCGCATGTGTACGCGCGCGATGCGCGATACGTTGCCTTTTGCAACGGCGCGCGGGTACAACAGCAGTTCGCCCGAGCGCGTTCGCGCACAGGCCGGGTTGAGCACGCCTTCCACTTCATTCGGATCGCCGTCCGGCGTAAGAACGAGGCCGAGCCGTTCGACCTTTGGATCGTCGAGAGCCAGCGTCACGGTAACTCAGTCTGAGCGATGGGCTCGTCGCTGGGCGTCACGACTTCAACGTGCAAGCCTTTGCGATAGACGGAGTTGGGAACGATCCACAACGTGAAGGTGCGATAGTCCGCTGCGGGCTCTCCGCCGTCGGCCGGCGCCTGCTCGAACGCAACGACTCGCACGCGTTCGTCGCTGGCGCGAATCGACTCGATTATTTGATGATAGCCGCTGCGATCGTGAGGTCCCATGAGCAAGATCACGCCGAACTCCCCGCGGAATCGCACGGGCGCCTTGATGCCGAGCCGTTCGAGCCCGCCGCGGTCGCGAACGACGACGATGGCGTTCCCACCCGGCTCGGTCGTCATTCCGGTTGCATAGGTCTTGACCCGAACCTCGCGGCAGCCGACCAGCAGGAGCAGGGCCGCCAGGGCCCACCAACGTTTCACCGGCCGACGGTTTCGAGCGGAGTGGAAACGAGCCATTCCTCCCGTCACGCTCCTTCCCTGAGAATCGTTGTAGAATGGACTATGCTCGCAGCACTCTTGGTGGCGGTCGTCGCAACTGCGACGCCGGCGGCATCTCCCGCTCCCAATCCGCTCAAGACGATTGTGACGGTGAAATCCTCTACGTTCTGCGGTCAATTTGAGAAACACGTAAACTCCGCCATCAGCTCGGCCGTCACCAACGACGCGAACCTCGGCTCGGTCGTTCATATTCTCAAGAGACCCGATCTCGAGGGCAGTAGTCTCGACCGCTATTCGGAGATTACCCAGCTGACCGCGCTCGCCGACTCGATCTATCGTCACTACCGTGGAGGCGAAACCGAGATCGCGACCCTGCGTGCTCTCGAAGCTCAGGCGACCGATCCGGTGGAGAAGGCCGAGCTGAAGGCCGCCGACGACGCGCTGGCAGGAGCCCTCTACCGTCAACATCTGATCCAGCGCGACCTCGACGGCTTCGTCGCCTATCTGAACGCGGCCGACATGCGCACCCTTTCCGACGCTGAGAGATCGGACAACATCGCGCTCTTCGGGGAGGCCGATCCGCACCAGGCGGCCCTCGACTTCGATCTGAAGGCGCCGGTAAATGGCACCGGCCACCCTCCCTTCACCGGCCCCTACGACGGCCTGGCCGGCGACGAAACGCACGAAGATGACGCGCGTTACGCGCAGCAAGCCGCCGGCGACTTCACCACCCGTTTCGCTCCGCTCGTGGGCGACGAAATGAACGCGGCCACGCATATCGAAGCCGTCTCAACCCGCTGCTAGTGGAGTAGTTGGCGGGTCCCTCAGACGGCGGTACCCTTGGACACTATGGACGCCCTTCGACGGCTGTCAGCGGCGGCAGTTATTGTCGCCCTCGGCACCGTGATGCTCGGAAGCTGGACGCGGATCAACGGCGCGGGTATGACGTGCCCCGACTGGCCGCTGTGCCATGGCATGTTGGTACCCTCGCTTGCCGATGGAACCGTGTGGGAGTGGACGCATCGCCTGTTCGCCTTCTGCGTCGCTCCGCTCGTCGTGGCCGTCATGATCGCCGCATGGCGCGCGCGCAGCCGCTCGCCGCTGATCGCGCCGACCCTCGCAGCCGTCGTCGCGCTTTTCGTTGCGCAGTGCTTCCTGGGTGCGGCAACCGTCCATCTTTCCAACTCGCCGATGTCCGTGGTGCTCCATTGGGGTACCGCGATGGCCTTTATCGCGGCACTGTGCGCGATGTGGATCTTTGCCGACGTTCCGGCGGCAACGGAAGGAATCGCGAGCTCCGAGTTCGCCTTGACCGGCATGCTCGCCGGCACCGCGCTCGTGGCGTTCGTGACGATGTGCGTCGGTGCGTACGTGAGCTCGAGCGGCGCCGGACTGGCTTGCCTGTCGATCCCGGGATGCGCAGGCACCGTGGTCGTCTACGACCAAGGGCAGTACGTGCAGATGCTGCATCGGTTTATCGCGGGCGCGACGCTCCTGTGCGCCGTGGCGTCGTTTGCACTTGCGTGGGCGCGCCCCGCCTCGACTCGCGTCCGCGGTATGTTGGTTGTTGCTCTCACCCTCGTCTTCGTACAGGTGCTCTTGGGACTCTTGAACGTCGCGCTTCGGTTGCCGGTGGATTTACGCGAAGCGCACGCGTTTAACGCCGCACTGCTGTTTCTCGCCTTCGTGACCGCGACGCTCTTTGCGGCATTGGACGCGCGCGCGGCAACCGCACGTGCGGAGCGCTTGGTATCCTGATGCGGCAGCGCCTCACCGACTACTTCGAACTCGCGAAACCGCGCATCATCGTGTTGCTGCTCATTACAACGGCGGCCGCGATGATTATGGCCGCGCGCGGCCTGCCGCCGCTCGCGCTGGTGTTTTGGACCCTACTCGGCGGCGCGCTCGCCGCGGGCTCCGCGGGCGCGCTTAACTGCGTGTACGACGGCGACATCGATGCCTTGATGCGGCGCACCGAATCGCGCCCGATTCCGCGAGGCCGCATCACGTATCGCAATGCCACGATTTACGCGGCGGTCCTCGGGATCGCAGCGTTCGCCATTCTGTTCTATCTGGTCAACCCGTTGGCCGCATGGTTGTCGCTCGGCGGCAACGTCTTCTACGTCGTTATTTACACGATGTGGCTCAAGCGCCTGACACCACTCAATATTGTCATCGGCGGCGCTGCAGGCTCGGTGCCGCCCCTGGTTGGATGGGCGGCCGTCACGCATCAAATCGGCGGCCCCGCGCTCGGGCTTTTCGCACTGATCTTTTTGTGGACGCCGCCCCATTTTTGGTCGCTGGCGCTCGTCGCCGAAACCGACTACGACAAAGCCCGCGTTCCCATGATGCCCAACGTCGCCGGCAAGGAACGCACGAAGCGTGAGATCATCTACTACACGATTCTCCTCGTCGTCGCTTCGCTCGTCTTGTACCCGTTACACATCATGGGTCCGGCTTACACGGCGGCCGCCGCCGTTCTCGGCGGCATCTTCCTGTACGATACCATTCGTGCGTGGAAAGATCAGGGAACGACCTGGGCGCGCCGCACCTTCCGCTTCTCGCTGCTGTATCTCGCGTTGATTTGCGTGATGATGGTGGTCGACCGAATTATCAGCCACTCGTAGATGCGCTCGCTGGATCCACCCGTACGCGCACTGCTGCTGACGCTTGGCCTCGGCGTGTTTGCAGGCGCACTGGACCTCGGCGTGCTCTCGCCCGCCCTGCCTGCGATCGGGCGCGAGTTCGCCGTTCCTACCGGAAGCCTCGCGTGGGTGATCACGCTCTACCTGCTCGTCACCGTCGCGTCGATCGCGATTGCGAGCACCCTCGCGGACCGATACGGCCGTCGCGTCGTCTACGTCACGTGCGTCGCGCTCTTTGCCGTCGCCAGCATCCTTGCCATCGTCGCCCCGAGCTTCGAGATTTTTCTTTTGGCGCGCGCGTTGCAAGCGCTTGGAGCGGGTGGAATTTTCCCGGTGGCGACCGCCGCCATTGGGGACGTCGTTCCGGCACACCGTCGCGGCGCGGCGCTCGGCATGGTCGCGGCGACGTGGGGGCTCGCCGCCGTTATCGGGCCGACCGTCGGCGGCATCGTGACTCATTTTATTTCGTGGCGCTGGATCTTCGTCGCGAACGTTCCCCTTGCGGTCGTCGTGCTGTTGCTCGCACTTCGGTACGTCCCGAAAAACGCACCACGCGCCCGCGGGCCGCTCGACGTCCTCGGTTTGATACTCCTATGTCTGGGACTATTGCTCGTGATGGACGGGCTGACTACCACTCGCCCGCTCATCGGCATCCTCGGCGTTGCGGTCCTGACCGCCTTCGCGTTTTGGCAACGTCAGGCCGTATCGCCGATCGTGCCCCTCGCGCTGTTTCAATCGCCACAGCTCGTGAAGACCTACGTGCTGGAAATCGCGATCGGCGCGCTCGAAGGGTCGCTCTTTTTTATCCCGGCCGTTCTCGTCGACGCCCAGCAACTCTCGTATCTCGCGGCCGGACTGATCGCCGCGCTCGGCGCGCTGATGTTTGTGATCGTGATCCCGATTTCGGGACGCGCACTCGATCGCGTGGGCAGCCGGGACGTACTCCTGATCGGCGCGGTGCTAACCGAGGCCGGCCTGGGATTATTTGCGATCGGCTTTCATTCGATGCCCCTAACGATCGTCGCCATGATCGTCGCCGGTTGCGGTTTCGGCGCGCTGCTGGGCGCTCCCACGCGGTTCATCGTCACCAACGAGACCGACGAGCGAACGCGAGCGACCGCGGTTGGCTTGCTCAGTCAGGCACTTATTGCAGGACAGATTCTCGGCGGCTCGCTTGCGGGCGGTGTCATCGGGATGGCGCAGAGCGAGCTCGCAGGATACCGTAATGCATACCTCGCGTTTGCCGGCCTCGCGCTCTTCGCCCTTATTCTTACCGCCACACTCAAATCGCGCAACGCCGAACGCAGGTCGCCCATCGAGGAAGCAGCGTAACGCCTGAGCCCGTCGAAGGGCACGGGATGGCATCGCACGTCGTCACAAATCAGCCTCCTCCGCTCGCTTCATACGATCTCTTTTCCACCGACCGCGCGCTTAGTGACGGCGTAACGCGCGAAGCGCCGGGTTGCGATCGCAGCGAACTCATCGAACTGGGGACCTTGGCGGGAAACCCCGACGTCATTCAACTCGGTTTTGATGCCAATACAAACGAGCCCGAGCTCCATACGCACGACCGCTTCGGACATCGCATCGATGAAGTGCGCTTTCATCCGTCGTGGCACGTCTTGATGTCGACCGCCGCCCGTCATGGGCTGCACGCGGCGCCCTGGCTCGACGAGGTTGCGCACGCACACGTCCGGCGAGCGGCAAAATTTTACGTGTGGTCGCAAGTCGAGGCCGGACACGGATGCCCGATCTCGATGACGTACGCCGTCATTCCCGCGCTGCGAAACGCTCCGGCGCTAGCGTCGAAGTGGGAAGCGAAGTTCGGTGCCCGTCGTTACGATCCGCGCCTGCTGCCGATCGGCGAGAAATCTAGCGCCATCTGCGGAATGGCCATGACCGAGAAGCAAGGCGGGAGTGACGTGCGCGCCAACCAAACGCGCGCCACTCGAACGGACGAAGACGGTCAATACCGCCTCGTAGGTCATAAATGGTTTTGCTCGGCGCCCATGAGCGACGCGTTTCTCGTGCTCGCCCAGGCCGACGGCGGTCTGTCGTGTTTCCTCACGCCTCGCGTGCTCGATGACGGTTCGCGTAATCCATTTTTCATCGCACGCCTGAAAGACAAACTCGGCAATCGCAGCAACGCCTCAGCCGAAATCGAGTTCGACGGTACGCTGGCGTGGATCATCGGCGAGCCGGGGCGGGGCGTGCAGACGATCGTGGAGATGGTGAATCAGACGCGCCTCGACTGCATCATCGGCTCGGCCGCGCTCATGCGGCAAGCGGTGGCGCAGGCCATCCACCACGCCACCTACCGGCGCACCTTCGGGAAACCGCTCGTCGACCACGTGCTCATGCAAAACGTTCTTGCCGATTTGGCGCTCGAATCCGAAGCCGCGACGACCCTTTTTCTACGCTTGGCTCGCGCCGTCGACGACGCACCAACCAACCCGCACGCCGCCGCGCTCAAACGAATCGGCACGGCGATCGGCAAATATTACGTTTGCAAGCGTGCCTCATCCGTTGCAGCCGAAGCGCTCGAGTGTTTGGGCGGAAACGGGTATGTGGAAGAATCGATGATGCCGCGCTTGTATCGCGAAGCGCCGCTGAACTCGATCTGGGAAGGTTCGGGCAACATCAATGCCCTCGACATTTTGCGCATCCTTCAGAAACAACCGGAGGCCGTCGAGGCGCTGCGCGTGGAGTTGATGCCCGCTCTCGAGGACCGGCGCATCGCCGCCGCCGTGCACGCGCTGGAACGCGATCTCCAAGCCGCGGAGCTGGAGTGGCGCGCACGATCGCTCGTCGAGCGCATGGCACTCCTATGGCAAGCGTCGCTCTTGTTGCAGCACGCCCCCAACTACGTGAGCGACGGGTTCATCGCCAGCCGGATCGTCGGCGAGGCGACCCATACCTTCGGCACGCTGCCCATCAAGACGGCCTTGCGCGGCATCGTGGATCGCGCCGCGCCGGCGGCATGAAGTTCCGGCAGCTCGACCGCCGCACCAGACAACTCGCACAACGTCCGTGGACGAAGCGCGAACGCGAGGTCGTGTGGCGCGGGCTGACCGGCCGCATGAGCATCGCGATCGAACCGCTGCTAGGCGTCTTTTTCATGCTGTTTCTCACGTTCGGAATCGTCTATCGTTCGCAGCACGTTCCGGCCGACCGCGATCTTATCAAGATCGCGTGGATTTTCGGAATTGGAGCGATCGCCTTCGGCGGCTATTTCGTCGCCGTCCTTGTCGCGCCGTTTCGCGCCTATCTGCAGACCTTTAAGCCGATTTACGTCGTCGATGGATACGTACGCTACCGCGAGCCCGATGCGGCTTCGGAAAGCGACGGCACCGGTTACGTTGCAACACTCTTCGAGGACCGTTCGATGGCGTGCGAATGGGAGTGCTTCGGCGACAAGGCGCTGCCGAATCGCACGATCCCGGCGCTCGTTGAATTTTCGGCGTACGCCGGGATCCACAGAATAGATGGAAGGTCGACGGGACTCTTACCCGACGACCTTCCGGTGCTCGCTATCGGTATCGCCCCTCGAAAGGGGCCCCATCCGGACTAGTGGTTATTCGGCATGCTGCCGAGCGGCATGCGCATGGATTCCGGCGCCGGCCACACGTGGTTGTATCCGGCGTAGTAGATCGACAGCCCGCCCATCGTAAATATCCCGACGAGACCCGTGACCAAAACGATAAGCGCCGGCAATCCGATGCCTTTCGAATGCGGGATGCGCGTGAAGTCGAGGCGCTCGTGATCTTGCGTAATCATGTCAGGCCGCTTTCGGGAAGTTGCCGAGTACGTTAGCGCCTGCCAGAATCGCAACGATCGCACCGATGCACAGCAGCGCAAGCATGAGTTTGAAGACGTTGTTGTCGGCGCCGGTCGAATGCCAGTCGTTCTTCAGCGCGATCGCCGAAACGATCGCAACGATGATTCCGCCGACGATGGCGATCGAGCGTTCGAGCGTGGGTGCGTCTATATGCATGCCGTTTCGTCTTCCTTAGATGAGATAGAAAATCGAGAAGAGAGCGACCCAGATCACGTCGACGAAATGCCAGTACAGCGTTCCGGCCGTCAATCCGAAGTATTTATCCTTGGTGTAGACGCCGTGCACCGACTGAAGCAGCAAGATCGTCAGGTACAACACGCCGACCGAAACGTGGAAGCCGTGCATGCCGGTGAGCGTGAAGAACGACGCACCGAAGATCCCGCTGCCGCTCCACGTCACGTGGTCGCGGACGATCAGGTTGGTGTATTCGTAGGCTTGGCCCCCGAGGAACATCGCACCGAGCACGATCGTCGCGATCATGAAGAACGCGTAACGATTGAACTTGTTCTCTTTCCAATATTCGAGCGCGTAATGCATCGTGGCGCCCGACCCGAACAGAATGACCGAGTTGAGCGACGCAAACGCGACGTCGAGCCGGCTGATGCCCGGCGGCGGCCACCCCTGGCCGCTGCTGCGCATATAGAGATACGCGAAGATGAACGACGAGAAGAGCACGCAGTCGGAGATCAGGAACAGCAGAAATCCCTGAAGGCGCAGCGATCGAGTGTCGGCGTAGAGTTGATCGACGCCGCCGTGCTCGTCCGCCGCTCCGTGCGGCATCGTGGCAACTGCCATTAGTGAGCTCCTACGCTGACGGGAGAGTCGGTGAGTTCCTCTTCGAGTCCCTTGTATGGAAGTGGCTGACTGAAATCGTACGGCAACCCATACACGGTCGGTATGTGCTTGAAGTTGTAATAGTGCGGCGGCGATGGAATCTGCCAGTCGAGCGTGCGGCCGCCCCACGGATTCGGTCCGGATTTCTTGCCGTTGCGAAGACTCCACAGCACGTTAATGAAGAACACCAGGATGCCGAGCGTCATGATGTACGAGCCGTAGGTCGAAATCTGATTGACCGACTGGAACTGGGGATCGTACACCGGAACGCGGCGCGGCATGCCCATCGTTCCCAGCCAATGTTGCGGCAAGAACGTGATGTTGAAGCCCACGAAGAAGAGCCAAAAGTGGACCTTTCCGAGCGTCTCGTTCATGAGCCGTCCGGACATCTTCGGGAAGTAGAAGTACATTCCGGCGAAGATCCCCATGAGCGAACCGCCCACGAGCACGTAGTGGAAGTGCGCGACGATAAAGTACGTGCCGTGTACGTGGAGATCGAAGGGCACCGCGGCGAGGAAGATGCCCGTGATGCCGCCGAGCGTGAAAAGCGCCACGAAGCCGACGGCAAACATCATCGACGTCGTGAAGTGGATCTTGCCGCCCCA
>Ga0181525_10002821_pt1 | contig 13985 bp, 15 predicted proteins | sample PEATcosm2014_Bin_48_FD_121100 | JGI IMG/M metagenome (GOLD analysis project Ga0181525, IMG submission 121100) | Peatland microbial communities from MTU Mesocosm Facility, Houghton, MI, USA - PEATcosm2014_Bin06_10_metaG | ecosystem: Environmental > Terrestrial > Soil > Wetlands > Peat | place...
CCGGCTGCTGGGAATAATGTCACGGACGGTGGAGGGCGAATTACCCCTCCCTCCAAATAACCCTGAACTTAAATTGCGGATCCAACGGCGCGTCCGTTGGCGGGGGTCCAGGGGGCAGAGCCCCCTGGCCTTACTTCCTTAAAACCGCCCGCATCAATCTCTCGAATTCCTGCACCGTCAGTGTTTCGGCGCGGCGTTGGGGGTCGATGGCGGCGGCGTTGAGGAGGGTTTCGCCGCCGAGGGGGCGCAGGGCGCCTCGGAGCATTTTGCGGCGTTGGCCGAAGGCGGCGGCGGTCAGGCGTTCCATGGTCTGGAATTCGGTTTTGGTGGGTTGGGTGGGTTTGGGGACCAGGCGGATGAGGGCGGAGTCGACCTTTGGGGGCGGGGTGAAGGCGTCTGCGGGGATTTGCATCATGATGCTGACGTCGCAGAGCCACTGGGCGAGAACGGAGATGCGGCCATAGGCGGCGGTATTGGGCTCGGCGCAGATGCGTTGGGCGACTTCGAGCTGGAACATGAGGGTGAGGGAGGCGAATTCGGCGGCCTGGGCGAGCCAGTTGATGAGCAGCAGCGTGCCGATATTGTAGGGCAGGTTGGCGACGATGGCGCGCGGGGCGGGGACGAGGGCGGGCAGGTCGGTTTTCAGGGCGTCGGCGTGCAGGATGGTGAGGCGGCTGGGCGCGGTGGCGGCGAGGGCCTGGATGGCGGCGACGGCGCGCGGGTCGTATTCGATGGCGGTGACGTGGGCGGCGGGGCTGGCCAGGAGCGCGCGGGTCAGGCCGCCGGGGCCGGGGCCGACTTCAATGACGTTCAGCCCGGCGAGGGGCTCGGCCTGGCGGACGAGGGCGGAAAGCAGGTTGGGGTCGAGCAAAAAATGCTGGCCGAGGGATTTGTCGGGCTTGAGGCCGAAGCTATGGATAACCTCACGCAGGGGGGGGAGTGAAAAAACATCCGTCATGGTGCTTGTTAGCGTAAGGCGCGGCGTGGCAACAGTACGCTTGTGAAAACGTCCGGGCAAAGACCTGTTTTGGCGATTGGCGCATGGCTTTTGCGTGTGCCGCTGATGGTGCGCGCGCTGGTGCGGGTGGATGAGGTTTGGCTGGCGGGGTTGTCTGCCGTGGTGGGCGTGGCCGGCGGGCTGGGGGTGGTGGTGATTAATGCCGTCACCCTGCTGATGCACCAGCGGCTGTTTGCGCTGGCGCCGGGGGTGCTGCTTTCAGAATCGGTGAGTTTGGACCCGGTGCGGGCGTTTGGTGTGCCGGTGCTGGGCGGCGCGGTGCTGGGCGTGAGCATGTGGGCGCTGGCGCGGCTGCGGCCGCATAATCTGGTGGACCCGGTGGAGGCCAACGCGCTGTATGGCGGGCGGCTCTCGCTGTGGGATAGTTTGATTGTGTCGGCGCAGACGGCCTGGTCCAACGGCGTGGGCGCCTCGGTGGGCATGGAGGCGGGGTATGCGCAGTTTGGCGCGGGCGTGGCCTCCTGGCTGGGGCAGAAGTTTAAGCTGCGGCGGGGCGATTTACGGGTGCTGGTGGGCGCCGGGACGGCGGCGGCGATTGGCGGCGCGTTTAACGCCCCGCTCTGCGGCGCGTTTTACGGCATTGAGCTGATTATCGGGACGTATTCCATTACCACCCTGCCCTTTGTGGTGATTGCCGCCTTGGCGGGGACGCTGACGGTGCAGGCGCTGGGCGGGGCGAGTGCGCCGTTACTGGTGGTGTTGCCCGCCATGGTGCCGGGCAGCGCGTATGTGCTGGTGCTGGTGCTGGGCGTGGCCTGCGGGCTGGCCGGGATTGCCGTGATGCGCGGGGTGACGATGATCGAGGCCGGGTTCCGGCGCTCAGGCATTCCGATTTGGGCGAGGCCGGTGCTGGGGGGCGCGGTGGTGGGGGTGCTGGGGTGCATTACGCCCAAGGCGATGTCCTCGGGACATTCGGCGCTGCATGCCGATATCAGCGTGGTGTATCCGGTACTGCTGCTGCTGGGGTTTTTCCTGATCAAGGCGGTGGCTTCGGCGTTTTCCATTGGCTCGGGGTTTCGCGGCGGGTTGTTTTTCGCCTCGCTGTTTTTGGGGGCGCTGTTTGGCAAGGCGTTCGCGGGGCTGGCCGGGGCGGTGCCGTTTATCGCGCATATGCCGGCGGGGTTTTACGCCGTGGTGGGGATGAGCGCGTTGGCCACCGCGATTGTCGGCGGGCCGATGACCATGACGTTTCTGGCGCTGGAGAGCACGCGCAATTTTGATGTGACTGTGGCGGTACTCGCGGCTTCGATTACCGCGGCGATTACGGTGCGCCGGTTGTTTGGATATTCCTTCGCCACCTGGCGGTTTCATCTGCGCGGGGCGCAGATCCGCAGCGCCGTGGATATTGGCTGGGTGCAGGCGCTGACCGTGGCGCGGATGATGCGCCCGGCAAGTTTTGTGGTGCAGAACAATATGGGTCTGACGGATTTCCGCGAGGAAGTGCCGCTGGGGGCGACGCAGCGGGTGATCGTGACGGATGGGCAAGGGCGTTATGTGGGGCTCGTCTATCCACCCGAGGCATTTGCCGGGAGCGGCGAGGGGCGCGCGGTGCAGGATATACTGCATTCCGAAACGTATTTTCTGCAACCGGAGATGACGGTGAAAGAGGCGCTGGAGGTGTTCGAGTCGGCGCAGGCGGATGCGCTGGCGGTGGTGGACGGTAAACAGAGCCGAAATGTAGTGGGATTGCTGACGGAACAGTATGCGCTGCGCCGGTATACCGAAGAACTCGACCGGCGCAGGCGGGAACTTTCCGGCGAGTAAGGTGCCGGTCAGGGCGCAAAAATGGTAAAAATGCTGTGAGTGCGTTGAGCGTGACGGGGTGTGGCCGTTTGACAAACGGAAAATTCCGCCCGCGTGCCGGTGTGGCGCCGGGTGAGCTGGGGAAAATGGCGCTTTTGGCTGGTTTTTACAGCTTCAGCGTGCAGGGGGCGGCCGAGATGACCAGAGGCTTAGACCTCGGGTAATATCTATAAGGCAATTTCGTGACCGAAAACGCGAAAGAAGCGCCTAATTTTAGAGAGCGCCGCCAAAAAACAAAGCAAAAACAGCTTTAAAAGGCGTCAATCGACGCAGTTTGTGTAAAATAAAAAACAAAAAACGAAATATTAAGGTTCTTGGAAAAATACGATATGGATTTCGTGGCGGCTTGTACATCTTTTATCTTGATTCTATCGCACTGCACCGTTAGGTAATTTATTAATTGCTGTTTATTGGGGTTTGGTGATGAGTGCATCTTTGACGGTTAGCGGCGGTTGGAACGGCCAAAACGGTCTGATTACGGTGCCGTCTTCCACGGTCTGGGGGGGTGCAACCACAGCGGGCAGCATTAACTACGTGCTGCAGCAGTACCTGAATACGCTCAATACCAGCATCACCGGCGGTTCGGTCGGCTTCGAGAATAATGACGTTGGCGGCGGGAGTGATTTTAGTGTTCCCGGGACCGTTACGGGTGCCGGGGGTTACGGCCTGTATGAAATCACCAACACCGACAACAACGGTAACGTTAATGGCTCCACCCTTAACGGATCCTACACGGTTCCGGGCGATGCCGCCGAGTTTATTGCGCAGGCGCCGGGCAATTATAGCGTTACCGGAAACACGGCTGCGGATCTTGTCTTTTTGGGCGCCGGCGCCACCACGGTGGACTATTACGTAACCAACCCGGATGCCGGCTCGATTTACGCCGCAGGCAATGATTCGATCACGCTGTTCTCCACCGCCGTGCCGAATAAAATCCCGAGCTACAATGTTGGCGTCCCCAATGCCGAGACGATTTACGGGGCCGGAAACGACAGCATCAATCTCTACGGCCAGGGCCAGGATGTCGTGTCGCTTTACGGCACCGGCACGGACGTGTTGCAGATTCAGGATGCCCAGGCCACGGTGTATGCTTCCGGCGGCGCAACGGCTAATATTTACTGGGCCAACTGGGTTTCCGGCGGCACGCTGGACTTCATCAATAATTCGACCGTTGCGGCGTTTATCCAAATCCCGGTCTTCAAGGTCCACGAGACCGTCAACGGCACCGCAACCAGCTACGAGGCGGCAGCGACCAACCATGTGACCGCTTATGGCGGCGTGGGCGGCGGCTTCCTGATCGGCGGCGGCGGCGGCAATAACCTGCTCGTCGGCGGCTCCGGCATGGTGACCTTGATGGGCGGCGGTAACGGTGACTCGCTGTACGCAGCCGGAAACGGCGCTGGCGCAAACGGGTCCGGGAACGTCTTCTTCGCGGGTTCGGGCGCCGAAACCATGATGGCCTCCTACACCACGGGCGGCAACATGTTCCAGGCGGGCTTGAACTATCCCGGCCTCGGCGAACCTGCGGCCAATGGTGTTATTTCCACCGATGGTTCGGGCGTTCAGGGTATTCTGCTCGGTAACTCCGATGGCGAGACCATCTATGGCTCGACGGTTTCCACCGCAACGAACGACTACTACATCGTGGGCGACTCGACGGCTGGCGGCGGTATCTTCGACATCTTCAATTTCGCCGATCATTCAACCATCGAACTACAGAACAGCAATCTGACCGGTGCGGGTGATGCGTCGGTGGTGGGCATTAAGGCCGATCTGTTCCAGGCGGGCGTCACCGATGTCGGGTTGAGCGATGGTACGCTGATCAAGCTTCAGGGCGTAACCACGAGCCTGGTGGCCACCTCGGTCAATGGCGGCGTTACGGTGATTTACTACAAGTAAGCGGCACGCTCTGCAGCTGTGGAAAAACCTGCGATGCTCCGGCATCGCAGGTTTTTTTGTGCGGGTTAGAGGGGTTGCCTTTAGAAGCAGTTCTTTTTTGCAAAAAAGCGCTGCTTCCTTCCCTTCAATCCGCCTAAAATATTCTCGCTTCGCGCTAACCGGCGGGGGTGAAATTCAGCGCGACGCCGTTAATGCAGTAGCGCAGGCCGGTGGGGGCGGGGCCGTCTTCAAACACATGGCCGAGATGGCCGCCGCAGCGGCTGCAATGCGCTTCGATGCGGATCATGCCGTGGCTGCGGTCCACATTCGTGGCGATGGCGCCTTCCACCGGGTCGTTGAAGCTGGGCCAGCCGGTGCGGCTGTCGAACTTGGTGCCGGAGATGAACAGGGTCTGGCCGCAACCGGCGCAGGCGAAGCTGCCGGCGCGTTTCTCGTGATTCAGCGCGCAACTGCCGGGGCGCTCGGTGCCGTGACCGCGCAGGATCTCATATTGTTCGGGCGTGAGCAGCGCGCGCCATTCCTCCTCCGTATGGCTGACGGGGTAGGTGGTCTCGGCGGTAGCGCTCATGGCAAGTCTCCTGCAAGGTTAACCCGCCGGCGATGGGTGAATATCGCCGGCTTAAGGCTTATATAGGGGGCTGACGTGCAGACCCAAGTGACAAGTTGGAGGGGATTTTAATGCCAGGATCACGCCGTGGACGCAATCGATGGTTGTGGGTGGGCTTCGCCGCCGTCGCGCTGGTGTTTTCCGCGCGGCCGGGGGCGGCGGCCAACGTGCCCGCGCCGGTTTTTGATCCGCCGGAGCATGCGGCGAGCGAGACCGCGACGCTATCGGGCGGGTGCTTTTGGGGCATGCAGGGGGTTTATGAGCATGTGAAAGGCGTCACGCGCGTTTATGCCGGATATACCGGCGGCGCCGCGGACACGGCGCAGTATGAAACCGTGAGCACGGGGACGACGGGACATGCGGAGTCCGTGCAGATTACGTTTAATCCGCAGGTGATTTCCTACGGCAAGATTTTGCAGATTTATTTCGCCGTGGCGGCGGACCCGACCGAGCTGAATTATCAGGGGCCGGATAGCGGCACGCAGTATCGCTCAGAGATATGGGTGGGCTCGCCGGAGCAGACGCAGGTTGCCGACGCGTATATCGCCCAGCTGACGAAGGCGCAGGTGTTTGGTGCGCCGATTGTGGTGCGGGTGGATCCGGCTCAGCCGTTTTATCAGGCCGAGACGTATCATCAGGACTTTTTGGTTCTGCACCCGGACTATCCGTATATCGTGTTTAACGATCTACCGAAGGTGCAGAACCTGAAGGCGATGTTCCCGGCGAACTATCAGGCGAACGCGGTGACGGTGTTCGCCGGGGACTGAGTTAGGCGGCGGCCGAGTCGATTTTATGGGCGGTCACCGTGCGGGTGCCGAGCGCGCGCCAGCGCTCCAGGGTAGCTTCGCGAGCCGGCTTGCCGTCGCTCAAGGAAGCGGCAATCAGGCGGTCGATTACGGCGTGGCGAAGGTCAGCTTCGGTCTTCAGCATGTTGGCAGGCATCGTCGGGCTCCAAGGTCCAAAAGTTATGGATCAACTGTCCATGACCAGAGAAATGACAGGCGACAAAGGCAGGAATAAGGCGAGTTCAGCACGATATTGTGACAGTTTGCGGAAGCATGTTCACATTAATTGTGGCAAAAAAGACAGAATCAACCTGTCATAATTTTCATCAGGCGCTATAAGGGAAAAAGACACCGATTTTTTCGAGAAACGCATGGCGCAGCACGTAGTTTTCCAAATGGCAGGGGCGGTTTTAGCGCTGCTCAGTCTTGCCGCCTGCGCGGTGTCTCCGGGTGGAACTGCCCAAACAAGCGCCACCGCGCCGCAATTGGACGCTCAGAACCTGGTGGGCTCGACCCCTGCGGTGCTTAATGCGGCATTCGGCCAGCCGGCGCTGCTGCGGGTGGACGGCACGGCGCAGGTCTGGCTGTATCATTCCTCGGTTTGCGGGTTGAATTTGATCCTGTACCCGGACGCGTCCGGCACGCCCCGCGTGGCGGCGGCGGTGCCGGATAATGGCGACGCGGCGAGCTGCACGGAAAGCCTGCAACGCGGCGGGCTGACGACGGACGCGGCGGCGGAGCATCCTGACGCGCTGTAGCAAGCTGTGGTAACACGCCTCGAAACTTGATTTGAGGATGACATGGCTGGCTTAAAAATCGCCGTTCAGATGGACCCGATGCACAGCATCGATATTCAGGGAGACTCGACCTTTGCGCTGATGCTCGAAGCGCAGACGCGCGGGCATTCGCTCTGGCATTATGAAGTGCAGCATATGTGGCTGGATGGCGCCACGCTGAAGGCGCGGGTGCAGCCGGTGACGGTGCAGAATGTGGCCGGGGCGCATTATGAGTTTGGCCACACCAAGACGGTGAACCTGGCCGAGATGGATGTGGTGCTGATGCGCCAGGACCCGCCCTTCGACATGGCATATATTACCGCGACGCATCTGCTGGAGCATATCCACCCGAAAACGCTGGTGGTGAATAACCCGGCGGCGGTGCGCAATGCACCGGAGAAATTGCTGGTGATGCATTTCCCGGAACTGATGCCGCCCACGATGATTTCACGGGATCGTGGCGCGATCAAAGAGTTTCGTAAGCTGCACGAGGATATCATCGTCAAGCCGCTATATGGCAATGGCGGGATCGGGGTGTTTCGCATGAAGCCGGATGATGAAAATCTGGGCTCGCTGCTGGATATGTTCTTTGCCGCCTCACGCGAGCCGCTGATGATCCAGCGCTATGAGCCGGCAGTGCGCGCGGGCGACAAGCGCATTATCCTGGTGGATGGCGTGGCCGTGGGCGCGGTGAACCGGGTGCCCGCCGAGGGGGATAATCGCTCCAACATGCATGTCGGCGGCCGGCCGGAGAAGTCCGTGCTGACGGCGCGCGAGCAGGAGATTTGCGACCGCATTGGGCCGACCCTGAAGCGTGAGGGGCTGCTGTTTACCGGAATTGACGTGATCGGCGATTACTTGACGGAGATTAACGTGACCTCGCCCACCGGCATCCAGCAGATTGCGCGCTTTGATGGCACGAATATCGCCGGGATGATCTGGGATAAGATTGAGCAGAACAAAGGAAGCAGCGCTTTTTAAAAAAAGCGCGCAAAAACTTTTATGAAACTGGGCCATGGGGCGTGCCACCGCCCCAGGCCCAATTTAACAAAAGTTTTTTGGTTCTTTTTTTCAAAAAAGAACTACTTCCTTAGCCTAACTTAAGGAGTGTCGACCATGCAGCTGACCCGCCGCCAATTTATTGTCACCACCGCGGCGCTGAGTGCCGGCACGGCGCTGCCCGCGTTGGCGGATGCACCCGCGCTGGGCTTCGTGCTGGTGGGCGACTGGGGCCGCAACGGCGCGGATGAGCAGACCCAGGTGGCGGCGCAGATGGGGCGCACGGCGGCGGCGATGGGCAGCCGGTTCACGGTTTCCGTTGGCGATAATTTTTATGAGAACGGCGTGACCAGCGTGGAGGACCCGCAATGGGAGAGCTCGTTCGAGCAGGTTTATACCGCGCCCGCGCTGCAGACGCCGTGGAAGGTGGTTCTGGGCAACCATGATTATCGCGGGAATGTTCAGGCGCAGATTGATTATAGCGCGCACAGTGCGCGGTGGCAGATGCCGGCACGGTATTTTAACGAAGTGACGGCGCTGCCGGGCGGCGGGACGATGGAGATTTTTTATCTCGATACGTCGCCGTTCATTCGCAAATATCTTGGCTCCTCCGTGAAGATTGAGGGGCAGGATACGCAGGCGCAGTTGGACTGGCTGGATAAGCGGCTGGGCGAGTCGACAGCGGAATGGAAAATCGTGATTGGCCATCATCCGGTTTATTCCTCGGTCGATCCGGCGGATGGCGCGGACCATGACCAGCCGGATTTGATTGCGCGGCTAAATCCGCTGCTGATGAAACATGAAGTGCCGATCTACATCTGTGGGCATGACCATTGTTTGCAGGCGTTGCAGGTGGATGGCGTGACGCATGTGGTGACGGGGGCGGGCTCCCAGACCTATACGCCGCTGGGCACGGTGCGGGGCGGGTTCGCTTCGGGCGCGCACGGGTTCATGGCAGTGCAGGTGAACGCAGAAACGTTGCAGTATGCGCTGGTGGATATGACGGGGAAGACGCTGTTTTCTCAGGTGATTACGCGGGGGTAACGGCGCCCTCACCCGGGCGATTTGTCTCGGGTAAGCATTAAGATTTTGTTACCTATAGACGTGTAACCCAGTCAACGGAATTTCCGGACTGGGTTTTCGCGCTGAAAAATTTTGACCATTTTTGATTGTTTTAGGAATTGCCTAGCCTTTTTGGCACAACTTAAGAGCGACTCGTGGGTTTGCCGGGGAAAGTGGCCGGTATTTGTGTACGAGTGGTAAAGATGCAGGTGGAATGGGCATTTTGATCAAGCAGATGTGACGGCCTCAGTGCGCATGCGCGCTTTTCCGAGCGGGCGGTTTGCGTTAGATCAAATGTTTGGTCCAGTCTGCCTTAGCGGTGGTCTGGCATAATTTGTCGCGTGCCGCGTTGTACGGGGCGGCTCGGGGTTTTTAAAATGTCGCAGAGCTACACGTTTACTTATACGTTTACCGACCCTTCCGGCCTGGCCGACACTATTACCCTTACGACCAGCACGGTTGCTGCCGATTTTGGGTATGGGCCGAGCTATGCGGTGACCGCGATCAGCGGCACGGTCGATGGCCAGGCGGTGACGGGAGAGCTTGGGAATGCCGGCGCGGTGCAGACCAGCACCTCATCGAACGGGTATTATACGACCTATGACAATGCCATCTTCCTGGGCTCCGGGGGGTATGGCGGCAATGTGGCCGGGATTGACGTGTATGGGCTGGAGTTCTCGGCCGGCGGCATCGAATATAATTTGTTTGACGAACAGAACGGGACGCTTCAGCTTTTCCCGCTGGGCAGCGTGCCGAGTACGCCGACGCAGACGGTGACGAACATCACGACCGACGCGCCATGTTTTTGCGCGGGCACGCTGATCCGCACGCCCGACGGCGAGGTGGCGGTCGAAACGCTGAAAATGGGCGATCGGGTGCTCACCCTGGAGGGGCAGGCGGTTGCCGTGCGCTGGGTCGGCGTGCGCCATATCGCCCGGCGCTTTGGCGACCCGATGCGCGTGCTGCCCGTTCGCATCCAGGCCGGGGCGCTGGGCGAGAACAGCCCGGTGCGTGACCTGCGGGTGTCCCCGGACCACGCCATGTTCCTCGGCGGCGTGCTGGTGCAGGCGGGCGCACTGGTGAATGGCGGGAATATCACCCGGGAGCGCAATATGCCGGAAATCTTCACGTATTTTCACGTGGAAGTGGCCGAGCATTGCCTGATCTGGGCGGAAGGTGCGGCGACGGAGACCTTTGTGGATAACGTGGACCGCATGGGATTCGATAACTGGGCGGAGTTTGAAGCGCTCTACGGGCACGAGGCGCCGATTGCCGAATTGCCGTACCCAAGGGCGAAGTCGGCGCGGCAAGTGCCGTTGGCGCTGCGCCGGTTTTTGGCGGGGCGGGATGTTGCCCTGCGGGCTTGAGGGGTAGAAAGCGGTTCTTTTTTGAAAAAAGAACCCAAAAACTTCTATTCATCGTGGGCGTTGGCCGCGCCAAAACCCACGATGAATAAGCGTTTTTTGCGCGCTTCTACTTCCCTGCCCTACTCGCCCGCGACGAAGCGTTCCAGCCAGTGGATGGTGTAATCGCCCGAGATAAATTGCGGGTCCTGCAGGATGCGTTCATGCAGCGGGATGGTGGTTTTGATCCCCGTGATGACGAATTCGCGCAGTGCGCGGCGCATGCGGGCGATCGCTTCTTCGCGGGTTTTGCCGTACGAGATCAGCTTGGCGATCAGGCTGTCGTAATGCGGCGGCACGCGGTAACCGGCGTAGAGCGCCGAGTCGACGCGGATGCCCAGGCCGCCCGGCGGGTGGTAGACCACCACCGTGCCGGGTGAGGGCGCGAAGGTTTCGGGGTCTTCGGCGGTGATGCGGCACTCGATGGCGTGGCCGGAGAGGTGCACGTCCGCCTGGGTGTAGCCGAGCTTCTCCCCAGCGGCGATGCGCAGCTGTTCACGCACCAGGTCGATGCCCGAGATGGCTTCGGAGACCGGGTGTTCGACCTGCAGGCGGGTGTTCATTTCGATGAAGGAGAACTGCTCGTCCTGGTAGAGGAATTCCAGCGTCCCGGCGTTGCGGTAGCCGATTTTTTTCAGCGCCGCCGTCACGGTAGCGCCAAGGGCTTCGCGCTGGGCCGGGGTGATGGCGGGGGAGCCAGCTTCTTCCAGCACCTTCTGGTGGCGGCGCTGGAGCGAGCAGTCACGCTCGCCGATATGGACGACCTCGCCGTAATTATCGGCCATGATCTGCAGCTCGATATGGCGCGGCTTGTCGAGGTATTTTTCCATGTAGACGGCATTGTTGCCAAAGGCGGCGCCGGCTTCGGCGCGGGCCTCGCGGAAGGCGGCTTCCAGCTCTCCGGCGTTCTGCGCCACCTTCATGCCGCGCCCGCCGCCGCCCGCGGCAGCCTTGATGAGCACGGGGTATTTGATTTTATCCGCCACCGCGCGGGCTTCTTCCAGCGTCTCCAGCTCGCCGGGGGAGCCCGGGACCAGGGGGACGCCGAGTTCGTCCATGGTGGTCTTGGCGGTGATCTTGTCGCCCATCATGCGGATATGCGTCGGCGACGGGCCGATGAACACGAGGTTATGCGCCTCGACCATTTCCGCGAAGTCGGCGTTTTCCGAGAGGAAGCCATAACCCGGATGGATGGCCTCGGCCCCGGTAATCAGGGCCGCAGACAAAATCGCGGGCATGTTCAGGTACGAATCGCGCGCCGAGGGCGGGCCGATGCACACGCTCTCATCGGCCAGGCGGACATGCATGGCGTCCGAATCGGCGGTGGAGTGGACGGCCACCGTGGCGATGCCGAGTTCCCGGCATGCGCGCTGGATCCGCAGGGCGATTTCGCCGCGATTGGCGATGAGAATTTTTTTGAACATGTTATTCGACGATCAGCAGGGGCTCGTCGAATTCAACCGGGGAACCGGAGGAGACCAGGATCTGCTTCACCGTGCCGGAGCGCGGGGCCTTGATCTGGTTGAAGGTTTTCATCGCCTCGATGAGCAGCAGCGTGGCGCCGGCTTCAACGGTCTGGCCGATGGTGACGTACGGCGCGGAGCCGGGTTCGGCGGAGAGGTAGGCAACGCCGACCATCGGGCTCTTCACCGCGCCGGGGTGCTTGGCGGGGTCCGCCACGGTGGGGGCGGCGGGCGCGGCGGCGGGGGCGGCGGGCGCCGGGTGCGCGGCATGGGCGGCGTGCACCGGGGCCGGGGCGGCGTAAGTCACCGGGGCCAGGGTGGCGCGGGCGAGGCGGACCTTGCGGTCGCCCTCTTCCAGTTCAATTTCGGACAGGCCGGTGGCGTCAAGCAATTCGGCAAGTTCACGCAGGGCTTTGGGGTCAAATGAGAGGCTCATTGGTCTTCTTCCAGAATGTCCGAGAGGGCGATGAGAGCGAGCCTATAGCCCGCAAAACCGAGGCCGCAAATCACCCCATCGGCGGCGTGCGACACATAAGAGTGATGACGGAAAGATTCACGCTTGTGAATGTTGGATAAATGCACCTCGATCACCGGAATATCGAGGGTGGCGATGGCGTCCATCAGCGCGATGGAGGTGTGCGAATAGCCCGCCGGATTAATAATGAGCCCGGCGGCGCGGTTGCGCGCCTCCTGCACCCAGGAGATCAGCTCGCCCTCCAGGTTGCTCTGGCGGAAGTCGATGGCGATGCCCAAACCCTCGGCGGTTTCCGCACAGAGGGTTTCCAGCTCGTCGAGCGTGCCGGTGCCATACACTTCCGGCTCACGTTGGCCGAGGAGATTGAGGTTGGGTCCGTTGAGGACCAGGATTAACGGAGATGCCATGAACGATCCGGTAGCACAGCGGAAACGATCTCGCCAATGCACCCCCACACGGACGGCCTTGCGGGGCGGGGCGGACGGCCCGATAATGTGGCCATGAACAGCATCACAGAACGGCTCCGCCTGCGCGTGAACGGCGAGGCCATGGACATCGAAGCAGGGCAGACGCTGGCCGGGCTGATCACCCAGCTCGGGCTGGATACGCGCAAGGTGGCGGTCGAACGTAACCGCGAAATCGTGCCGCGCTCCACCTACGGCGCGGTGGTGCTGACGGCGCGCGATGAGATTGAAATCGTGCATTTTATCGGCGGAGGCTAGGAGTATGGACGCGATGACGGACGCCGATGACGGCTGGGTGGTGGCAGGACATAAATTCGCCTCGCGCCTGGTGGTGGGGACCGGCAAATATAAAGACCTGCCCACCACAGCGGCGGCCATCGAAGCCTCGGGCGCCGAAATGGTCACCGTCGCGGTGCGCCGGGTGAACCTCTCCGACCCCAATGCGCCCATGCTCCAGGACTTCGTCAGCCCCAAGCGTTACACTTATTTACCCAACACCGCCGGATGCTTCACCGCCGACGAAGCCGTGCGCACGCTGCGCCTCGCCCGCGAAGCCGGCGGCTGGAACCTGGTCAAACTCGAAGTCCTCGGCCCGCCGCCAACCCTCTACCCCGACATGCAAGGCACATTCGAGGCCGCCGCCGCCCTCATCGCCGACGGCTTCCAGGTCATGGTCTACTGCTCCGACGACCCCATCGCCGCTAAACGCCTCGAAGAAATGGGCTGCGTCGCCATCATGCCGCTGGGCGCCCCCATCGGCTCCGGCCTGGGCGTGCAAAACCCCCTCATGATCCGCATGATTATCGAAAACGCCAAAGTCCCAGTCCTCGTCGACGCCGGAGTCGGCACCGCCTACGACGCAACCTTCGCCATGGAACTCGGCTGCGACGCCGTCCTCGTCAACTCCGCCATCGCCATGGCCGATAACCCCATCCTCATGGCCCAAGCCATGAAAGCCGCCGTCCAAGCCGGCCGCCTAGCCCACCGCGCCGGCCGAATCCCCCGCCGCGATACCGCAAACCCCTCCAGCCCACTAACCGGACTGATCCGCTGACGGCGGTGGGCTTGGGTGAGTTTAAGGAAGGAAGGCCAGGGGCTCTGCCCCTGGACCCCGCTAAGGGCTCGCCCTTAGAACCCATTAATTAGGGTCTTCGGGAGGGAGGGGTAAATCGCCTTCCCGCGACGGCGGACATGATCCAAGGACGGCGGAGGGCGATTTACCCCTCCCTCC